>ENA-ORMJ01001325-ORMJ01001325.1-human-gut-metagenome-genome-assembly--contig:-NODE-1325-length-15294-cov-2.198832_pt1 | contig 15294 bp, 19 predicted proteins | sample MGYA00242100_ERZ508989 | MGnify/ENA primary metagenome ERZ508989 (study PRJEB26280, sample SAMEA2531403) | human gut metagenome | biome: human gut; feature: human-associated habitat; material: faeces...
AATGACTTTTTCAACGTATCCCAAGATGTAGTCTCTAAGATGATTTCAGGAAAATACGATGCCAAACAGGCTTACCAGTCATTTAATACAAAGCTTCTGAAGAAGAAATCCGCAGTTTTTTCCAGCAGTAAAAGACGGAGAGGTACGGGACAATGTTTGGTGAATGTCATGCACATATGCTGATGGATGGTGTCAATTACCGCGAGGCTGTAGCGCGGCACAGAGATGCTGTCTGCGAAGAGAAGGTCAGAGAATTTTTTGAAGCGTATCAGAGGGCTGGAGTTTCTTTTATCCGGGATGGCGGTGATAATGCAGGAGTCTCAAAGAGGGCATCTGAGATTGCCGGAGAATACGGGATCGACTATCGGACACCGGTTTTTGCTGTCCATAAAGAAGGACATTATGGCAGGATCGTCGGACGCAGTTTCAGCAATATGAAGGAATTTCACCAGAGAGTGCAGGAAGCGGCTGCAGAAGGGGCTGATTTTATCAAGATCATGACGACAGGGCTTCTGGATTTCAATGATCATGGAGTGGTCACAGGAACACCTCTCGACCGAGACGAAGTCCGGGAAATGGTACATATCGCACACGAAGAAGGTTTTGCAGTGATGAGCCATACAAATGGGATTTATGGTGTACAGGCGGTGGTCGAGGCAGGTGTGGACAGCCTGGAGCATGGCAACTACATGGATGAAGAGACGCTTTCCATGCTTGCAGACAGTCATACCGTATGGGTTCCGACGCTTGTCACAGTCAGGAATCTTCTGGGCTGTGGAAGGTACGAAGATGAAGTCCTGCTTCCGATCATCCGTCAGGCAGAGACTATGGTCAGGACTGCTTTTCGCAAAAAAGTCAAAGTCGCCCTCGGCAGCGATGCAGGGGCGTACTGTGTACCTCATGGGAAAGGAATCTGTCAGGAATATCAGTCTTTCCAGGAGATCCTGGGAGATTCTGACGAAGTCCGGGAATGGCTGGAAAACGGAGAAAAGATCATCCGGCAAAAATTCAGACGAAGTTAAGATCATAGAAATAAAAAATGCCATAATTCTCAGAAAGATGATGATTCTGAGGGTTATGGCATTTTTGTGTGCAGTATATATTTGTGGATCACGTATATAAATCTTCGATTTTGATCGCGGAGACAATATTGGAATTCCGGGATTCCGCCGGATTGAATGTGATCTTTACGGAACTTCCACTTAAGAGCCCGCCCGTGGAGGAATTGGAGGCGTTTTCTATGCTGCAGGTCACATACATATTGTCGTAGGTCAGAAGTGTGAGTGTGTTGGAGGTGGAGGCGGTAATGTCTCCGGATACGGTAAAGGAGATACCGTGGTCGCTGAGTGATTCCGGAACTTCACCGGTAATGCCGAGAATCGAGATTCCTGCTGTAGAAACTCCATCAAACTCACCGGTGTAGGTAACTGTCACATGAGAACCAGAGGAAAGTCCACCACTGAAATAACAGGGGATTGCAGACATATTAAGGTTCAGAAGGTTATCCGTGTTTTCAACAGAGACCTGCAGAATATTAGTCTGGATTCCCTGAATCACGGCACGCATCTGTCGTTCCTTTTCCTGATCTTTATTTTTGGAAGGAGCGGGTGTTGGCGTTGGCTCGGGAACTTTGAGAGGATCAATGTCAGATACAAAACTTTCGTATGGAAGCCATATAAATGGGAAGGATTTTCCGGATCAGGTGTGTCCATTTCACCCTTGAAATGGATGTAGACCCATTTGCCTGCTTTGATTCCGTTCTGATAATACTGTTCGGTTCCGGTGATCGGGAAGGTTGCGGTCTTGCCGCCTTTTGACTTGATGGTGATGGAGTTGGTGGTGAGTTCCTGAACCTGTCCATGGGTGGTTCTTTCTTTGAGGGAATCCATATCGTGATAATCATCGACAACTTTCAGAGTACGGACGGTAGAAGTGTCAGTGCCGGAAAGCTGCCCTTCATAGATTACGCTGATGGAATCTCCCCGTACCATGCCGTCCACGGATTCCAGCGTAGCCTGAGAAACATCGAAGGTGTAATGCTGGGAAGAACTGGTAAGAGTCAGCTTGTTTCCGGTAAAAGTCTGAAGTGTTCCCTGAATTTCATCCATATAGACGCGGGTGCTGTCCGGGTGGATATCCTGCGGTGTTTCTTCTCTGGAAGGTGAAACAGACTCGACAACATTCTGCAAACTGCAGCCTGACAAAGAAACCCCAAAAAGACTGCAGATCAACAAAAGAAGCCATTTTTTCATTTTGTTCCTCCCTGTGGCTGAACACGGAACCAGTATGTGTAGGAATCCGTAAAACCAAGTGAAGCGTAAAGTCTCTTGGCAGGAGTGTTTCCCTTGACGACCTGCAGATAGGCATTCTGTGCGCCCTTGGTCATGCCTTCTTTGAGAAGAGAAGTGCAGATCTGGCGGGCGAAGCCCTGTCCGCGGTATTTTTCTTTGACGTGGATCGCATAAATCCCAATATAATCACGGTCCAGAATGCCGAGACCGGTAGCGATGATCTTGCCGTTCTTCCAGATGGAAGCGCAGACGGTTTCCTTCGGGATCGCACGGTACATGGAAGGAACGACGGCACGGTGGATCGGATTTGTCATTCCCTTGAGGTCAAACAGGCTGGTGATCCAGATATCCGGGATTTCATCTGTGAGGGTGACATCCGGGCAGTCGGCACTGAGTTCGGCATTTTCAAGGTGGAGTGTCATGACTTCGGTTGTGTGCTGGATCTCGTATCCGCGATTCTCCAGTGTATAGTCAAAATCCGGCGAAACCAGAGGACTGATCTTAAAGATTGCAGGTGATCCCAGACGCTTATAAACGTCCTCACAGTAGGAAACCTTCTCTCTCCATGGAAGGGTAGAAGTTCCAAACTGCTCAACACTGTTCGTTCTGTGTGTATAAAAATAAGAAAAACGGAGGATCCAGCCATCGTACAGTTCCATTTTGTGGGAAGGCCATGCGTTCAATGACATATCCTCGATTTTTTTGATGTTTTTTTCCATAAAAAAAGCCTCCTGTTTCGGGCATCTTCGATAAAATCCAAGATGGATAGACATATTATACAAAAGCCTAAAAAAAACTGCAATAACTCTGAAGCGAAGAGATAAATAAATTTAAGAAAAAAGCGAAATCCGGGAGAATCCTGCTGTCCGGATTTGGCGAACGAATCTTCTTTACAAAGGGCGGAATGCAGGACTATAATAAGACTCACCAGAAATCATCTGGTATTCCTGCCGTCAGTTCTGACGGAACGATCCCATTTTTTTATAATCAAATATCAACAGCGAGGAGGGGTTTTTATTGCAGATGAAATGCTGCTTCTGACGATCGCCGGTGTATCTGTGGTCATGGATTTTTACAAAATGCGTGTAAAAAACAGCTGGATCCTGTGTTCACTTCTTGCCGGAGCAGTAACATGTTTCTGGCAGAAAGGATTTGCCGGTCTGACAAGATTCATACCGGGAATCCTGATGCCGCTGGCGGTCCTTGGATGGATGTTTTATTTTCGGATGCTTGGTCCTGGTGATATCAAGGTATTCTGTGCACTGGGAGGGATTATGGGACCTGTAAAGATCCTGTGGTGTATCTGGTTTTCCTTTCTGTGCGGAGCCGGGATTTCACTTGCCATTCTGCTCTGCGGTGGAGGAATCCGGCAGAGGATGGCGTATCTGGCGGCATATCTTATGGAGTATCTGCAGACAGGCAGCCACAAACCCTATTATCGAAGGGAAAGTACACCGGAAAATATTCATTTCACGGTGCCCATATTTATGAGCGTGATGCTTTATACAGGAGGTCTATATTGAAGAAACAAATTTTTGCAGTCTGTGATCTTGAAGCAGAATATGCCAGAAACTTCATGGAATATCTCAATCGCAAAAACAATCTGCCCTTTGAAGTACAGGCATTTACCAGTGTGCAGAGCCTGATTGCGTATGCAAAAGAAACACATGTGGAACTGCTTCTTATCTCAGCAGATGCCATGTGTGACGAGGTACGGGAACTGGATATCAGCAAAACTGTGATTCTCACGGAAGGAACCAGACCGGAAGAACTGGATACATATGCAGAAGTCTATAAATATCAGTCTTCGGCAGAGATCGTCCGGGAGGTCATGGCGTGCTATGGCGAGGAAAAAACTGTGTTTCCGATGCAGAACCCTGCGTTAAAAAGAAAGACAGAGCTTTTTGGCGTGTATTCTCCATTGGGACGATGTCTTAAGACCTCGTTTGCGTGGACACTGGGACAGATTCTGAGTGAGGAACGAAGTGTTCTTCTTATAAGTCTGGAAGAATATTCCGGTCTGGAGGAACTGATGCAGAAAAAATTCTCCTGTACATTGAGTGATCTGCTTTATTATGTACGTCAGAAAAATCCGGGTGTGATTCTGAAGCTGAACAGTATGGTGCAGAGTGTGGGGCAGCTTGACTTCGTGCCGCCGGTGCAGTCGCCGGAGGATATCCGGGGAACATCCTGGAAGGACTGGGAATATCTTTTGCAGGAACTTATTCTTCATGGAACTTACGAGGCAGTCGTGATCGACATGGGGAATGGAATTGAGGAACTTTTTCAGATGCTTGACCTGTGTAAATTTATTTATATGCCAATCTGTGTGGATCCGGTTTCCAAAAGCAAAATACGACAGTTTGAAAATCTTCTGAATGCAAGAGATTATTCCGAGGTATCTGAGAAAACAGTAAAAATGAAACTTCCGTTCTGCACCGTGGAAAGCGTGAGCGCAGATTATCCGCAGTCGCTGGTGTGGAGCACGCTGGGAGATTATGTGAGAGAACTTCTCGGAAAGGGGCTTTCTTATGAGCAATGACCATTTCCGGAAACTCCGGCAGCTTCTGATGGAGAAACTGGATCTGGCAAGAGAACTGTCAGATCAGGAGATCCTGGAACAGATTGATGATCTGATCCTGAATGGAATGCGGGAATCTGCACTTTCACTCAAAGAGAAGGTACAGCTTCGCCAGGAACTTTTTTATTCGGTGCGTAAACTGGATGTTCTGCAGGAACTGATCGAGGACGATTCCGTGACGGAAATTATGGTGAATGGTCCGGAAAGCATTTTTGTGGAACGTGCAGGGAAACTGAAAAAATGGGAAAAGGGATTTACTTCCAGAGAAAAACTGGAAGATGTGATCCAGCAGATTGTAGGAAGGTGCAACCGTGTGGTCAACGAATCAATGCCTATTGTGGATGCCCGTCTGGAAAACGGAGCTAGAGTAAATGCGGTGATCCGCCCGGTTGCCTTAAACGGTCCGATCCTTACGATCCGAAGGTTCCCGGACACACCGATCACAATGGAGAAACTGATCGCCCTTGGAAGTCTTCCGCGGGAATGTGCAGAGTTTCTGGAGACTCTTGTAAAAGCGAGATATTCCATGGTGATCGGCGGTGGAACCGGCAGCGGGAAGACGACATTTCTGGGGGCATTATCTAACTACATTCCGAAGGATGAGAGGCTGATCACGATTGAAGATAATGCAGAACTCAAGATTCAGGGTGTGCAGAATCTGGTGCGTCTGGAAGCAAAGATGGCAAATGTTGATGGTGGTACTTCGATCACAATACGGGATCTGATCCGGACGGCACTTCGAATGCGCCCTGACAGGATCGTGGTAGGCGAAGTACGAGGCGGCGAGGCAGTTGATATGCTGCAGGCTCTGAATACGGGACATGAGGGCAGTCTGAGCACAGCGCATGCGAATTCGGCAGTTGATATGCTTTCGCGTCTTGAGACAATGACGCTGATGGGTGTAGAGTTACCGCTTGAAGCGATACGCAGGCAGATCGCATCGGGAGTGGACATCCTTATACATCTCGGGCGAATGAGGGATAAGAGTCGTAAAGTACTGGAAATAACAGAAGTTTGTGGATTTGAAGAGCATGAAATAAAGACCAGGACACTTTACCGGTGGCAGGAGGGACGCGGGCTTGTACAGACGGCAGAACTTCTGAACCGGGAGAAGCTGGTCCGGGCAGGGGTGGAACTATGAAGCAGGATTACAGGGAATATCATTTTTCAGGAAAGGAGATCACGAAATATCTGGTACAGAGCATTCTGCTCTGTGGTGCACTGGATTATCTTTTTTACCAGAGCAAATGGTTGATGATACTGGCTATTCCGGCAACAGTGGTGTTTCTGAAAATGCGGAAAAGGCAGCTGATCCGGGAGCGGAAGAAAAATTTGAATTATCAGTTCAAGGATGCGCTGAATGCGCTGAGCGTGGCAGTGCAGGCCGGATACTCTGTAGAAAATGCAGTCTCGGCCTGTGCAGGAGATCTGGAACGGATCTATCCGCAGGACGCAGATATTGTAAAAGAATTCCGGTATATGGAAGGCCAGCTAAAAGTCAGCGTTCCGGTAGAAGCACTGTTTCAGAGTCTGGGTGAGCGCAGCGGTATTGAAGATATGGAGAATTTTGCAGCAGTCTTTTATACAGCCAAGAGAACAGGCGGGGATATGACCAGAATCATTCAGACTTCCGCAAGGATGCTTGGAGACAAGATTGACGTAAAGAAAGAAATAGAGACAACTCTGGCGGCAAAGAAAGCCGAGCAGATGGTCATGAGTCTGATGCCGGCAGGGATCATTATTTATCTGAAACTGACTTCTCCGGGATTTTTGAGTGTTTTGTATGGGAATCCGTTCGGGATCGCTGCGATGACGGTGTGTCTTGGAATTTATGGATTTTCCTACTGGCTTGGACGTAAGATCGTCGATATAGAGGTGTGATATGTGGGTACATCTTGTGATTTTTATCGTTGCGGCAGGAAGCTCCTTTGCCTGGAAAGCCGGATGGCTTAAGCTGGACGGACTGGCAGACAGAGAAAGCGTGCGATGGTTTCTTATTGTGGCAGTTTGTGGAAATCTTGTGGGAATGCTTCTGACACTGACAAGTGGAAGCAGTGAAGTTTACACGAATGGATATCGTCTCGAAAAAGAGTCGACAGGGGCATATACCCAGGAGTTTCAGGTTGCTGTAAACGGCGAAGATACGGAGAAAGTTGAGATTCAGGTGCCGGAGAAAGAGAGTGAGGAATTACCTGCCTCTGAAGAAACAGTAAAAGAAGAAACTCCGGAGGAATCCAGAAAAAAAGAACTCAGGGAAGCTATCGAGAAATATAACGAAGAAAAAGAGGACCCGGATTACTATTATCTGCCGGAAGAATGGAATGGACAGAAGTTAGAATGGCAGAAGCCGGGAGACAATACAGGAACGTTGATCGCTGCGCTGAGCTTCTTTGCTGCTTTTGTGCTTCTGTTGAAGAAGGCAAGGGAAGAACAGGAGGCACTGGCAAAACGTTCGGAACAGCTTCTGATGGACTATCCTCCTCTGCTTCTGAAATTTACACTTCTGATTCAGGCAGGAATGACAGCGAGGCGGGCATTTCAGAAGATGGCAGCAGATTATATGAGAACAAAACCGGCAAAAGGCAGGTTTGCATATGAAGCGATCGTGACAGCTTGCCATGAGATGGACAGCGGCATGTCAGAACTGGAAGCCTATCGTCGGTTTGGAGAACACTGCGATCTGATGAAGTACAAAACCTTTTCTACGATCCTGATTCAGAACCTTCAGAAAGGAAGCCAGCGCATGGCGGATCTTCTTGAGAAAGAAGCACTGGAAGCCTGGGATGAGCGCAAACGAAAAGCGAGAGTTCTGGGAGAGGCGGCAGCCACGAAACTTCTGGTACCGATGGTCATGATGCTTGTGGTTGTCATGGCAATCATCATGATTCCGGCATTTCTTTCCTTCTACGGGCAGTAAAAATAAGGAATTGCAACAATTCAAAGACAGTATTGGGAGGTATGTATATGAGAGAGTTTATGGAAACAGCAAGAGAGTTTGGAAGAGAAGAAGATGCAGTAGGTGTTGTTGAGATTATTTTGATCCTGGTGGTGTTGATCAGTCTTGTCATTATCTTTAAGGAACAGCTCACAAATCTTGTAAAAGCAATTCTCAGCAAGATCACAAAACAGAGTAATTCTATCTGATCCGGTGGTGTGTTTATGAAGAAAAAAGGCAGCATTACGGTTTTTCTGGCACTGGTACTCAGTGTTCTTTTGTCTCTGGTTGCCACCAGTATCCAGTCGGTGCAGGCGGCTGCGGCGAGGACACAGATCCTGAATGGGTTGGATATTGGACTGTATTCTCTGTTCGGGCAGTATGACCGTTCACTTCTTAAGGATTATGATCTGTTTTTTCTGGACGGGGCGCAGGGTGGAACTGAGCTGGATCTGGCAGCTGTCTATGACAATATGGAATCCTATATGAAGCCTGTATTGAAGCAGAACAGCCAGAAACTTCGGATTAAACAGGGTGGTTTTACCGGATATCGTCTGGCAACAGATCAGAATGGAGAAGTTTTTTATCATCAGGCGGTGTCCTATATGAAGGATACTCTTGGCGGTCAGGGAGTTCAGGCACTTCTGAACCGGCTGAAAGACAGGGAAGAAAAAACGAAACAGGCAGAGACAGATGGAAAGACTGCAGAAAATGGAGGGACGCTGGAAAATTATGATTCGGAGATGAATGGTGCATTTAACAAAAGTCAGGAAGCGGCAGAAGCTGCCAAGAAGGAAGAAGCGAAGGAAGAGGATTTCGGAAGCGGTGAAGACGGTGGATTTTCGGATGGTGAATCAAATAATGCAAAAAATCCGATCCCGGCAATCCGACGGATCCGAACGATGAGTCTTCTGGATCTGGTCGTTCCGGCATCGAAGGGAATCTCAGAAGTACAGATTTCAACGAAAGATCTGGTATCCAAGCGGAACCTCGAAGTGGGAATGTCCATGCCAGGAAATCCGACAGAGGACTCTTCACAGACTTCTCAGATGCTGTTTCAGAAATATCTGACAGACCGGCTTGGCAATTACCAGAAACCGGCAGCCTCGGGACTTAAGTACCAGCAGGAGTATATCCTTGGCGCAAACGATAATGACAGGGCAAACCTGCGGACAGTCGCGAACCGGCTGCTTCTGATCCGTGAGGGAATCAATGCGGCATGTCTGATGTCGGATGCAGGAAAGCGGGCTCAGATGCATGCACTTGCACTTGCGATCGCGTCTGGATTTCTCGTGCCGCCTGCGGCGGTCATCATCGAAGCAGCACTTCTTCTTTGCTGGTCCTTTGCGGAGAGTGTTCTGGATGTCAGGGAACTGTTTCACGGCGGCAAAGTTCCGCTGGTAAAGAATGCGGCAAACTGGCAGTTATCACTGGAAAATCTTCCGTATCTTCTCGAAAATCTTGACAGTCAGAGGAAGGATGCCGAGAATGGCATGTCCTATGAAGACTATCTTCAGGTGCTGCTTCTGGCACAGTCCAAACAGGAAAAATTACAGCGGGGGATGGACATGATCGAGGTCTGTATCCGTGAATCGAAGGGCAGAGACAGCTTCCGGCTGGACTGCTGCATTGAGGCGATCGAGGCTTCGGTGGATGTTGATGCGAACAGAAACAGAGTATTTACCGTAACAAGACAATACAGTTATATCTGAGGTCAGGGCGGTTCAGCAAAGGGACCGTCCGATACAAAAGGGGTGCAGAAAGATGCTTTTTCAGAAGGATATATATGATGGGTATATAAAAAAGATAGACAGGAAGAAAAAAGAAGTAAATGAAAATAAAAAAGAAAGGAAGCGCTCTTTAAAAAAATCAGTTCTCCAGTTTCCCCCGATAAGCGGAGATTTCCTGAAGCCTTCTGAAAAGGTGTCTTTCTGCACCTTTTTGAGATTCTGCAGGCGTGCAAGCTTCGCGGTGGAGACGGCACTGGTGCTGCCGTTGTTTTTCCTGGGGATGGTTACGATGATCTCCTTTATGGATATTTATCAGATCCAGACACTGCATCTCCAGAAATTGTGTGAAAAGACGAAAGATGCGGGAATGTATGCGTATGTACTGGACGGGAAAGGTCCGGACAAAGTTACTCTGCCGGATGTATATTCCTATACGCCGGTTGGCGGACTGATTCCGCTCTCAAATGTGTGGATGCATAATACCATAACTGTCCATGCATGGACGGGAGCAGAGGAACAGGAAAATTCAGGAAAAACAGAGAAGCAGGAAGAAATGGTGTATGTAACAGAATCCGGTTCTGTATATCACAGAAAACTGGGATGCCGGTATTTGAAAGTGTCGATCCAGCAGGTTGCCGGTTCAGGAATCTCCTCGATGCGGAACAGTTATGGAGAGAAGTATGCAGCGTGTGAATCGTGCAGCTGTGGTCAGAAGCCCGCGGGAAGTGTCTATGTCACTTCGACGGGAAACCGCTATCATAATCAGGAAACATGCAGCGGACTGAAGCGGACGGTGAAACTGGTGAAGCTGTCGCAGGCAGGAAGTATGCATGCGTGCAGCAGTTGCGGATAAGGAGGATGGAGTGAAAGAATTGTGTACGGTGGTTTTTCTGGCGATGAACAGCTGGCTGGATATCAGGAGAAGGGAAATTTCGCTGCTCCTGACTATGGTCTATGCAGGATGTGGGATCATTTACAGTATTTTGCAGGGAAGAAAAATTCAGGATGTGCTGATACCGGCAGGGATTGGTATTTTGTTTCTTGCAGCGGGGCTGATAAGCAGGGGTGCGATTGGGGCGGGAGACTGCTGGATCCTGCTGGCACTGGGAGCTTTGCTGGATACGGAAATATATATCCGGATGCTCTGCATTGGATTTTTTCTGGCAGCGTTCTGGTCCGGGATTTTGCTTGTGATCCGCAGGAAAAGCAGGAAGACAGAGATTCCGCTGGTGCCTTTTCTGCTGGCGGGATATATAGGAGGAATTTTAATATGACGGATTTGCGACAGATAAAAAAAGGCAGTTTTACGATCGAGGCAGCATGTGTGATGTCACTGGTCCTGCTGGTTTTGATGGGAGTTTTGTACTTGAGCTTTTTTGTACATAACCGTGCATGGCTGACAGCGGCGGCGTGCGAGTCGGCACTTACCGGAAGTATGGAAGGTGTACGAAAAGACGGACAGCCACAGGAAGCGGCATCTGTCAGGAGCCGGGAACTTGGAAATGTCGGATTTTTTGGAACTGAGAATCTGACCGGTCAGGTAAATGGCGGTAAGGAGATCAAAGTAACTTATACAGCGGATACAGTGTCTGGATTTGGAGGTCTGAAATGGAAACTTGCAGTGGATGGAAGTTCCAGAGTCGTTCGTCCGGTGGAGTGGATCCGGAAGATCAGGGCTGCTTCTGAAGTAATAGCAGAAATTGGAGGATAAAAATGAGGGCAGAATATAAACGGGATGTAAGTCGTAATTATCTGATCCTGCATGGGGAGAATCCGGTAGATACTGCTTCCTATCAGGTGAGGATGCTGACGGGAAATGCGGTTCCTTCTATATTGAAATGCAGGATCCAGGGTCTGGACGGGAGATTTCTGTTTTATTATGACATTACGTCAAGGCAGTCGCTGGCATCTTTCTATGAGCAGAAGAAACTGAAAGCATCGGATCTGCGTATTATTTTTGGCGGTGTTGTGAAGATCATGGAAGAAATGATGGAATTTCTTCTGAATCCGGATCAGCTGTTGTTATCGCCGGAATATATGTATCTGGATGTGGAAAAACAGAAGCTGTATTTCTGTTGTCTGCCAGGAGAAGCAAAGGCAGTCAGCGAGCAGTTCCGGGAGATGACAGAATATTTCCTGCCGAAACTGGACCATGATGATGCGGCAGCTGTGACGATGGGGTATGGAATCTACCGCAAAGCACTGGAAACGGGAGTGCAGCTGGATGCACTCAAAGAGTTTATCTATCAGAGTGGGACAGAAGAACCAGCGGAGAATAAGGAACCGACGAAGCCAGAGGAAAAGATTTCAGAACAAACAGTACTTTGGGAAGAACAAATACCGCTGGATTTTGCAGAGAAACCGCCCGAATGGGAAGAAAAAAGTGAAACCTCGAACAAAACAGGAGGAAAGATTCGCGGAAACTTTGTGTGGAGCGGTGGATGCGGTCTTGGGGTGTTCGTGCTGCTTGGAATTCTGGCGGCGTGTTATCTGGGATACCTCCCCGGAGTTCCGATTGAGGCGATGCTGGCAGCAGCGATCGCGCTTCTGGGTATTGGAGCACTTGGGATGTGGGCAGGTGAGAAAAAGAAGAAAAAGCAGGACGAAACAGCGGAATGGAGAAAGAAAGTCCGCCGGGAATTTACAGATGCCGCAGGGAATACGGAAAAAGCAGAACAGCACAAAAAGTTCCGGGATGAGTACAGAGAAAGACTGCAGTTCGAAGAACCGGAAGAGACAGATTACGGTGAGACAGTCGTTCTTTCCGCAGGAGCAGTCAAGGGACCGTCCAGCCTTGTGAGTAAGGAACCAGGAGAGCTTGCAACGATCTTTCTGGAACGGGACCTGACGATTATCGGCAAAATGGAAAACGCAGCTGATGCAGTGATTCCCAGACCAACCGTAAGCCGGGTTCATGCCAGGATCCGTAAAGATGAGGAAGAATATTTTCTTGCGGATCTGAACTCAAGAAACGGTACTTCTGTAAATGGAAGAATGCTCAGGGCAAACGAAGAATACCAGCTTCAGGACGAAGATGAAGTAGATTTTGCGGAAGCGCGGTATATATTTATAAAATAAGCTGCGGAAGTTTATAAAAAGATAAGATTTCACGGGGACACAGTGCTTGCTATGCAGCAGACCATCTGTTAGAATAAACGGAATAACGAAAATGTTGACCAGGCTGCTGGAAACAGTGACCATCTGACAGAATGGAGTGAGGACTTTGGAAGAGATTCGGAAAGAACCGGTGACGGTCGCATTAATTCTTATTAATGTACTGATTTTTATTGCAGTGGAACTTACAGGGACTTCGCAGGATGCATGGCATGTACTGAACTATGGAGCGGCGTATACGCCTTATATTGTGGAAAAAGGAGAAGTCTACCGGCTGTTTACCTCCATGTTCCTGCACTTTGGAATTGAGCATCTTGTCAACAATATGCTGGTGCTGTTCGTACTTGGAAGCCGGCTGGAGCAGGTGACCGGAAAGATCCGTTTCGTGCTTATCTATCTTCTGGGCGGAATTGCGGGAAATATTCTCTCGCTGGTTCTGGAACTGCGGTCTCAGGAATTTTCTGTATCAGCAGGGGCATCCGGAGCAGTGTTTGCTGTGATGGGAGCGATGATCTATGTTGTCATTCGAAATAAAGGCTGGCTTGGTGATGTCTATGAGACAGGTTCTGGTGATGGCAGCATTCTCACTTTATTTTGGGTTTACCAGTTCAGGTGTGGATAATGCCGCTCATGTTGGAGGGATGATAGCCGGATTTGTAATTGCTGTTCTGGCCTGGCATCCGTCCAGCCGGGTTAAGGGAAAATATATATGAAAAGTGCTTCCACTTCCGGGAGCACTTTCGATTTCTATGGAGCCGTGATGGGCTTCGATGATCTGTCTGGTGACAGCAAGTCCGAGGCCGGTGCCGCCGGACTTGTAGGTTATGAAAGGTTCAAATACCCGCTTTTTTTGAGAGGAGGTCATGCCGCATCCGTTGTCAGAGATGGAAATATGTACGTACTGTGCTGAGGATTCGGCACGAAAATGGATGGTTCCATGCGGATGATCGATTGCTTCCTGTGCATTGCGAAGAATGTTCAGAAAGACCTGGCGGATTTTTAACGGATCGAGAGATAGATTGGGGAGATCATTTGGAATATCCGTCTCAAATTCAATACCAAGATAATCAAGTGTGGGGCGAAAGGACTTTGCGATTTCATTTAAACATGCGCTTAAGTCAGTCAAGACAAGGGAAAGCTGCCCCGCATTCTGGTATCTGGTCATGTCGTTCAGGAGAGCATGGATATAATCCAGGTTTGCATAAATATTTTCCCACTGTTCGTCATATGTGAGTTCCGGGTGGGAGGAAGCGAGAAGCTGCAGTTCGCTGGAGAGAAGAGCCAGCGGGTTTCGCAGCTCATGCGAAAACCTGGAAAGCAGGATCTGAAACTGTTCTGTCTGTACCGCAGAATCGATTTTTTCTTTCATAATCTGTCACCTCACGTCAAGTGTAGCATTGGAAAATGCCCACGGCAACAAATTTCGTATTGAAAAAATCGAAGAAATACGTCACAATAGAACCAGAAAACACTATAAAATAAAGGAGAAAACGACCATGGAAAATTGTATTTTTTGTAAAATTGCAAATGGAGAAATTCCGTCAGCTACTTTATATGAGGATGAAGACTTCCGCGTGATCCTGGATCTGGGACCGGCAAGCAAGGGACATGCCCTGATTCTTCCGAAATCACACGCAGCGAATATCTACGAACTTCAGGATGAAACAGCAGGCAAGGCAATGATCCTTGCAAAGAAAATGGCAACGAAACTCAGAGATGGACTGAACTGTGACGGCTTCAATATCGTTCAGAATAACGGTGAGATCGCCGGTCAGACAGTATTTCATTTCCATATGCATCTGATTCCGAGATATGAGGGCGACGGGGTAGGACTTACCTGGAAACCGGGAACTCTGACAGACGAGGACAGAGAAGAAATTCTGGCGAAGGTAAAATAAAATTGCCGGAAGGATACAGAAGATATGATTGAGAATTTTGAAGTCTTTTATAAGGCGTTCCTTCAATTCTCAGTAAACACTGCCCGCAGGATTGTAAAGGATGAGCACATTGCGAATGATATCGCCCATAATGTATTTTCCTATTTCTTTGAACATCAGGACATGCTTGATTTTTCGGATGAAGAAATGCTGATGGCAAAAGTCAGCAGCAAAACCAGAAAGGAAAGTTTTGATTATATGAAACTTTCCTGTAACAGACATGAAATGTGTATTATAGATGCGGATAATGGCGACGAGATTATAGATGAAAAGAGTAATCCGGAAACGATTATCCTCGAACTGGAAGATAAAGCAGAAAAGTATTCGGCATTGGATATGCTTCGCAGGGAAAATCCTCTGAGTTATGAGATCCTGATCAGGACAAGAGTCTATGGAGAAACATCAGAGGAAGTAGGAAAAGAACTTGGGATGAGCAGAAACTGTGTCAACAATCGCAATTCCAGAGCAACAACGTGGATGAAAGAGAAAATTAAAAAAATACGCAGACACCTTTAAGTAAGGATGTCTGCGCAATTTATTGCGTCGCATATCGGTGAGGCATAGTACCTTCCATGCTTATCTGGATGAAACACAGCCCTCGATAAGAGATACGATATGGTGGATAGAATCCATCTGTTTGCTTGCTGCCATTGCTTCTTCGAAGGAATGACGCTCCTGGTAGAGTTTATGGATGGTATCGAGAAGC
>ENA-ORMJ01001345-ORMJ01001345.1-human-gut-metagenome-genome-assembly--contig:-NODE-1345-length-15078-cov-8.497504_pt1 | contig 15078 bp, 11 predicted proteins | sample MGYA00242100_ERZ508989 | MGnify/ENA primary metagenome ERZ508989 (study PRJEB26280, sample SAMEA2531403) | human gut metagenome | biome: human gut; feature: human-associated habitat; material: faeces...
GCAAGACGCAAGCAAAGCGCTGCGGATGCTGGGTGCCGCAACCCGGGCAGTGGCACGCCGTAGGCGTGACGGAGAGGTTTAACAAGGAGAGATGATTATGCCTGACGAAGCTTTGCAGGCCGCGTTCGAGATCAAAGCGGCCTGCGACGACATCAGCCGGAAGCTGCTGCGCTGGCACTGGGAGGAAAAGCCCGGCGCTCACAGCGTGGACGCCCTGCTGAAGCATCTGGCCCAGCGCCAGAAGGAGAGCCCCGACTACTACGAGCGCCTGCCGGAGCTGAATGGCCGCACCGGCTGGCAGCAGCTGGATACCACCCTCTGTATGCGCATCCTGCTGGACCCGGAAAAGGACGCCGCCCGGCCTCTGGACCTGCTGGGCAGTACGCCCCACCCGGCAGCAGCCCGCCGCGCCTGCAACGCGGTGCGGATGGCCCGCAACGAGGCCGCCCACGCCTCCGACAGGACTGCAGCCGCACAGGCGGCGATCCGGTTCAACGAGGCCGTGGAGGAGCTGGAAGCGGGCTATGAGGGAACGGCCCTGACCACCGGCGACCTCGAGAAGTATTACCGGATGGCGGAGGATCTTCTGTCCCGCTGCGGTGCGTCGGAGACCATCGAGCCTCAGAAGAAGGCTGAGGACGAAGCGCCCCGCCGTCAGAAGTCCCAGAAAAGCGGCAGCACATCCCGCAAGCGCCAGAGCAGCGGAAGCCGCACGACCTCGAAGGGGACATCAGGCCGAAGCCGGAACACTTCCGGCCGGAACAGCCGCAGCCGCCAGAATATGCAGACCACGGCCCGCCGCAGGAAGCGTCAGCGCACCCAGAGCCGCGCTCTCACCGTGGTGCTGCTGGCCGTCGTCCTGCTGGGTCTGCTGGTTCGGGCCTGGACGATGGGGCTGATGAAGTGATACGCTCTACTGAGGTAAATTATGTGAGAAAGTGACCAAAAAATAACGTACTATAATTATAAAACGTCACTTACGCAACTTGCGTAAGTGAGGGTATCTGCGTAAGTGACTCACTTACGCAGCAGGGGTCACTTCGTCACCTTGCGTAAGTGACTTTTTGGACGATGCTGCGTGTGAAAAGTGTCACTTCCTCAGATAACGCGCGGGTCTCAGAGAAAGTTCTCCGCAGTCCGACCTCTCCGGCAGCGCTGACGCGGCCAAAACTGCATACAATAGCCCTATAACCGTTTATATGGGAAAGGAAACAGGCAATGGAGCTGAATTTTTATACCCTCTGCGTCCTCTATCTGGTCTACTCGTTCCTCGGCTGGGTAGCCGAGACGGTGGTGGCGACCATCAAGGGCCGCGCCTTCGTCAACCGCGGCGTGGCGTCCGGCCCGTTCTGCTTCGTCTACGGCACGGCGGCTGTGCTGATGGCGGTGGGCTTTGCCGACCTGCGCTCGACGCCGGTGGCCCTCTTCCTCGGCTGTGCGGCCAACGCCACCGTGGTGGAGTGGGTGACGGCCAAGCTGCTCGAGAGGATGCACCGCCGCCGCTGGTGGGACTACTCGGATAAAAAGTTCAATCTGGACGGCTACGTCTGCCTGCAGTACTCGGTGCTCTGGGGCCTGCTGGGCATGGCAAGCGTGCTGTGGGGCAACGTCCTGCTGCTGCGGCTCTGCGCCCTGCTTCCGGGCTGGCTGCTGCATATCGGCGTCTGGGCGGCGATGACGCTGGCCGTCCTCGACCAGCTGGGCGCAGCGCTGGCCGTCAACCGATACGCCGCCAGCCATCCGAGGCTGGAACAGCTCAATCTCGAGCTGGAAAAGCACTCGGACAAGCTGCGTCAGCGGCTCATCGCCCATGTGGAAAAGCGTATCCAGCGGGCTTACCCGACCATCGTCCAGCCCGAGCCGACTGCTCAGAAAGAAAAGGCCCTGAGCTTCGGCGACCTCGTCTGGCTCTTCGTCATCGGGGCTTTCCTCGGCGATGTGGTGGAGACGCTGTTCTGCCGGGTGACGGCGGGCATCTGGATGAGCCGCTCGAGCCTCGTGTGGGGACCCTTCAGCGTGGTGTGGGGTCTGGCGCTGGTCATGGCGGCGGTCCTGCTGCGGGGCAGCGAGGAGCGGAGCGACCGCTCCATCTTCCTGTTCGGCTTCGTGATGGGCGGCGCATACGAGTATATCTGCAGCGCCGTGGGTGAGCTGCTGTTCGGCGTCATCTTCTGGGACTACAGCGGCTTCAAGTTCAATCTGGGAGGCCGTGTCAACCTGCTCTACTGCTTCTTCTGGGGCATCGCGGCGGTGGTCTGGATCCGGTACGGCTACCCCCTCATCGCAAAACTGATGGCAAACCTGAAAAAGCACATCCTGCCCTGGATGACCGTGGTGCTGACGGTGTTCATGGCCGTGAACATGGGGCTTTCGGCACTGGCGCTGGCCCGGTACGACGCCCGCACCAGCGGCATCGCCCCGGCGAATCAGCTGGACGTCTTCCTCGACGAGCACTTTGATAACGCCCGGATGGAGCGGGTGTACCCCAACGCCAAAAAAACCGGCTGACCCGATAGCCATAAACGCAAAAAAGCACTGCACCCGCCCGCTTTTGGGGAGTGCAGTGCTTTTGATTTGTTCAGCCCTTACTGAGCGGCAAAGACCTTTACCTCGTCCTTGTCCATGAAGGCGGCACCGGCAAAGCCTGCGGCTTCCAGCTGGCCCAGCTGCTTGCCGAGCTTCTTGCCCTGAGGCAGGACGGTGACGTTGTAGGTATCGCGCAGGGCAGCGGCCTTGCTCAGGACGGCGGTGAAGTCGGCGTCCTTGCCGTAGAGCAGTGCGATCTTCTGCTTTGCGCCGGGAATCTGATAACCCTGCTCGAGCAGGATGCCGCAGACGCGCTCGAAGCCGATGGAGAAGCCGACTGCCGGCACCTGCGTGCCGAGGAACTTGCCCACCATGTTGTCATAGCGGCCGCCGCCGGCGACTGCGCCGCTGAACTGCGGGCAGGTGATCTCAAACACCATGCCGGTGTAGTAGCCCTGACCGCGCACGAGGCTGGGGCAGTAGGCCACCTGATAGCGGCCTGCGGCCATGGCGTTGGCAGTAGCGAGGACGTACTTGAGGTCGTCGGCGATGGCGGGGTCTGCGCAGCGGGCGGCCACAGCGTCCAGCGTCACCTCGCCGGCGGCGATGAAGTCGGCCAGTGCGTTGACCGCGCTCTCGGGCAGTTGCTTCTCGAGAAGCTCGGCCTTCACGCCGTCGGCACCGATCTTATCCATCTTGTCGAAGGTGATACAGACGGAATCCAGCGTGTCAGCGGCAAAGCCCATGCTCTCCAGCATCCCGCGGAGGATGCGGCGGTCGTTGATGTTGACGGTGAAGCCGTCGAAGCCGATGCCCAGCAGGGCGCGGGTGGTCACGTCGATGAGCTCGACCTCGGCGTTGGGGCTCTCGTCGCCCAGAATGTCGATGTCGCACTGGACGAACTCGCGCAGACGGCCCTTCTGGGGGCGCTCGGCGCGGAAGACGCGGTCGGTCTGGATGACCTTGAAGGGGTGGGGGAGCTTGTCCTTGTTGGCGGCGTAGAAGCGGCTCAGGGGCAGGGTCAGGTCATAGCGCAGGCCCATGTCGGAGAGCTCTTTCGGGTCGCCGGAGTTCAGGGCGGCGGTGAGCTTGTCGCCGCGCTTGAGCACCTTGAAGATGAGGTTCAGGTTGTCGCCGCCGTCGGACTTGTCGAGGTTCTCCATATCCTCCAGCATGGGGGTGGAGATGCGCTCGAAACCGGATGCGCGGTAAGTCTCGAGAATTTTGCCCTGAATGTAGTCGCGCAGGGTCTGCTCGTTGGGCAGAAGGTCGCGCATACCTTTTAAGGCCTGAGTTTTCATAAGATAGTCCTCTTTCTGTATAGCCCTCTCAGTCGCGGATGGCAGATACTGAACCGAACCTCTCAGTCTGCTTCGCAGACAGCTCCCCTACTAGGGGAGCCTCTGGCGAAGAGATCAAGTGTTCCGAAATGCCAAAGCCTCCCCTCGATAGGGGAGGTGGCACGGCGGAGCCGTGACGGAGAGGTTCAGGCACAGAAGCAACGTGACGAAAGAGATGATTTTTATAATACTCTTCTAATTATAAAGGATACTGTCTTTTTGTCAATCGAAAAGGACACACTATTCCCTGAGGTGATGCACGAAATGCAGAAAACAAGACCCTGGGCCATCCTGGCGGCAGGCGCGGCCATTCAGGTATTGACAGGCCTGCCCGCCGCGTGGGGCGTGTTTCAAAGACCCGTCATGGAGGAATACGGCCTCAGCGAGCAGGGGGCAGGCTATGCCTTCGGGGTGCTCATCGCATTTTTCGGCATCGGGTGCGTCATCGGCGGCTTTCTGCAGGATAAGCAGGGGCCACGCTTTGCGGCTTTGTGGGGGACGGGCCTGCTCTGCGGCGGATTCTTCGCGGCGGCGGCTCTCCCGGCAGAGAAGGGGAGTGCTTTTTTCGGGGTGTTCAGCATCCCGGCGGGGCTCGGCACGGCCTTTCTCTATCCGTCCATCCAGTCCTGCGCCCAGAAGTGGTACAAGGGCCGGAAGGGCCTCGCCACCGGCGTCATCGGGGGCGCAGTGGGGTTGAGCGGAGCGTTCCTGACCGTCTTTGTCCGCACGGCGCTGCGGGGTTTCGGGCCGGTGCAGGGCATCCGGGGCACGTTCTGGGCGCTGGGTGCGCTGACCCTGCCGGTCTGCCTCGCGGGCAGTGCATTGCTGACCGACCCGCCGCCCGAAAAGCCTCAGCCCAGCCGGCAGGGAAAGGCTAAGGCCGCGCCGCCCCTCGACCTCTCGCCCCGGCAGATGCTTGGCACGCGGCAGTACTGGCTCTGCGCTGGAGCGGTCTGCTTTTCCACCCCGGCGGTGCTGCTGTTCAGCCCCATCATCCTGAAGCTTGGGATGGAGCGGGGGCTGGACGAGAGCGCCGCCCTTTGGGCCGTGGTGCTGGGCAGTGTGGGCAGTGCGGCCGGGCGGCTGCTGATGCCCCTGCTCAGCGACAAGATCGGCCGCCGCCCCACCGACCTCATCCTCTTCGGCGTGTCGCTGGGGCTTTCGGCGGCGTTCCTGTTTGCCCGGGGATGGGCCGTCGTGGCGGTGTATGCGGGGCTGACGTTCTGCTACTCGGCGCTGGCGGCGGTGCTGCCCGCCCTTTCCACCGATCTGTTCGGCCTGCCCCACGCCGGGGTGAACTACGGCTTTCTGGCGCTGGGCCAGAGCGTGGGAAGCCTTTTGTTCCCCTGCATCGCGGATTTCTGGGGATTCGAGCAGGGGCGGCACATCCTCGCCATCGCGGGCGCAGCGGCGGGCTTCGCCTGCATCTGGGCCGTCACGCCGGTGCGGCGGGGGCCGCCGAAAAAACCGAATTGAGAAGTTGCGCTCCTGCGCAGAAAAACGAAAATGGAAAAAAGATTGCGAAAAATTTGTCAGAAATGACTTGCAAATTGGGCCAACGTCCTCTATAATAAAATTGTGCGTGGTAGTACCGGGAGAGGCGCTGAAAAGAGAGCGGCACGGCCCGGTCAATGCAAGGCGGCAGGGGAGAGAAGCTTCTGCCGCACGGCATCAATTTGTCAAAAGGAGAGTATGATTATGACCTATTCGCAGCAAGTACAGAATATGTGCCCGATCACCAAAGGTCCTAAGCATGGTCCGGCTCCCATCCCCGAAGAGGGCGCATGGGTCAAGGCCTATGAGATCAAGGACATCAGCGGCTACACCCATGGTGTGGGCTGGTGCGCACCTCAGCAGGGTACCTGCAAGCTGTCTCTGAACATCAAGAACGGCGTCATCGAGGAGGCTCTGGTGGAGACCATCGGCTGCTCCGGCATGACCCACTCTGCTGCTATGGCAGGCGAGATCCTGCCCGGCAAGACCATTCTGGAAGCTCTGAACACCGACCTCGTCTGCGACGCCATCAACGTGGCGATGCGCGAGCTGTTCCTGCAGATCGTCTACGGCCGCAGCCAGACCGCTTTCTCTGAGGACGGTCTGCCCATCGGCGCAGGTCTGGATGACCTGGGCAAGGGCCTGCGCTCCATGACCGGCACCATCTTCTCCACCAAGGAGAAGGGCGTCCGTTATCTGGAGCTGACCGAGGGCTACATCAACAAGCTGGCTGTGGATGCCAACGGTGAGGTCATCGGCTATCAGTTCGTCAAGCTGGGCAAGATGATGGAGGACATCCGTCACGGCAAGACCCCCAACGAGGCTTACGAGAAGAACGTGGGTACTTACGGCCGCTTCAGCAAGGAAGCAGGCGCTGTCAAGTACATCGACCCGCGTGAGGAATAAGAGAGGAGGAACAACTCATGGCAACTTTTGAATCTATGGATCGCCGCATGCCGAAGATCGAGGCATGCCTGAAGGCCAACGGCCTCGAATCTCTGGACGCCTGCAACGAGATGCTCCTCGCTAAGGGCATCGACTGCGACAAGATCGTCCGCGGTGTGCAGCCCATCTGCTTTGATAACGCTGTCTGGGCTTACACCCTGGGTACCGCCATCGCCGTCAAGCGCGGCCTGACCGATGCTGCCGAGTGCGCAGCCGCCATCGGCGAGGGTCTGGAAGCTTTCACCATCCCCGGTTCTGTCGCTGAGCAGCGTCAGGTCGGTCTGGGCCACGGCAACCTGGGCGCTCGTCTGCTGAGCGAGGACACCACCTGCTTCGCTTTCCTGGCAGGCCACGAGTCCTTCGCCGCTGCTGAGGGTGCCATCGGCATCGCCCGCACCGCAAACAAGGTCCGCAAGACCCCCCTGCGCGTCATCCTGAACGGCCTGGGCAAGGACGCCGCTTACATCATCTCCCGTATCAACGGCTTCACCTATGTGCAGACCGAGTACGACATCCCCACTCAGACCCTGACCGTCGTCAAGGAGATCCCCTTCTCCGAGGGCGAGCGCGCAGCTGTCAAGTGCTACGGCGCCAACGACGTCATGGAGGGCGTTGCCATCATGAAGAAGGAGGACGTCCAGTGCTCCATCACCGGCAACTCCACCAACCCCGTCCGCTTCCAGCACCTGGTCGCCGGAACCTATAAGAAGTGGGCCATCGAGAACGGCAAGAAGTACTTCTCCGTCGCTTCCGGCGGCGGCACGGGCCGTACCCTGCACCCCGATAACGTCGCAGCCGGCCCCGCCAGCTACGGCCTGACTGACTCTCTGGGCCGTGTCCACGGCGATGCTCAGTTTGCAGGTTCCTCTTCTGTGCCTGCACACGTCGAGATGATGGGCCTCATCGGCATGGGCAACAACCCGATGGTCGGCGCTACTGTCGCCTGCGCTGTTGCTGCTGCACAGGCCAACGCCTAAATCCTTTTCCCAAGTTCGGCAGAGGGGGCTGCTTGTAAAAGGGCAGCTCCCTTTTTATGCTGATAGATATTCGCAACCACAAACCACGAAGCAAGCAAGGAAGGAAAAACATGAAGAAAGCTCAGATCAAGAAGAGCGTGTCTGCACTGGCTATGGCAGCGGTCATCGCGGTCAGCCTGTTTGGCTACGGCTGCGGTGCAAAGTCTGCCTCTACCAGTTCTGACGCGGGTGTGTCCGGTGACTTCACCGGCACTGCCAAGGGCATGGGCGGCGACGTTACCGTTACCCTGACGCTGGAAGACGGCAAGATCACCGGCTGCACCGCTGAGGGCAAGGACGAGACCCAGGGCATCGGTACGCTGGCACTGGAGCAGCTGCCCGCTCAGATCGCTGAGACCGGCAGCATCGCCGTGGACGGCGTGTCCACCGCGACCATCACCTCCAACGCCATCAAGGAGGCAGCAGCCGCTGCCCTGACTGCCGCCGGCCTGAACGCCGACGACTATAAGATCGAGGTCAAGGCCGACGAGACCAAGGCTGAGGATTCCACCGTTGACGCTGACGTTGTCATCGTGGGTGCAGGCGGCGCAGGCATGACCGCTGCCATCACCGCTGCTGCCGAGGGCAAGAGCGTTGTGATCGTGGAAAGCCAGCCCATGGTGGGCGGCAACTCCGTCCGCGCTACCGGCGGCATGAACGCCGGCAAGACCGTCTATCAGGATGAGAACGAGTTCGGCGAGTCTGCCGGCGTCGAGAAGACCCTGAAGACTGCTGCCGAGAAGTACGCCGACAACGAGACCATCACCGCTCTGGCAAAGACCGTCTCCGAGCAGTGGGCTGCCTATCAGGCCAACCCCACCGGCTACTTCGACTCTGTCGAGCTGATGGAGCTGGATACCATGATCGGCGGCAAGGGCATCAACGACCCCGAGCTGGTCGAGACCCTGTGCGCAAACTCCGCTGACGCCATCGACTGGCTGGACGAGCACGGCATCACCCTGCACAACGTCTCCAGCTTCGGCGGTGCATCCGTCAAGCGCATCCATCGCCCTGTGAACGCAGAGGGCAAGACCGTTTCCGTCGGCTCCTACATGATCCCCCTGCTGGAGGAGAACTGTAAGAAGGCTGGCGTTCAGATCCTGCTGAACACCACCGCCAACGAGATCCTGACCGATGCCAACGGCGCAGTTGCGGGCATCAAGGCCACCGGTTCTACCGGCGAGACCGTCACCGTCAACGCCAAGGCAGTCGTTCTGGCTACCGGCGGCTTCGGCGCAAACCTCGACATGGTCGTCAAGTACAAGCCCGAGCTGAAGGGCTTCATGACCACCAACGCCCCCGGCATCCAGGGCCAGGGCATCGAGATGGCACAGGCCATCGGCGCTGCTACCGTGGACATGGACCAGATCCAGATCCACCCCACCGTTGAGGCCAACACCGCTGCCCTCATCACCGAGGGCCTGCGCGGCGACGGCGCTATCCTCATCAACGAGGAAGGCCAGCGCTTCATCGACGAGGTCGGCACCCGTGACGTCGTCTCTGCTGCTGAGATCGCTCAGACCGGCAGCTACAGCTGGCTGGTCGTCGATCAGGCCATGGTCGATGCTTCCAGCGTCATCCAGGGCTACATCAAGAAGGGCTACACCGTCACCGGCGCTACCTACGAGGAGCTGGGCGAGGCTATGGGCGTCGATGCCGCTGCCTTCGCAGAGACCATGGAGAAGTGGAACGGCTACGTTGAGGCCAAGAATGACCCCGACTTCGGCCGCACCAGCTTCGCTAACCCCCTGAACACCGCTCCCTACTACGCTGTGAAGGTCACCGCCGGTGTCCATCACACCATGGGCGGCCTGAAGATCAACGCCAACACCGAGGTGCTGAACGAGAAGGGCGAGGTCATCCCCGGCCTGTTCGCAGCAGGTGAGGTGACTGGCGGCGTCCACGGTGCAAACCGTCTGGGCGGCAACGCTGTTGCTGACTTCACCGTCTTTGGCCGCATTGCCGGTGCTGCTGCCAGCGACTACGCTGCATGAGCACCCGCAAGCAGCCTCAACCGGCAAAAGGCGCAAAACGCCTGAGCTGGAAGGCGAACCTCCTCTTCGCAGCCGTTATCCTGACGGCTGCTGCCCTGCTGGTCTTTCTGCTGCGTCCGCGCAGCAAGGCGGAACCGCTGGCAGCAGTCGTGGACTTCGGCGGCGGCATCACCGAGGTGCTGCCGCTGGATAAGGACTACGATTACCTGTACGATGTGGGCAGCTATGTCGTTCATTTACAGGTAAAAGACGGCACCATCTCGTTTCAGGACAGCCAATGCCCGGACCATGTCTGTGAGCAGTTCGGCCAGCTGAGCGAGGAAGGTGCATGGGCGGCCTGCGTCCCTGCCGGGGTGTATGTGAAGCTGGCTCCGCTGAGCGAGGCCGAAGTCGCATCCTGACAAGACAAGATCATCTGAGACACCCGCAATGTTCTGCAAAGGACACTGCGGGTGTCTTTTTTGCATAAAAACCGGAAATAATTTTGTAAATAAAAGGTGAAATGAAATTTGGACGCTTGTGTATTTCAGAAAAATGCGATACACTACCAATAACGGATTTTTCGTGCAAAGGGGTCACGCTGCCCTTTTGCATACCATAGGAGGAAAAGCATGATCTGGAAAAAGAAAAAGGATGCGTCCGCTGAGGCTGCTGAAACCGCAGAAGCCAAGTCCGGTGTGTCTGCATTCGCCAAAAAGAACTGGAAATGGCTCGTGCCGGTGGTCGTCGTGGCGGCAGCGGGCGCTGTCTTTCTCATAGGCGGCGGGAATAAAGCTGCCAGCGGCGATGTGACCTACGCCGAGACGACGCCGGTCCGTCAGGATGTCTCCAACTCCCTGAGCGGCACCGGCACGCTGAACCCGGCCAATACATATACCGTCAAGTCTCTGGTGGACGGCAAGATCCTCACCGGCGGCTTTGAAGAGGGCGATAAGGTGGAAGAGGGCGATGTGCTCTACACCATCGACAGCTCGGACGCCTCCACCAATCTGGAAAAGGCCAGCATCGCCCTGCAGCAGGCCCAGCGCAGCTACGACAAGACCGTAGACCTCCAGTATGTCCGCGCAGAGGTGGACGGTACGGTCAGCAGTCTCAAGGTCGCAAAGGGCGACCAAGTGACCAGCGGCCAGGAGGTGGCGGTCATCCGCGACAGCTCCAAGATGCTGCTGAACCTGCTGTTCCCGGCAGCCGACGCCGCCAACTTCTCGGTGGGCCAGAGCGCCGACGTGGTGCTGGACGGCACCTTTGAGACGCTGAAAGGCACCGTCACCGCCGTCACCGGCACCGACGAGCTGAGCACCGGCAACCTGCTGGTGCGCACCGTCACCATCCGGGTCAACAATGCCGGCGGTCTGACCACCGCTCAGGCCGCTACCGCCAGCATCAACGGCGTCAGCTCCATCGCCTCCGCCACCTTTGCCTATCAGGCAGAGCGCACCCTGACCGCTCTGGCCAGCGGCACCGTTTCCGCCATCAATGTGCAGGAGGGCGACGCGGTCTCCAAGGGCGACATCCTCATCGAGCTGACCGGCGACGATCTGACCGAATCCATCCAGTCTGCTTCCGAGTCCCTGCGCAGCGCCGAGATCTCGATGCAGAACCAGCAGGACAATATGTCCAACTACACCATCACCTCGCCCATCAGCGGCACCATCATTGAGAAGGACGCCAAGCAGGGCGACGCCCTGACCTCCGGCAGCACCCTCTGCGTCATCTACGACCTGAGCTATCTGGAAATGGTCATCAATGTGGATGAGCTGCAGATCGGCGCACTGTCCGTGGGCCAGAAAGTCCAGCTCACCGCTGACGCTGTGTCGGACAAGACCTATGTCGGCACAGTCACCCGTGTATCCATGAAGGGCAGCTCCAGCGGCGGCACCACGACTTACCCCATCACCATCCGCATCGATGACACCGACGGCCTGCGCCCCGGCATGAACGCCAACGCTGAGATCGTCGTGGCCGAGGCCAACAACGCCCTCGTCGTGCCGAATGCTGCCGTTATCCGCGGCGGCTATGTGCTGGTGAGCAAGAAGTCTCCCAGCGCAGCCAATGCGGTGGAAGACATGGACGCACCGGAGGGCTATGTCTACGTCAAGGTGGAGACCGGCGTCAGCGACGACAGCTACACCGAGATCAAGAGCGGCCTGCAGGAGGACGACACGGTGGCCTACGACACCAGCTCTGTGTCGGATGACTATTACAGCGACAGTATCTGGTAAGGAGGTGCCCCATGAGCGCTCTGATCGAATTTGAGCAGGTGTGCAAGTATTATCAGATGGGCGATACGCTGGTAAAGGCCGCCGACCACATCACGATGAAGATCGAGAAGGGGGAGTTCGTGGCCATCGTGGGCCAGTCCGGTTCGGGCAAGTCTACCTGCATGAACATCATCGGCTGTCTGGATGTCCCCACCCACGGCATCTACCGGCTCAATGGCCGGGACGTGGGCAGGATGAACCGGGACGAGCTGGCGGATGTGCGCAACGAGATGCTGGGCTTCATCTTCCAGCAGTATAACCTTCTGCCCCGGCTGAACCTTCTGGAAAACGTGGAGGTGCCGCTGATCTACGCCAACATCTCCCGCGCCGAGCGCCACAAGCTGGCCAGGGATGTGCTGGAAAAGGTGGGTCTGGGCGACAAGCTCAAGAACCTGCCAAACCAGCTTTCCGGCGGCCAGCAGCAGCGCGTTTCCATCGCACGGGCTCTGGTGCGCAACCCGGCGGTCATCCTCGCCGACGAACCCACCGGTGCTTTGGACTCCCACACCGGCCGCGAGGTCATCGGGATGCTTCAGCAGCTCCACAGAGAGGGCCATACCGTGGTGCTCATTACCCACGACAATTCCATCGCCGTGCAGGCGGAGCGTATCATCCGTCTGGAGGACGGACAGGTGGTGTATGACGGCGACGCCCACGCGCCCGAGGCCATCGTGCAGCCCACTCTGTCCGGCGAAGCGGCACAGGAGGAAGCAAAATAATGGTATTAGAGACTTTCCGCCAGGCACTGCAGAACGTCTGGAGCAATAAGCTGCGCACCTTCCTGACCATGCTGGGCATCATCATCGGCGTCATGGCGGTCATCGTCATCGTCGGTCTGGGCAACGGCATGACCAGAAGCATGCGGGACAGCTTTTCCGCAATGGGAACCAACACCCTCTCCATCCAGATATGGGGCTATGGTTCCCGCACCGCGACGGTGGATGATCTGTACAACATCGTCAAAAAGAACCCTGAACTGCTTTCCTCCGTCTCGCCGCAGCTGGATTTCAGCGACAACACCCCCAAGGTGGGGACGACGCAATACCGTTACGGTACGGTGTACGGCGTGGATGAGAACTACATCAAGTCGAAGGGCTACACCCTCGCCAAGGGCCGGAACATCCAGTATATGGACATCACAGACAACAAGCAGATCTGCGTCATCGGCGATTACATCAACCGCACGGCCTACGGCGGCAATGCGGTGGGCCAGACCATCAAGCTCGGCGCGTACAAGTTCCGCATCGTGGGCGTGCTGAAGGCCAAGATCTCCAATCACGACCAGCAGGAGGGCAGCGACGACGACAGCGTCTACCTGCCCTACACCACAGCCATGCGCCTTTCCAACGAAAGCTCGCCGGACTCCTACTCCGCCATCATGGTGGACGAGGGCCAGGCCAACGAGGCCAAGGCTGCGGTGGAGCAGGGACTGTATGACATCTTCAAGAGCGACAGTGCTTACTACGTCTACAGCGCCAGCGAGTGGCTGGAAGAGATGAATAAGATGATCAACATGGTCATCGTCATCCTCACCGGCATCGCCAGCATCTCGCTGCTGGTGGGCGGCATCGGCATCATGAACATCATGCTGGTGTCGGTCACCGAGCGCACCCGTGAGATCGGCATCCGCAAGGCCATGGGCGCGAAGGAAAGGACCATCCTGGCCCAGTTCGTCACCGAGGCAGCTACCACTTCGGCCCTCGGCGGCACGCTGGGCATTGTCCTTGGCTATATCGTGTCGGCCATCGCCAATCAGGTGCTTCCAATGTTCACCGACGGCATGGACGTCACGGTCAGCCCGTCCTTCAACTCCATCGTGGCAGCTTTCGGCATCTCGGTGTTCATCGGAGTGCTGTTCGGCTATCTGCCCGCAAAACGCGCCGCGCGGCTCAACCCCATTGACGCGTTGAGATATGATTAACCTCTCCGTCTGTGCCTTTGGCGCAGCCACCTCCCCTGACGAGGGGAGGCCTTGGCAGTACGGAAAGCTTTCTCTCTTCGCCAGAGGCTCCCCTCGGTAGGGGCAACAACGACGACCGCCGCCAGTGGCGGAAACAGGGAGTCGTTGCTGGGGCAGCGGCCAGCAAGACGCGCGCAATGCGCAGCGGATGCTGGGTGCCGCAACCCGGCCTTGTCGAGCGAAGCGAGACTGAGAGGTTTAACATTTTTTATAAGGAGATCACAATGAAAAAACGTCTTCTCGCATTTCTGCTGGCGGTCAGCATCGCAGTGTCGATGCTGGTGATGCCGGCATCGGCTGCGGGCAACAACACCGCCGTCCAGTTTGCCATCACGCTGGGTGCTATGGATTCCGAGCAGTCCGGCGCACTGGATGCAGCCGTGACCCGCGGCGCATTTGCCAGAATGCTGACCTCTTACTCTACCTATCGGGAGAGCGTCTCTTCCCAGGGGGCAGTGGGGACTCTTTACACCGACCTGCCCGGCTCCTCGGCATGGGCGCCCTATGTCCGCATCGCCGTGCAGCAGGGCTGGATGAATGGCTACACCGACGGCAGCTTCCGTCCGAACAATGCCGTCACGCTGGAAGAAGCCTGCACCGCAGTGCTCAAGCTGATGGGCTATAAGATGACCGACCTGAGCGGCGCGTTCCCCAACGCCCAGCTCAACAAGGCCGGCGAGCTGGGCCTGCGTGCCGGCCTCGACCGCCGTCAGGGCGAAGCGATGAACTACGAGGACTGCGCCGTCCTGCTCTACAATGCCCTCACCGCCAACAACGCCAGCGGCTCGGCCTACGGCACGACCCTGGGCTTTACCGTGAGCAATGGTCAGGTGGACGGCTCCACCATCCTGCTCAGCAGCCTGGAAGGCCCCTTCGTGGCTTCGGAGAGCACAGTGCTGCCCTTCGTCCCTGCCAGCGTCTACCGCAACGATAAGGTCTCCGGCTCCGCAGAGCTGAACAAATACGACGTCTACTACTACAGCGAGAGCCTCAAGACCCTGTGGGTCTATACCCGCCGTGCCGCAGGCCGCATCACCGAGGTGTCTCCCACGGCCAGCGCCCCTGCTTCCATTACGGTGGCAGGCACGTCCTACACGCTGGGCAGCACGGCCATTGCTTCCCAGGTGTCCTCCCTCAACGGCGGCGGTGTCGGTCAGGTGGTCACTCTGCTGCTGGGCATGAACAATGTAGCCGCAGGCATTATCACCGGTGAGGAGGCCGACGAGGTCTTTTACGGCGTGGTGCAGTCGTCCGCCCGCAACCTCATCGACGAGGACAACAGCGCCGATGTGCTTCAGACCGTCAAGGTCCTGTGTACCGACGGCCTTGCCCGCGAGGTGAACGTAGACAAAAGCCTGAACTTTCCCACCGGCTGGCTGGTGGAAGTGCGGGTCAGCCCCGAAGGCGAGAGCGTGGAAACGATCGATGAGCGCTCCGTCAGCGGCACTGTGAACGAGAACGCCACCGCGCTGGGCGATAGGGCTCTGGCGGATGACGTGCAGATCCTTGATACGAGTACAGGGGGTGTGGCTGGGACGGTTC
>ENA-ORMJ01001347-ORMJ01001347.1-human-gut-metagenome-genome-assembly--contig:-NODE-1347-length-15071-cov-2.554808_pt1 | contig 15071 bp, 9 predicted proteins | sample MGYA00242100_ERZ508989 | MGnify/ENA primary metagenome ERZ508989 (study PRJEB26280, sample SAMEA2531403) | human gut metagenome | biome: human gut; feature: human-associated habitat; material: faeces...
TAGGAGACAGACGGCAAGTTCTGAGCTCTCTGTGAGTTGGGACATGCAGAACGTATAGAGTCATTTCAGCATTGCCCAGTTTGCCCTGTACTTCCGTAGCATGTACATCCTGGGATTTGATCTCCACTTGCAAATACGGCACATTGCTGCGCACCATTCCGATCTGATCCGTAGCATTCAAATTCTCCGCAAAAGCAGTAGTCGGAAGAAATAACATCGCCGTGCAAAGCAAAGCGGACAATACGGCAGCGCCGATTCCCTTACCTATTCTCATCTGCTTGCCAACCTCTTTCCTGCTTGCAATAGGGCACAAACACATAGCACCCGCCGCCAAAGTGGATTGTGTCATTTTCTTTCAGTTCCATGGCTTTTTGTACCGGCACATCATTTACAAAAACAGAACCGTTTTCGTTCTTGATATAGAAGCGATCCGAGCGCCGATCATAGGTCACAGACAAATGCTTTTGCCTGCACAACCGTGGATCATCCGTAATGGCAATATCCATCATTCTGTCCCGGCCAATGAAATTTCGATTCATGTGCAGCTCAAAGCTCCTGCCCCGTACCGTGCCGGAAACACACACCAGCCAACCGGTAACCGGGTCAAAATCCTGTTCCTGGAAATAAAGGCCAATCGTCTTTTCTTCGCTGCGCACAGCATCACCATAAGCCTCCGTTTTCATCTCGTCCGCCATGGCATTGCCCTGGGCATTACAGTATGGACAGACCGCAAACCGCGTGTCATCATAATACCGGCTACAAACTGTGCATTGACAGATCGCCATTTTCTCACCTGCTTTGCAACCTGTACACAGCACCGATGGCACCGTGTACAGGTATTTTAGATCAGTTCAATTTTTCGGCATCCGCCGCATCCATTTTCTTTCTTTTTTTGGATAGAATCGGCAGAATAATCACCGCCAGCAACACCAATCCGATCACCACAAAGATCACCACGGAGATCGCCAGGTTGTTGCGGATCAAAGCGGCAAAGGCATTGGCACTAAAACCTTTGTCCACATAAATATCTTTCAGCACGATTTTGCCGTCCTTTTCTTCCAGCCAGTTATTTTTGTTGCCGGTGGTGCCGGAAACGAACAATTCCTGCTTATTGTAGTCGTTGGCAGTGGAGCACTTGTTCCCGGCCAAATCCGTGATCTCAAAGGTCAAATCGCTCTTGCCATTCTCCAGCTGAACCTGAACCACAGCAATACCGTTTTCTACCGTCCAACCATTGGGGTGCTTTTTGTCCTGCGCGTGATCCCAAACCAGCGGATCCAGTGCCTGACCGTCCCGGGTCATGTGGATAACAATACTGGCCAAATTGCTCTCTGACACAGAGAAAGTAACCGTCTGCACCTTTGTATTGGAATAAAGGTGTTTTTCCAATCCGGTAATGCGCACATAAGGATTGGTATTATCAATGGTGAACTGGATATTTAAGCGATGCAAGTCCTTATTCTCAGAACTGTTGTTGACCACTGTATTTTTGCCATCCAACTTGGTTGTGGACTTAATGTACAGTGCATACTTGCCCTCAGCCAAAATGTCCTTGCTGCTGATGGTATAGGTATTCACATACCACTCGCCTGCATGGTGCTGGCCCTTCTCCATCGTGACCAGGCCGTCCTTCTTCTTACCATTGATATTGATGTAATACTCCGGACTTTGAATTTCCGTAGGAGAATACTCCGTCACCACCAGACTCTGCTTGGCAACAGCCGTCTTATTGGCATAACCGTTATTCAGTGCAGCCAAATCATCGCTGACTACATAGACAGCGCCTTTTTCATTCTTGGTAAACACCTTGCGTTGCACCTGCGACTGATTACCGGCCATATCCACGCACTGTGCGGTAACAATGTAATAACCATCCTGCTCCACAGCCGTGTAAGTCACCGTGTTTTGCTGCTGGTGGTCCGCTGTCAACTGTCCGCTGTTCTTGGCAGACACTTTCACTGTGCGCTTGGCCATCTTAGACTGACTGTCAAAGCAGGTGCCCACCACACTGGAAGTAATGGTAGAGGCGTTATTGTCTGCCTCTTTGACCACAATCGTCGGCACTTTCTTGTAAGCCGTATTGGTGGTAATACCGCCAATAGTCAGTTGCGGTGCCGTCTTGTCAATGGTAAAGTTCTGCGCAGCCGCACCAGAGAAGTCACCGGCCACTGTTTTATAGCTGTTGCCGGCCTTATCCGTGGTCTTAAAGTTCAGTACATAATCGCCATCTGCCACAAAGGTAACGGTCGCTGTCCAGCGGTCCGTGCCGTTCTCCCGACGGAACGCAGATACACTGGGTACTGCAATTCCCTTACCGTTTAAGGTGGCCTTTAACTGATTTTCAAAAGCCTTGGCATTAAAGTTGTGTTCCGTTACGGTAACGGTCGCCGTGCGGGTAGCGTTAAAGTATTTTTTATTCTTTACCCGGTCATTCAGGTTCAAGGCCACATGAATTTTCGGTGCAGTCTTGTCAATGGTAAAGCGGGTCTTGTTGCTACCGCTTACCGCATCCCGGTTGCCGGCTGCCTTGTACTTACCATAAGTTACAGCCGTGTTGGCATGACCTACATTATCGGTGCACTTTAAGGTCTTGATTCGATAATTACCGTCGCCGGTAAAGTCCACCTTAATCCGATACTGTCGGTTGTCTCCGTTCCCACTGCCTTTCTGAAGCAGAGTTTTGCCGGTGATCTTAAAGCCCTCGCGATAGGCCTTTGTATCTTTCTTATCAAAAGTTCTGGCGCTGTCCAGGCACTTTTCAATCAACAGTGCCACCTGCTCGGTACGAATATTGCGCTCTGTAATGGTAATATGTGCTGTACGCGTCTTGCTGTAATAACTACCGGACTGCGGTGCCACGGCAGAAGTGTACTCCACCTGAATCTGCGGTGCAGTTTTATCAATACCAAAGACCACATAATCATAAGATGTGTTTCCGGCATTGTCCGTCAGCTCCACGATCAGCAAAATATCATTGTAATTGGCATCCACGGTAACGGTGCTGGTCAGTTCTGTGGCCAAATTGGCATCCCGACCGGTAATCTTAGCATCATCCACACGCCACAACTCTTTGGCATGCCGGGTCGCATTGCCGGTACTGCTTTCCAAGTTTTCTGCCTGCAAGGCAGCCTGCGCGTCTGCTTTACCGTAAGGTGTGTTCACCTCCAGCGTATTCACCGAGGTCTTGCCGCCCTCTATCAAAGTGTATTTTACAGTGCGGATACCAGACTGGGCGTCCTTAACCGTGACGGTAAACTTGGCGTTGGTGTCATAAAGCGGTACATTCTTCGTTGCATCGTAGCTCAGTTTTTTGTCTTGCTGAGGTGCATTTTGTCCACCGGCTTTGTACGCTTTTTTGTTATTCTGCGTACCGGCCGGCTGATTCTTCCGGGCAATCACAATGGAAGAATCCTGATGCTGCTGGGCGTTCTCTACGATCGTACCGTCCGGGTGCACATAGCCCTGGTCATTTGCCTCGTTGCTGTCTGCAAAATATTTACAGCCGCTCCATTTTCCATCTTTCCGTGTGCCGGGGAAGTTGCCGGCATTGTCCGTTGCGTAGGCATAGATCTGGCCCTTAAAGCCTGCCTGCACCGCCACGGTAACAGAGCTGTCGTCCTTTGCAACGGGCACGGTGATTGCCTCTACCTCATCGAATTTCTGATCAGAGGGCACCAGTTTATAGGTAATGGACTGGACGCCGGATGCCGTTGCCTCCTGTTTATCTGTATTGCGCGGATCCGACGCAGAGATCACCACATCGGTATCCTTGTTAAAGAAGAAACCGTAATCGGTAACAGACACTTTTTCACAGGATTTTTCGTTAGGAATTGCAAACTGAACTGTGGGCGCAGTTTGGTCAAAATTTAAGGTAAAAGAGACTTTGGACGCATTGCCTGCGTTGTCCCAGGCTTCCACTGTGTAAGTGAGTTCGCCGCCTTTCCAATCTTTGATCTTTACTTTATTAACAGTATAATCATCTTCCTTCTTATCAGCTTGGGCCACAGCATGCAGCTCAATTATGCCGGTTTCCGGCTTTTTCCCTTCGCTGTTATATCGCTGACCATCTACGACCATCGAGTTGCTTTCGATGGTGCGGTTCACGGTGGTACCATTCACCGTTACACGCACACCGGCCACACCGGAGATCTCGCCGCTTTCTGTTTGATCAGATACATGGAAAGAAACGGTATAGTCGTTCTTAAAGACAGTCGTGCTGGGAGAAGCGGAAACCGCATTTTCTGCTTTTAGCTCTGCATTCTGCCCCGCCGCCAAAATCTGCGGTGCGTTATTCTCTAATACAAAATTACAATCCCCAAATTTTTCCGTATCGTCTGTGTCTGTCAGCTTATTCAAATTGGAGTTGGCCGTTGTCACCTGGATTTCTTCCGTTCGATTTCCTAACTGATCTTGCAATTGTACATACAAGGAACCCTTAAAGTTTTTCAATTTGTTGGCAGGAATCGTTGCAGTAAACTCGGCGGATACGGCGTTACCCACTTCGCCGCTTTCTGTTACTTTTGCCGGAATGGTAATGGTGGTTACCACCTTGTTGCTTGTGTCCTTAAAAATCAAGGACTGCTCTTTATCCGCAGAAAAACCGCTGGCATTACTATACTCATCCACACCATCTGTGGCGTGCACCGTAATCTCCAGTTCTTTGTTAAAGAAACGACCAAAGCTCAGCTTATTCAGAAATTCTGCAAACGGGCCAACGTTTTTTGGATTAAATACGACTGAATTTAATCCCGGTGCTAATTCCGGTGCTTTTTTGTCATAAAACTTTGCCGCACAGGAAGACGCACTTGACGCATTGCCGGCATTATCCAGGCAATAGAATTTATGCTCTTTTTTATCTTCAATCGTAAACTGATTTGCAGTTTTGCTCTTCTCTATATACTGCCAATCGCCGTCATCCATCTTATAAGCAACAACCGGGAATTCCACCTGTGCATTATTCTTGTTTCCCTTTGCCTCTACCGTAGCGGTAATCGGTTCATTGGTCCAATTCTCTTTCCCGTCTGCACCCACATTTGAGAGCGTTACATTTGTAACAGTCGGCGGTGTAGAATTAAAATTCTTGACCTGAATTTTCTTTTCAGCCACATTTTCCGGATTTGCATTGTCACGCACAGATACGGTATGTATTTTATCGTCCTGGATATCAAAGGAATTCTCCTTTTGCCAATCGCCATTATCCAACTTATATGCCCCGAATTTGTTCAGACCGGACTGCACATCATTGGCGGTTACCGTAACCGTAACGGCCTGGTTGGTAGGCTTATCCGTGCTCTGCTGCACATCCTTGATTGTTGGCGCCGTGGTGTCATAATTAGGGGTATAAACTAAGACAGCAGACTCGTTCTCAGCCTGGTCTTTAACACGAAAATCATACGATTCTCCGCCTTTCAGTTTAAAGTCACCGGAAGCCTGCCATGTTTCACCGCCATTGCAGCTAAAAAACTTAATACCGGAACCGCCTTCATTATCAGTAGCGTCAATATGGTATGTGTATGTGATTTGGTCGCTAATGTAAGTGCCCTGCTTCAAGATCAAGTTTCCAAGCTTAACCTGCACCTTCTGAATCACAGGTGCAATGTTATCGTATTTGTCCGCTTTTGCCTGCTGCTTTGCTTCATTGCCAACAGCGTCCCGTACATAAAAGTTGTGTTCTTTGTTATCCTGGATCACAAATGTGCCGGTCTCCTGCCACTGGCCTTCGTCCATCTTAAAGGCTTTCTCTGCCAGGCCGGATTCGCTGTCCTTACCGGTAACGGTTACCTTTACTTTACCGTTTGTCCACTGTTCGCCCGCATTCGGCGGGTCCAGCACCACACCGATTTCAGGTGCGTTTGCATCTACATAATGCACCTCTACGGTCTCACCTGTGGACACATTACCCACAGCGTCTTTTGCATAAAAGGTATAAGTCCCATTTGCTTTCACCCGGAATTCAGGCGCTTTTTGCCACTGGCCGTTATCCATCCGATAGGCAACTGCACCATAGCCGTTACCATCATCTGCCTGCACCGTCAGTGTGACCGGAGCTTTTCCCCATGCGGTGGGATTGCCGCTTACAGTCACCCTTGGCGCCTGGGCATCCAGCTGCACAGACGGCTCTGTGCCGGTCACAGTACCGTCCGGGTCGCACAACACACCTACCCAAGCGGATTGATCGGCTAACCAAGTACCAAAGTCAATGACACCGTCACTGATCTGCACATCGTCTGCCGGATCTACCGCGCCATCCACATAAATGGTCGGCACCTCTGCGCTTTCCGCTGTGTAAGCGACCTTGCTGCCGGTTACTTCCAAAGCTTCCGCACCGAAGAAGTACACCTTTTTGCCCTGCACCTCCACGACCATACAGTCTTTGGTGGCAGCCATCGCAGAGGTCACCAGACCCAAAGGCAAAGCCGTCAACAACATTAGCACTGCTAACAGACAGGCCAATCCCTTTTTAGAAGTCATTTTTACTTGCAAGATTTTTGCTTTCATCATTCTTTCCCCATTTCTAATTTATGTTTTATATGAAGTCACTCAATGATCTCTTTAGAGTACGCATAGCGCAGGCTCTTCATGATCTGAAAATCCGCCTGTGCGTCTGCTTGCAGCAATGTGGTCTGACCGGAGTGTTCCGCCGGTGCTTTTACCCCATTGCCTGTTGCATTTTGATCGAGTGGCATTGTGTTACCGCTATGGTCACCGGCAGGTGACGCTGCTCTACCGGTAGGCACGGTACGGGGTTGTACCTGCCTGGGCTGCACCGCAGGCCCACTGGGAGTTGCCGGAGCAGGAGCGGCTATATGTCTGTGGTGCCGGAGCCGCTCTTGATACCCACGATCCAGCAGGGCGTCGTACACCTGAGCCATATTTTTCTTGAAGAACACAAAAACGGCCGTAATTGCTAGAATCACGCCAAGCACCATGAAAGAGATAGAAAGTCCGATCATTGCACTGTACATAAATACTACCTCCTTATGTATTTTCCTTAAAATTCTGCTTGGCTTTTTGCGAGATGCTATCATCAAAGAAGCATTGCAGTGCTGCCGCTCGCTTGGGCAGAAAATAGGCTTTGTTGTCGATCAGACAATTTGCCTGGCTTTTCACCATAAAATCATATATACCTTGGCACTCTGCGTCACTGGTATTGGCGCTGTTATAAAGTGCATCATACGCGGCCAGCTGATCCTTGTTCTCTTCCAAAAAGCTGCGAATGGTTTGCAGATTTTTCATCACCTCGTCCAGATTTTTCGCTGCGCCGTTGGCGTCCGGGTCGTTGCTGTAATTGGCGGCAGCCTGATAAATCTGGGCGTAATACAATTTAATTGTTGCAATACTCGCCGGTATATCCACAGATTCTAGGCCATTTTTAATATCAAAAGGCTGATTGGGTAAAATGCGAATGCTGTCCGGATCTGTACTGGCAAAGGAACGATAATATTTGCAGGCATTATCCAGCGCATCTTTCTTATCCAAGTTGCTATTCAGTTCCACACGCAGGGCAATTTCAAAACCGACCGTATTACGATCCTCCGTGTCCTTGATTTGTGTATATTGCCCAATATAGTCCGGCAAAGTTGCCAACTGGTTTGCGCTGGCGCTCTCTACATAGCCCTGATAAGCGTCTGCCCGGGTGGGGTCAATAGCAATGCACTCCTCATATTTACCGCTGCTTAACTTATCTTGGTAATCGTGATTTCGCACCACAAATGAAAGCGGCATCAAAATCGCACCGATCATAAAGAAGGAAATAGCCGCAGCAATCAATCCGCGAAAGGCATTGAGTTTGCGTTGTCGAATGCGAATGACAGCCTCGTCCCGGTCATGATAATGCTGAAGCGCATACTTAAAATCCGCCGCCGATTGATACCGATTGGCCGGGTTTTGCGCCGTAGCTTTATTTAGCACTTTAATCAGACCGTCTGTTACCGCCGGGTTCTGCTTGCGAATATCGTCGTAAAATTCCACATCATACGGCGTTTTTCCCATCAGCAAGGAACGCAGCGTGATGCCCAGCGAATACACATCTGTGCGCGCATCTGACTGCACCTTAGCATCAAATTGTTCCGGCGCCGCATACCCGCGCGTACCCACATTGGTGGTATCGCCCACATTCTGCGGCTTGTATTTCTTTGCTATCCCAAAATCCAGCAGTTTGATCTGCTGTCTGTCCGGCAACAACTGCACATTGGCCGGCTTCATATCTCGGTAAATGATTTTTGGGGACTGGGTATGCAAATACTCCAGTACATCGCAAAGCTGGGAGCCCCAAAGCACCACATCTTCCGGTGTGGAAGGACCGTGCTTCACTTCTTCTGCCAGGGATTTGCCTTCTACAAAATCCTCAATAATGTAGATCGTATCGTTTTGATCCACAATATCCACAATGCGCACAATATTGGGGTGATTCAGCTTTGTGAGCATTTCTGCTTCTGACACCGGCGTTAAACCGACAATATTGCTTTGGCCCGGCGGCTTCTTCTTCGCTTCCTTTATGGCCCACTGTTTTTTTAAGCGTCGATCCATGGCCAAATACACAACAGACATACCGCCATGTCCCAGTTCTGTTAAAATTTCATATTTACCATCTATAATGGATCCGATTCCTGCCATAACTGCCCCCCTTACTGCACTGTTTTAAAAGCAACACCGGTCATATTATCCTGCTCATTCCGTTGCTGCAACAGACCGATGATCTCAGCTAACACATCTTGCATTCCACGCTCAGACCGTACCACCCGCGGCGAAAGGAGTCCCAGCAGCTCCGCTTCCTGGATCTCATGACGAAAACCATCTGTACACAGCAGGTAAACTGTATTGGACTCCAATGTGTACTCCAAAAATTCCGGCTGCAACACATGAGAGGCGCCCACGCACTGTAAAAGCACATTGCGCCGTGTATCTTTTTCTTCCTGATCCGGAGCCAATTTGCCGGCACTGATCTCCCGCGCCACCAGGGATTGATCCTGCGTGAGACGCGAGACATTATTTTGTATCTTATATAATCTAGAGTCGCCGATATTGACCACATACAGTTTATTGCCAATGCAAAGTGCAGCCACCACAGTCGTACCGAGAGAAATATTGTGATCCAGTCCATAATTGCCAATATCGGCATTGAGCCGATTCAACAAATGGGTCCATTCCTTGCGCAATAATGCAAAATCCATTGTGCGCTGGCTGAGCAGAATCGGCAAGCTCTGCGCAAACCAATCTGTAAAGCGTGCGACCACGGTTGCGCTGGCCACCTCGCCTTTTTTTAATCCGCCCATACCGTCACACACTACGGCGAACAACAAATTTCCATATTGCTTGCTCCGGGCGGTTTGAATACAGTAGCTGTCCTGATTGGTCTTTTTGACCGGGCCAATATCCGTTTGTGCCGCAATTAAATAATTCATTTGGAGTCCCCCTGGATTTCAAAATCTACGATCTCATTAGCCAAGATTAACCGATCACCAGACCGCATGGGATAATGCCGATTGGGTTGCAGCTTAACACCGTTAAGTGTTGTGCCGTTGGTTGAGCCATGATCAACAACGGTATAGCTGCCCTCTGTAATAGAAACGGTTACCTGGCGCTTGCTGATATAATCATTTTGTAAGACCAGATTACAGCAACTCGAGTCTGCGCCAATGGAAAATTCTGTTCCCTGCATCGGTACGGACTGACCGGTGCGCACCACAAAAAAAGTAGCTGCCGGCATTTGGGGCATTAAAGCACACGTATCACCGGAGTGATTAGACAAATCCTGCATAAGCGAAGCCGGATTAGGAGGCACAAAGCCCGGCACATATCCACTTGGTGGAGCGAGAGGCTCCGTCTCACCGAAACCGTTTGGCGTCGGCGTTCCCTGCAGTTCTGCTGCGCTGTACTTACCGTTGGCCGGCATATCCAGTGGCTCTGTCACGCCATAAAAATCCTCCACCGGAACGTGCAAAGGTTCCGTCTTGCCATAATTGCCATCTGTCAACGGTGAAAGCGGTGCAACGCCTTGCAAGTGTTGCACCGGCATATCTAAAGGCTCCGTTGCGCCAACGGAATCATAGGCCGGTGCCATTAGTGGTTCCGTTGCGCCATACTGGTTTTGACCCGGCAGCGAAATTGGCTCTGTCATCTCCGCCATATTCTTCTGTGCAGTGCCACCAAAAGTTCTGGCAGTTTCATAAGGCGCCTGCATACCTATACCATTCGCCGCTGCCCACATATCCGGTGAACCGACCACATCACCGCAACTTTGATTTTTCTTCTTTTTCTTTCCAAATCTAAAAAGACTCATTTTTCCTTAGTCCTATGATTTTCTATACACAATCTCTTTTGAGGCTGCGATTTTGTTGCGACTACATATTCATATTTATTTTACAGTAACAAATTGTTCACTTCTATATGCTGTTTGCGTACTATTGGCAGTTTTTTGCCTAAATTTGCATAGTTCTACGCGTGGTTTGTCAATTTCTGTATATTTTTCCAGTTTAAAATCACTTTCACCTTGATTTGCAATTTGGCAAGGGTTTTGGTATGATGAGAACAGGAAGCGGTCGGTTTTGGAGGCGCGATCGATATATGGGGGTACGGGAATGAAACCGAAAAAACAATGGGATCACAAATGGTACACGGAGGAATTTTTGCAACGACTAAAGGCAACGGCGGCGGTGGAGATGGACGGCGATCTACCCTACATCACCAAATATGCACCGGACGCCGGTTCGCCAAATGGGATTGACCCGCGGCTGTTGGGCGGACCCATGGGCAAAATGGCGCGGTCTACGCGGCTGGTGCCAAATTTCATTTTGGACCGGATCAAAATTCCGGTAACACCGAAGATCTTGGCCGGCTTCCGTGCCGGGTGTGACCGTATTTCCTACGCCAAATGCGTACGGGCAAAGATTGAAGTGCGGGACAGCACCGTACCGGCGGCAGACGGTTATCCCATTCCCATTCGCATGTACAACAGTGCCCAATGTGCGCCGGGCAGCCCCTGCCTGTATTTTATCCACGGCGGTGCCTTTGTAGGCGGCACCTTGGGCCCCTATGACGAGGGGTGGAAGCTGTTTGTAGAAAAGTTCCGCATGCCTGTGGTAGCGGTGGATTACCGACTGCTGCCGGAGCACCCATATCCCACGCTGTACGATGACTGCTGCCGCGTACTGGAATGGCTGGGTGGCGACGGAGCCCGGGAGCTGTGCATTGACCCAAGGGCCGTTTTTGTGGTAGGTGACAGCGCCGGGGGCAACCTGACCCAAGGCTGCGCCACCCGCTACAAAGGCACCCACCGGGTGCGGGGGCAGCTGCTGCTCTACCCCACCCTGAACCTGTTTGGCAGCACAGACCGCTACTATCACCCAAAAGAAACAGACTACCACCCGGCGCCGGGACAGCAAAAGCTGGCTATGGGACTGGTGCGGCAAATGGAGCTACTCTCTCGCTCCGGCAAGTCCTTTTTAGGTATTCCGAAGCCGGACGATCTGTGCAATCCCTACACCTCCGACCCGGCAGGGAACCCGCCCACTTTTCTCTCTGTGGGTGCGCTGGACTACCTGCGCAACGACACGGTGGCTTGGGCCCACAAGCTGCACGACGCCGGCGTGACCACCCGCCTGGTCATGTATAACGGCATGGGCCACGGATTCTTAAACGCCATGGGCGTCTTTCCCCAAGCCGAGGACCTGCTGGACGAAATGGGCGCTTTTATCCAGAATGTCTGTAAAAGCCATCAATAGCCGTTGACTGCGAGCTGTATTCGCTTTTCTAAACTCTACGCTGCGCAGGTTGCTCGGCAGGCATCTGTGATCAAGCGGCGCCAACAAGATCCACCTCCACTGCAATCGGGACGGTTTGACCCAAGTGCCGGTTGGGCGATAAGCATAACGAACACACGCAAAAAAACAGCCATCACCGTAAAGGTGATGGCTGTTCGTTTGATATTTATGAAGCAAACAGGAATTATTTCTCTGCGTACTTGTCCTCGCCGTTCCAGGAATACAGCTTGCGGATCTCGGCGCCGACTTTCTCCAGCTGATGGTTGGCTTCCATCTCTCTCTTAGCCTTAAAGTGTGCCCAACCGTTGTTGCTCTCGGTGATGAACTTGGAAGCGAAGGTGCCGTCCTGAATCTCTTCCAGAACCTTCTTCATTTCCTTCTTGGTCTCATCGGTGATCAGACGCTTACCGGTCTCGTAATCGCCGAATTCAGCGGTATTGGAGATGGAGTAACGCATCTTGGCAAAGCCGCCGTTGTAAATCAGGTCAACAATCAGCTTCATCTCATGAATGCACTCAAAGTAAGCATTTCTCGGGTCATAACCGGCCTCAACCAGGGTCTCAAAACCGGCCTTCATCAGAGCGGTTACGCCGCCGCACAGCACAGCCTGCTCACCAAACAGATCCGTCTCGGTCTCGCACTTAAAGGTGGTCTCCAAGATACCGGCACGAGCACCGCCGATACCGGCGCCGTAAGCCAAAGCGACATCCTCACAGTGACCAGTAGCGTCCTGATATACAGCTACCAGACAGGGTGTACCCTTGCCCTCTTTGTACTCAGAGCGAACGGTGTGACCCGGAGCCTTGGGAGCGATCATGAACACATCTACATCGCTGGGAGGCACGATCTGCTTAAAGTGAATGTTAAAGCCGTGGGCAAAAGCCAAAGCCTTGCCGGCGGTCAGGTTAGGTTCAATGTCCTTCTTATAGATGGAAGCCTGCTTCTCATCCGGGGTCAGGATCATGATAATATCAGCAGCCTTTGCAGCCTCAGCGGTGGTCATAACCTTCAGGCCAACGCTCTCTGCATGCTTCCAGGACTTGGAGCCCTCGTACAAACCAACAACTACGTCCACACCGCTCTCTTTCAAGTTCAGCGCATGGGCGTGACCCTGAGAACCAAAGCCGATCACGGCAACGGTCTTGCCCTTCAGGTAATCCAGATTACAATCTTCTTGATGGAAAAGTCTTGCTTCTGCCATTGTAATTTCCTCCTAAAAAAAATAAACTCAATAGAAGTCACAGCGTTGTATGATGTCGCTGTGGTTTCTTAACAATTCAAATTATATCCTGTATGATGTCTGTTGTCAATAGGAAATCTAAATTTTTTATAGATGCTCCATGGCGTGGAGAATGTGCAGCCGCATGGCGGTGCGGGCACCCTCGGCATTGCGCTTCTTAATAAAGTCCATAATCAGCCGATCGTCGTTTAGATTATCAGCGCTTACATCCTTGTCCCGAGTCATGACGATCACGCCTTTTTTGATGGCATTGAAAATTACCGGCATAAACTGCTTCACAAACGCATTGTGCGTAGCATTGGCAATACTCTCATGGAACTTTTGCTCCTCTGCCGTGCGGTCCTCGCCGCTTAAGATCTTCTTTTCCACCTGCTCGCCGTAGTAGCAAATAGCATCAATTTCTTCCTGCGTTGCCCGCTTTGCAGCCAAATAAGCGCAATCCGGTTCAAACATCAGCCGCATCTCAAACAGATCGTCCAAGCCGGAAGCAATATCGCTCAGATCCGCCGAGTCGATCACCGTATTGGCACTGACAAAGGTGCCCTTGCCCCGCCGAATCTCCAACACACCGTTGGTGGTCAAAATTCGAATGGCCTCCCGCAAGGTGGAACGACTAACGCCCAATTCCGCCGCCAGGTCATTCTCATTAGGCAGCTTATCTCCCACCGTAAAGCGGTGCTGAGTCTCGATCATATTCAAAATCTGCTGTGCCGTACTCTCCGGCAGCATTGCCGATCTTGGCATATTCCTCACCTCTGCTCACATCATAACACAAGTTGTATGCAAAAGTCAAGGCGTTGTCTGACATCTTACAATTATAGAACTGATTTTCCGCTGTTCTTTGTTCACCCTGCACGAATTTGCCCTGCGGGGGTTGTAAATTGTGAACAAATGCTATATGATAAGGATATAGATAAGAGAATATATATATCGGAGCGTAAAAATGAACAAAGCAACCCAATTACGATACAATATGGAGTCCCTGTGCATCTATCAATTCAAGACGGACCCGGTGATGTGCAGTCTACTGCACCTGCTGCGCAGCATAGAAGACGGCGAGGCTGTGCTGGAAGCGCAAAGTGCCTTTTTCAGCGCACTGGCTCCTCGAGACACGCTGCGCCGGTATATTTCCAAGTTGATCCTCACCGACGACAACGTATTCAGCAAAGCCGCCGCCGGCGACGCGGTAAACCGTCTGCACCCTGCCATCCTGGATGGTGTAAAAAGCGACCTTGCCAAGCTGGAGGCTATTGCCGACCTGACCCCGGAAGATATTCTGCATGCAGTAGAGAATAAGGACCTGCGGGAAGTGCTGGGCACCCTGCCCCGATGGGAGAACGGCGAAGCGCTGCCGCCCCTGAGCCAAAACTGGGCGGAGCAAACGGAGGTACTGGCTGCATTCCATAAAAGAAACGGCTACGGTCTGTTTGCCAAGTACGCCGCCTTTGAGTGGCGGGATCACGCCCTCTCCCCCATCTCCACCACGGACCCGATCCAGCTGTCCGATCTGAAGAACTATGAATTGCAGCGGAGTCAGGTGGTGGACAATACAGAGAGCTTTGTTTGCGGACTGCCTGCCAACAACGTGCTGCTGTACGGCGACCGGGGCACCGGCAAAAGCTCCACCATTCACGCCATCCTGAATGCGTATAAAGAACAGGGCCTGCGCATGATCGAGATTCCCAAAAGCGCGGTGGAGGAGTTGTCCCTGATTCGGGAGTACCTGGCGGACAGCCCGATGAAATTTATCATCTATATTGACGACTTAAGCTTTGACAGCCAGGACAACGCTTTTACAGAGCTGAAAGCGGCGCTGGAGGGCGGCCTGTCTGCCTGCCAGCCCAATACGCTGATCTATGCCACCTCCAACCGGCGCCACTTGATCAAAGAGAACTTCTCCGACCGGGAGGACGATGTAAACAAAAATGACACCCGCCAGGAACAGCTGTCTCTATCCGATCGGTTTGGGCTGACCATTACCTTTATTAACCCGGACAAAAAGGATTATCTGGACATTGTGGAAAAGATTGCCGCCGATCGTGGCCTGCAAGTGGACGCCCAGCGGCTGG
>ENA-ORMJ01001354-ORMJ01001354.1-human-gut-metagenome-genome-assembly--contig:-NODE-1354-length-15033-cov-2.682401_pt1 | contig 15033 bp, 11 predicted proteins | sample MGYA00242100_ERZ508989 | MGnify/ENA primary metagenome ERZ508989 (study PRJEB26280, sample SAMEA2531403) | human gut metagenome | biome: human gut; feature: human-associated habitat; material: faeces...
GTTAATTTATAGTAAAGATAAAAGATTATCATATAAAAACGTTAGATTATTCATATATTTGGCAATAAAATAACACAATCCAATCAAACTAAAAAGCAAAAAACAGTATGGATAAACACATTATAGGAGAAAATGCAGGTACTTTATGGCAGTTACTGAATGAAGACAACCGGAAATGGGAACTAACAGAAATCAAAGAGGCAACCGGATTTGATGACATGGAATTAGCATCTGCCATCGGCTGGCTGGCTCGTGAAGACAAAATACAGTTTGAACTAAACAAAACCGGTGGCAAGGCTTATATTTACCTGATGCTAAACGTATATATCGGATAAGCAAAATATTATCAACCCAAAAACAATTCTGGTGATTTTTCAAATCGCCAGAATTAACAGTATGCTCACTATTTCATATATTAGATAACAAAAAGACAATTTTTCATTAAATTCAATGACAGGTAATCTTTTAATAAAAGCATAAATAGAAAACACATTCAGAACACACTGCAATATTATACAAAAGAAGCGCTTATTTATTCGCATCAACGAATACTTATACAAAAAAGACCGTATAATTTGAGAAAAACAACCGCATATTTAGAAATAAATAACCGTATGTTTACACCAAATCTTACGTTCCTTTTAAACCAATGAAGCGTTCCTTTTAAACCAACAGACCGTTCCTTTAAAAGGAACAATCCAACGGGTCAAAACACTTGCTAAAAGCGTCAAGAAAACAGAAATAATTAGCTAGATGGAGTTCAATGCCCGACATTTCAAAAAGAACAAAACGCATAGTATATTTCAGATATCAGAGCACAAACAGCTATGATTCGTACTTATACTTATCAGAAAAACATTCAATCACATTATAATATATTTTTCTGATCTGAGGAAATGAGAATTCCCTGCACTTTTCAGAACAGGCCCGGCCTCTTCCCACAAATATACGCAACAAAGAGCTACAGAAAACACAAAGTGACAGAATGGTAAATTTGCTTTTTACATAAAAATTCCCGAATATTGCAGCCTAATACTAATGCAAAGAGTTCCCTATGAAAAGAGTAGATTCCGTTATATCCCTGATATACTCGTTATCTAAATCAGAAAAGAAGCACTTCTCCTTACAAGTTATCAAAGACAAGGAGGAGAAAGACTATCTGGTGATTTATGATATTGTCATAAAGAGTAAACAACCGAATGGAAATACTGTAAAAGAGGAATTTTACAGACGCAAGCCCAATGGTTCATTTGAAGTGTCCATTCAATACTTATATGAAAAGCTGACGGATACGTTACTCACCCTGCGTAAAAAGAAAGATATCTATTACGATCTGCTGAATGATTTGTGCAAAGCCCGAATGCTTTATGAACGTTCTCTGTTTGAAGAGTGTTTCGAAATACTATCCAATACGATAGAACAAGCACAATTCTACGAGAACAACGAAATTCTGACGATAGCTTTGAAGCTGGAACTGGAATATCTGCTCCATTTGAACTTTCCCGGTATGACCGAACAAGAATTATATCACAAGCACTTCATTCAAAATGAAGCACTGAAAAGAACACGAAAAATCACGGAACAATCATCCCTGCATAACCTTCTGAAATATCGGCTTTCACGTAAAGGGTCTATCCGGACCCCTAAACAAAAACAGGATATGAATGACCTCATGGTGAATGAACTGTATATTGCGGCATCCTCTGATTCCGAAAGAAATTTTGAGTTGACGAGAAACCATAAACTGTTCCAGGCCAGTTATCTGATGGGAGTAGGTGATTATGGAAGCGCCCTCAATTCATACAAAGAACTCAATGAACTATTCGAAGAGAACCAGCAATTCTGGGCTAATCCCCCTATTTACTATTTGTCCGTACTGGAAGGCGTGTTAGATAGTTTACGTTCGATCGGTAACTATGACGAAATGCCCTATTTCCTGAATAAGTTACAGAAACTGTCAACTGATACTCCCCTTGAATTTAAAATTAATGTTATATGCCTGCTTTTTCAATATGAGTTATTCCCTCATCTCGACAAAGGGGATTTCTCCAAATGCATAGAAATCATCAGCCATTATAAAGAAAACTTATACGATAAAGAGTCCTGGCTGAATCCCATACGTAAAAGTGAGTTATTGTTATATACTGCTATTGTGCACATTGGTAACCATGACTTTAAACAAGCCAAAAAATATATCAGCAATACAATCCTCGACCATAATCTACGTTATCTCCCTATCATGCGTACAATACGGTTGGTACGCCTCATCGCCTATTATGAGATTCAAGACTTTGAGCTCATCAAACACGAATCCTTTTCTGTTTACAGAGGACTCAGCAAGAAAAAAGAACAATCTTTCAAGACAGAACACATCATACTCCATTTTCTCAATAAACGCGATCTCCCTATACTTAAAAAGGACAGAGAGACCTTATGGGAAAAGTTATCTCCGGAAATTAATAGCCTGCATAATGATAAATATGAGAATCAGTTACTGAGGATTTTCGACTTCACAGCATGGATAGAAGCTAAAATATTAAAAGAAAAGCTATCGGATGTCTTAGCACGCCATTCAGAAGTTAAAAAATACCATTCAAAGTAATCACTCTCTATCATTTTTTGTTTTGGTTTTATTAATATAGTCAACTAGAGAATTGGCTATACGGGATTTTCATGGCTTAATTCAGCAATAAATCTCTATTTGAAATTATATAATGCGAAGTTTAATGAAGAAAACGGCCTATGAATAATCGCTTAATTTGTCTCGTTCAAAATTTAATTCTATGGAGATCCCTTACATACATAAACCAAAGATTGTTGTCATCGGCAGTTGCAACACCGACATGGTGGTAAAGGCCAATCGACTACCCGTACCGGGAGAAACAATTCTGGGAGGATCATTTTATATGAATCCGGGAGGTAAAGGCGCCAATCAGGCCATTGCCGCAGCCCGGCTTGGCGCAGATGTGACATTTATATCCAAAATAGGATATGATCTCTTCGGATTGCAGGCATTGGAAATATATAAATCAGAAAGAATCAATACCGAATTCATTTTCACCGATTCAAAAAAGCCGTCAGGAGTGGCCCTCATTTCTGTGGATTCCTTTGGGGAAAACTGTATTATCGTAGCCTCCGGTGCCAATCAATCCCTGTCTCCTGAAGATATTGATAAAGCAAAAGACAAAATTCGGGAAGCGGACACCATCCTCATGCAACTGGAAATCCCGTTGGAAACTGTAGAATACGCTACAGCTCTTGCCTACGAGTATGGCAAGCGAGTCATTCTTAACCCGGCTCCGGCCTCTTCACTGAACAATGAGTTACTGAAAAAGACAAATGTCATTCTTCCTAATCGCATCGAAGCAGAGATGCTGTCAGGAATTAAAGTAACTAATCTGAAAAGTGCACATCGGGCTGTACAGGCTATCAGTTGCCGAAGGTCTTGAAACCTTCCTGCAGACGCTTGCTCACAAAAGAGGAGCATTCGTCAAAGAGAAAGACAAGTACATCATGATTCCGGCTAAAGAAGTGGACACCATCGATACTACCGGGGCCGGAGATGTCTTTTCCGGAGCTTTGAGTGTTTCTTTATCCGAAGGCCGTTCTTTAATAGAGGCCGTAGAATTCGCAAACGCAGCAGCAGCAATTGCCGTAACACGTATCGGAGCACAAAGTGCCATCCCCTACCGAACAGAAATTAACGTATAATATAGACCATCTTAAAACGACAAGTATTATGAAAATCGTAGTAATCGGAAGCTCTAATATCGACATGATTGCCCAAGTCAATCATTTGCCTATGCCGGGTGAAACCGTAGGACAGGCACGCTTCATGCAGGCATACGGAGGAAAAGGAGCCAATCAGGCAGTAGCCGCAGCCCGCATGGGTGGAGAAGTGACTTTTGTCACGGCTTTAGGCAACGATATGTATGCCAGCATGCTGAAAGAGCATTATAGTAAAGAAGGGATTGCAACCGACCAAATCATTATCGACACTCAGAATCCTACAGGCACCGCCTTGATTCTCGTTGCTGAAAATGCTGAAAACTGTATTGCAGTAGCACCCGGTGCCAACGGAGCATTATCTATTGCACACATAGAACAAATTTCCAAAACACTGGAAGGTGCTGATATGGTAGTGATGCAGGCTGAAATTCCTTACGAGACGATCAAACAGGTTGCATTAATGGCACACCGGAAAGGTATTAAAATAATGTTCAATCCCGCACCGGCATGCTATATCGATTCCGAACTAATGCATATTATAGACATTCTGGTAGTAAACGAAAGTGAGGCCCAGTACATCAGCAATAGTTCCATCGAGGGAGACAACATAGACCAAATAGCACAAAAACTACGGGATGCAGGAGCCAAAGCAGTAATCATTACCCTGGGACACAGAGGTTCTTATCTGAAGACCGAATCAGAAGCTTATTTTATCCCTAGTTACCCTGTAAAAGCTGTTGATACAACTGCCGCCGGAGACGTATTCTGTGGCGCGCTTGCCGTAGCTTGTGTAAACGGATGTATCAACAGCGATGCCCTTCGCTTTGCCAGTGCGGCTGCAGCCATTGCCGTCACACGTGTAGGAGCGCAACCTTCTATTCCGATATTGTCTGAAGTTCAGGACTTCCTGAAACAATAACGCGATAAATCTAAGAACTTTGAATAACAACACTAAATGTAGAATTTATGAAAAGAAAGATGTCTTTATTGGGTTTAATATGTTTGTTCACAAGCATATTAATGGCACAGACCAAAATTTCCGGTACTGTAACAGATGTCGACAAGAACCCTCTGCCGGGAGTATCGGTAGTATGCAAAAGCACTTCACAAGGAACAGTGACTAATCTTGATGGTAAATACACCATTGAAATCAACAAGGGGAATACACTGACCTTCTCTCTCATCGGAATGCAAACACAAGATATTAAAATAGCCAGCCAGTCTATCATCAATGTGATTATGCATGAATCTACTATTGAACTCGACGAGGTAGTCGCCATCGGGTATGGTACAGCCAAGAAGAGTGACCTGACCAGTTCGATCATCTCCGTCAAACCGGATGAACTGAAAAATGTGAAAGTCGGCTCTGCAGCCGATGCCTTGCAAGGTCTTGCCACAGGTGTATTGATATCGAAAGGATCATTCAAACCGGGAGGATCTTCCAACATCATCATTCGCGGAAACGGTTCATTCGGTAACGGAGGTGCCAGCACTACTCCGCTGTATATCATTGACGGGGTCATGTCGAATGCCGGACTGGATGTTATCGCTCCTTCCGATATCGAATCGATTGAGGTATTAAAAGATGCAGCTTCTACGGCAATTTACGGTTCAAGAGCCTCTAATGGTATCATCCTAGTCACTACCAAGAAGGGTAAAACAGGAAAAGCGTCTATCACCTTCAACACCAATATTGGTATTCAAAATCTTATTAACAAGCAAAAAGTACTCAATGCTTCCCAGTTTAAAGAAATACTTGATGCAGCTACAGACAATACCTATCTTTGGGATAAGGAAGAACAGCGTATGTTTGACGAAGGCCGCTCTACAGATTGGCAGGACTTGATTACACAAAGCGGAGTCTATCAAAACTACAATCTGGGCATTACCGGCGGTAGTGAGAAAACGACTTATTATTTAGGATTAGATTGGGTGGACCAGGAAGGTATTATCAAGAACACCGGATATCAAAAAGGAAATATCCGTTTTAACCTGGACTCCAAACTCAACAACTGGTTGACAATGGGTGCCAAATTCAATGTGATCCGTTCTTCTACCAACTCCAGTAACACAGACGGAGTAGCCGGCATGAACAGTCTGGACCAAGGTACTATGGGCAGTGCCATTGCCTCTAAACCAAGTGCACTAATTTTCAATGAAGACGGTACCTACTATGACAACTTACTACTCAGGCCGAATCCGGTAGCAGCAGTAACCTATTTCAAGAATAACTTTACCCAGACTCGCATCAATGCGTCTTTCAACCTGGAAGCGGAAATCTTGAAAAATTTGAAATTACGAACTGAAAACGGTACGGAATACATCAACAATCAGAGTAATGTATTCCAGGATTCACGCATGACAGGTATTTATAAGAACGTTAATATCTCAGACCGTGAAAATGGAGAGCAGTTCTATCTGCAGACAGAAAACACATTGACTTACCAACTCAACAAAGGCATCCACCGTCTGACGGCTGTAGGAGGTTTCTCTGCTTCTATCTTTAACTGGACAATGATGTCTGCACAAGTTTTGAATGCGTCCAACATCACGCAGAATGATAACCTGGGAACGGGTACACCTAAATCTGTAAACTCGGATAAGGTTAAGTCTACACTGGCTTCTTTCTTCGGTCGGGTCAACTACTCGCTCGCCGACAAATATCTTTTGACGGTGACTCTTCGTGCCGATGGTTCTTCCCGTTTTGCCAAAGGTCACAAATGGGGATATTTTCCTTCCGGTGGTCTTGCATGGCGAATCAATCAAGAAGACTTTCTGAAAGATGTCAATTTCCTTGATAATCTGAAACTTCGTACCAGCTATGGTATTGTAGGTAACCAGGAAATCAGTTCCTATCAATCAATGGCACAGGTAGACGCTACCAGCAGCAGATATACCGATTATGTATTCGGAGGTACACTGGCGAATGGATCCCGTACCTCTATATTGGCACAGCCGGATCTGACCTGGGAGAAATCACGCCAGTTTGATTTAGGACTGGATTTTGCCTTCTTCAAGAACAGGTTGTCCGGTTCTATCGACGGATACTATAAATATACATATGACTTGCTCTACAATGTACCGTTACCTCTCGAATCCGGTTATCGTACAGCATTAGTAAATGTGGGAGCTATGAAAAACAGAGGTATTGAGTTAACATTAAATTCAGTGAATATTGATACTAAGGATTTCACATGGCAAACCAGTTTGAACTATTCTTTCAATAAAAACGAAATAGACAAATTATATAATGACTTAGAACGTGTAGGCAACTATTTTGTCGGTCAGTCCATCAATGTAATCTACACCAAGCGCTTTGGAGGTATATGGCAAAGTGACGAAGCAGAGATTGCCAAAATCTACAATGCAGAACCGGGAGATTATAAAATTATCGACCGTAACCGTAACAACATTATAGACGATGACGACCGTGACTTTGTTGGTCAGACTACTCCGCAGTTCTTCGGAAGTTTCTCTAACACATTCAAATCCCACGGATTCGATTTAACGATCTTCCTTACTTACGCCGGAGGACATAAAATCTATAATCCGTTCGCTTATCTTGATTCGTATTCACCAAGTGCTAACATGAGCCCCGATTATTATCATAACTATTGGACACCGGAACGTCCCAGCAATAAATATCCACGACTCGGCAGTACCAACTCGCAACTGTATGAAACGGACGGGATGTATCAGAAAGGAGATTATATCCGTCTCAAAAACCTGGAGCTAGGATATACACTTCCCCGCAACATCGCCAACAAGGTATACGCCAGCAATATCAGAGTATATGCCTCTGTACAGAACCTGGTAACGTTTACCAAATATACAGGATTTGATGTAGAAACCAGCAATGCGAATCCATATCCTGCATGCCGGGTATTTATGGGCGGACTTACTGTTAACTTTTAAAATGACAACGACATGAAAAATATTCTATTTATATCCTTGCTCAGCTTTATGATGTGCAGCTGCGCAGACTTTCTGGATGAAAAAACATATAGCCAACTCACTCCCGAAAATGCCTATTTGTCAAAAGAAGGAGCCAATAAGGCTATGAACGGAGCTTACGCCATGTTACAAGATGGATTTGACTATAAATTCTCCATAGGAGTAGGTATACTGGGAACAGACGAAGCTACATCTTATAATGATACATATGGCGATCATGAAATACTGCTGGACAAATACACATGCTCTTCTGAGTATGATATTTTTCAGGCTGTTTACATCGACTTGTTTGAAGGAGTAAAACGCTGCAATGTAATTGTCGACTTGCTGCCTGATGATGTAGAAGACCGTGAGTTATTTGTAGCACAAGCGAAATTCCTGCGCGGCACCTATTACTTCGAACTGGTTAATCTCTTCGGCGGAGTACCTTTATGGTTGTCAGCTTCTGCCGACAAAGATAATCTTAAGAAGCCGCGCGCCAGTGTAGATGAAATATATACTCAAATAGAACAAGACTTGCTTGCTGCCGAAGAAGATCTGCCTCTCGTCAATGTATGGGAAGAAGGCCGGGCAACAAAATATGCGGCACAAGCCATGCTTGCACGTATGTACCTGCAAAGACACGACTACGAAAATGCACTGAAATATTGTAACCTGGTGATTGGCGATGGAAACAACTTCCATCTGTACAATAACTATGCGGATATCTACGATCCTGCCAACAAGAACCAAGGATACGAAAATATTTTCGAAATACAGCACCGGGCCAGTCTTAAATCTGAGGATGAAGGTTCTACGTCAACAGACTTTTTCCTTCCTATCGAACTTCAGGGAACTATTTATACCGGATGGGCAATGTATGGACCGACTGATTATCTGTACAACAGTTACGAACCGAATGACAAACGTAAAGCTATCACTTACATCACAAGTGGCGTGAACTCTGCAGGACAGACTGTAACCTTCAAGCCCCACTGTTTTAAATACTATAATCGTACGGAAGGATTCCCTGTGAACGATGGCGAACAAAACTTCCCGCTCATCCGCTATGCCGATGTTTTATTAATGAAAGCTGAAGCAATCAACGGATTGCCAGCCGAAAACGGACAGCAAACTAAAGAAAAGTTCCAGTGCCTGAACGACGTTCGTTCAAGAGCCGGACTGGATGCCATCGAAAACACAGGAGAGAATGCAACGAAAGAAGGATTCCTTGAAACATTGCTTGAAGAACGTCTGCACGAACTCTGTTTTGAAAAGAGCAGAAGAAAGGACCTGATACGTAATAACAAACTTCAAAGTTACGTAGCTGCCCGCAAACCGGACAGACCTGTACCTGACAAAGCAAAAGAATACTATCCGCTGCCGCTTGCGGCAACTGATGCCAATTCTTTGCTCGAACAACTTCCGGGATATTAAACTAACCTCAATAAAATGACAGAATTATGAAAACTATAAATATCATAAGAACACTCATCCTATCCGGGATAATAGGTATCTGTTATTCTTGCATAGAAGACTATAAATATGAAGAAGTAACAGGAGCTCCACAAGTAGCTTTCTCCACCAGTGAAACAGAGTTTACCAAACAATCGGGAAGTATCCTTTCACTCAAGGCTATCGTTATTGATGGGCAGGATGTAAAACATGAATGGAAATATGACGGCGAAGTATGCAGTGAATCTGCCGAACTTGAATATGAACTGACAACCGTAGGAACCTTCAAATTAGAATATACCTGTACGGATATACACGGTTCCACTAACAAAACGTTTACTGTAAATGTAAAACCGGGCGACATCGAAGGCGTGGTTTTCTCTACTGACAAGAGCGAATTTACAAAGAGCGTCGGCGAGTCACTACGTATCTCTGTTACGGTAAAAGGTACAGATCCTGTCAATCATGAATGGAAAGTAAATGGAACTGTACATTCGACTACAGCAAACTTCGACTACCCGATTACAGAAAGCGGTGATTATGAAATTGTATATACGATTACCAAAAAGAATCAAGAGCTTAAAAAAACATTCAAACTAACGGCTATTGCCAGCGAACATGGAAGCAACTGGTTTGTATGGCAAGATATGAAGCAATATGTCATCTGCCTGAAAGACGACGAAACCAAAGTAGTGACACACCACAACGGCGGTTCACAATTCGTTATCGAAACATACAACGGAAGCAATGACCAAAAATTTATGAAAGGAGCTTACTTTGGTTACAGCGCCGGGGATACTCATCTTGAATATACTAATATTTATAATGTAGGAACTCAAATGACTATCAACGAAAAAGGAGCAGTCGTAAGTGCTGATGTTACCGCTCCGGGCAACTGTGCAGCCGATGGCTGGAGAGGCTGGTATTTCATCATTGACGAACATTCCAATGCCCGTATGATTCACTTCCTCGAAACCTGGGATTACACCGCCACCTATACTGTTGCCATCAAAGGATGCATATTAAGACCTTCCGATGATAAACGAACGGTTGTTCCAGTATTCTATGACAGATGCAAAATAGACGGCGTAAGAGATCATACTGATTATAACGCCCTTGAAGGACAATACTATGACTTTAAGATAAAAGCCGTAGAAGACATGTAAAACCTAAAAAAGAAACGATTATGAAATTTAGATTTTCCCTATTTTATTTCCTGTTTGCATTCCTAGGCTGTTCATCCAGCAATGGAGACATTGACAAGCCTGAAAACAACGGTGGTGCTGAAGAAGGAAATATAGAAGTTAGTGGTGACAAAGTAATAGTTACTCCATTGTCATATGACCAGGCGTTCCGTAATCCGATGATGGGTTGGCGTGATGTATTTTCTGTCGGTCTGGACCCTATTCCAGCCAATTATCCGCTTCCATACGGATCTGTATACAAAGAATACATTCCTTGGGATCGCATAGAAAACGTAAAGACAGACGGTGTCGAAAAAGTAATAGCCTATAGTAATCATCGATGGGAAGGCATAGAAAAAAAGAATATCAAAGTCATTCCACGAGTGTATATTCACTGGATGGGAACACCGGCAGTCAGTGACCCGGACAGACTTGACGGCATTCGTTTCCCATCCGACATAGCCTATACACAAGAACCTGGTACACCTTATCCTATGATAGGAGGCTATTTTGATCCTACTTTCCAGGATCGTGTGAAAGCATTGGTAGAGAAGATTGGCAAAGCATGGGACAACGATCCGCGTGTCGCATATATCGAAATGGGTATTATTGGTCAATGGGGAGAACAGCACTCCCCAATGATCGGCACCTATTGGAAACCTCATGATGCAGACGTACATGAAGCTAATAAAACATGGATTCCGGGAATCGAAAAAACACTGGGAGATGCCTTTACTGCCGCGTTCAAGAACAAAAAAGTAATGGTACGCTATGCCTATGATTTTAAGGATTATGAATTTGGATATTATTGGGATTCATGGGGAATTGCAGAAGAAGATGTAAGAGGATACGAAGAAATGATGAAAATGGGCAACCGCTGGAAAGTGCAACCTATTGGCGGAGAGATCTGCTGGAACTGGGGAGACTTCAGCCGTTATAGCAGTCTGACAGATATACTCGCTAATGATGCAACCCGCAAAAAAATAATCAAACAGATTCGTGATCTGCATTGTAACCACCTGGGATATTTTTCTTATGCGCGTCCTGAAGTTGACTTCAGTCAGGATGCTTTGCTGAAGAATGCACAGACTGTCCAAAAGGCGCTAGGATACCGATACATCTTAAGCGAATTCACATATAACAAGAAAATAGAGAATGGACAAGCATTTAATATTTCTTTTAAGGTGAAAAATGAGGGCTCCTCTCCCTTCTACTACAATTGGCCTGTAGAAATCATGCTCCTAAACAAAAATACCAAAGCCAAAGTATGGAGCACTATACTCGATAATGTAAATATCAGTCAATGGTACCCCGGTGAAAACTGGGATGACACTGCCGAGAAATATACTATTGCTCCACAAACATACGAAGTGAAACGCACTTTGACTCTGGACAAGAATCTGGCAGCAGATGAGTACATTATTGCAATTGCAGTACTCGACCCTGCCGGTATGGTTCCTTCATTGCGTTTTGCCACTAAAAATTATTTCACGGGAGGTGTTCATCCAATGGGATATATAGGAGTAGGTAAAGAAATATCCAAATATGGTATTGCAACGTCTGCATTCAACAATGTGTATACAGACCTTACACTACATTATGAAGTAGATTGATAATTGACCATTAAAACAACACGAAATGACAAAAAAGTTATTGTTTATCATTCTGCCATTAATAGCTTTATTAAGCTATAGCTGTCAAAACAAGAAAAATACGCAAGTCCCGGCTTCCGACAAATCAGGAGTTATCTTTGATACGGACCTGGGGAGCGATATTGATGATGTATTTGCCCTTCAAATGATACTTAATTACGCCCATCAAGGGAAATACGATTTGCTAGGAATCGCCATCAGCAAAGACTTTCCCAGAGTAATCGATTATGTAGATGGTTATTGTCGGCTGAACGGTTTTGATGAAGTTCCATTGGGATATGCTTACAATGGTTCAGACCTGGGTTTTAACAGAGAATGTGGCAAGTATGTGTGTGCCACTTTAGATACGATTATTGATGGTAAGAAACTCTTGCCTGTCAAACGTACTATAGCAGACAGCATTCCCGAAGGTTACAAAATGATGCGCAAGGCTTTAGCAAACCGGGCGGATTCTTCTGTAGTCATTATTACTGTAGGATTTGCAACTAACTTATCCCGCCTCCTCAATTCGCAACCGGATGAGTTCAGTGAACTTAACGGTATAGACCTGATTAAGAAAAAAGTCAAATTGCTGTCCATCATGAGCGGAACCTACAATGACGATACATTTAATAACCCGGAGTGGAATGTGCTGCAAGATCTGAAAGCAGCCCAAAATGTATATAACAACTGGCCTACTGAAGTGATAGCAAGCGGTTCGGAAGTTGGAGTCAGAATCCTTTATCCGCACGAAAGCGTATTAAACGATTATCCGGGAGGCGAGAAATACCCACTCTGTGTATCTTATAAGTCGTATGAACAGATGCCTTATGATCGCCCTTGCTGGGATTTAACTTCTGTACTTTATGCAATCGAACCGGAAAACAGTCACTTAAACATCTCTCCTAAAGGGAAAATCACTATCGACGAAAAGGGATACAGCCGTTTCACATCTTCTCAGGAAGGAAAACACCGCTTCCTTATGATCGATAATGACAGTGTTGCAGCCGTAGTCAATAAATTGGTAGAAGTATCTACTAATATACCACAAAACCACTAATTATTATCATTATGTATATAGTCAATAGTTACACCTTAGCTATTATCTTCTGCTTTATCACAATGATATGCTGGGGATCGTGGGGAAATACCCAAAAACTGGCCAGTAAGAATTGGCGTTATGAACTTTATTATTGGGACTACACCATCGGCATCTTGCTGTTCGCCCTACTTCTGGTATTCACACTAGGAAGTTTCGGAGATTCGGGAAGAGGTTTTCTGGAAGACATCCAACAAGTGGAAGCGGCATATATTGCCAGTGCACTTATCGGAGGAGTTATTTTCAATGCTTCCAATATTCTTCTTTCCGCCTCTGTATCCATTGCCGGGATGGCGGTAGCTTTTCCATTGGGAGTAGGACTGGCATTGGTATTGGGAGTATTCATTAATTATTTCAGCTCTCCCAAAGGAGATCCGTTCTGGCTATTCACAGGAGTCGTGCTGATTGTTATCGCCATCATTTGCAACGGTATTGCAGCCGGTAAGAATCAGAAGGCGGGAACCAATAATAGCAAAAAGGGAATTATTCTTGCTGCTATTGCCGGTATACTGATGTCATTCTTTTACCGGTTTGTCGCCGCTGCCATGGATTTGAACAACTTTGAATCACCGACAGCAGGAATGGCAACTCCTTATACTGCATTCTTCATCTTTGCTATCGGAATCTTCCTAAGCAACTTCCTCTTCAATACACTTGTGATGAAGCGTCCGTTCGTCGGTTTACCCGTCACTTACAAAGAATACTTTACCGGAAAAGCAAGTACACACATGGTCGGAATTCTCGGAGGATGCATCTGGGGATTAGGTACGGCATTAAGCTACATTGCCGCAGGAAAAGCGGGAGCAGCCATTTCTTATGCACTTGGACAAGGAGCACCGATGATTGCTGCTCTTTGGGGTGTTTTCATCTGGAAAGAATTTACCGGTAGCTCCAAAGCGACAAACAGACTTTTGGGAGTCATGTTTATATTATTCATTTTGGGCCTGACATTCATTGTCATCTCAGGAGGAAGCTAAAATAAAAAAGAGGTAAAGGAACTATAGGTATTATCAACATAAATAAATCACCCCAAAAGTTTAGTATCTAACTTTTGGGGTGAAATTCAATTCTATGATTCAAACTATCATATACATTATTCAGACCGTTATATCCAACAAAGTTTCTCCCTTTGCATTCAACACCCTGACTCTGAGTTCTTCTTTCTTCTTCTCAAGAATCATCACGGTAGCACCCTCAACCTTATATCCTCCACCTATAATAACCGGATAATGATTCCCCAATTCACCTTTCGGGTGATAAGCATACTTATGAGTATGAGCATTCAGACAGATATCAAAAGGAGCTTTTTCCAGCAGCTTAGTCCATAGTTCAGCACAAAGATTCTTTCCATCATTACCATAAAGAGGGATATGGTGCAGAAGGATACGTTTCTTCGCTTTCTTAAATTCTTTGACAGCCAGTTCTTTCTTCAGAAAACCGACCTGTTCATTACGTAACTGGGTGAAATCATTCAAATCATAATAGACCCAATGATCGTCTGTTTTGTCTTCTCCACAGTCCAGCATGACAATACGGGTATCTCCCCAGTTGAAAGAGCCATAAGTCTTGTCACCTACATAATCGAAATGGTCACGCAAACCGATAGAATAAGCGTTCCGGATTTCGTGATTCCCCCGCATAAAGAAAGTCGGGATACAATCTCCGTGCACTCCTTCGGTCAGTTCACTGATAAAGGCAGTTGCCTGATCATGACTTGCCGGGTCGTCTACACAGTCACCGTTGAAAACAACAAAATCATAGTCAATATCTTGAATTTGCCTGCACAAAGCCCGGAAAGTATGGGTATGCTGATGCAGATCATTGAACACAACAGCAGTAAAAGAATCCGTACCGGTTACAGGCAGAGTAAATTCACTGAAAGCAGAACGGGCAGTATTTCCGAAAACTTTCTTATATGCCTGATAAAGCAACATTTCTTGTGAACAGACACGATAATAATACTTTTGACCGGGCTGCAAATCATCCAGCCGTATTTTATGTA
>ENA-ORMJ01001385-ORMJ01001385.1-human-gut-metagenome-genome-assembly--contig:-NODE-1385-length-14735-cov-5.207561_pt1 | contig 14735 bp, 11 predicted proteins | sample MGYA00242100_ERZ508989 | MGnify/ENA primary metagenome ERZ508989 (study PRJEB26280, sample SAMEA2531403) | human gut metagenome | biome: human gut; feature: human-associated habitat; material: faeces...
CGCATTTACTTAATTGATAACGAATTTATAGATTGAACTACTAGTACCCCCGGAACTGACAGTGATCTCAGTGAAATTCTTCAAACGGTGGGTTCTCAATTTAATAAAAAGTGTCAGGTCATTCTCAAAGGAATAAAAGAGACAACAACGGTTGACTTTAACCCCATAGAACTTGAAGTAGTCATTTATAACTTATTCAAAAATGCTTATGAAGCCTCGGCTCAGAAGAAGAATCCTCGGATTTTTGCAGAGGCAAGCCACATAAAAACGGTACGGCGATCCTGAAGATCTGGGACAGCGGTTCCGCACTCTCCGAAAAAGAATTTTTAAATATTGTTTCGGAGGAAAGAGAGACAACCAAGGCAGAAGGAATAGGCATGGGGCTAAGTATTGTTTCAGCTCTTGTTCGTAAGCATGAAGGAAAACTTGTTTTTTCCCGTTCTGAATTGGGAGGATTGGAAATCACCCTTTTTCTGCCTTTTAGCAGCACTGCTCATAGAGAAAAAAAATGAATCGAAAAGCTTTAATTCGAATCGTTGACGATGAGTTAAATATGAGAAACTCCTTGAAGTTCCTGCTCGAGCAATCCGGTTTTGTTTGCCGATGCTATGAAAGCGCGAAGGACTTTCTAGTCAATGACGATTACAACATTCCGGGCTGCATCATTCTGGATTACCAAATGGACGAGATGAGCGGACTGGAACTGCAAAGTAAGCTTAATCAGCGAGGCATAAAACTCCCCGTGGTCTTTTTCTCCGGTCAGGGAGACATTGATATCGCTGTGACAGCGATGAGGAAAGGCGCACAAAACTTTATTCAAAAAGCATCCGGTGCGGATTCGATCCTTTCAGCAGTAAGACAAGTAGTATCTTCCGTCCCGGAGAGTTATTTGGATGTTGCGCCCAGCCTGACACCGGCTGAAGCGATAAATCTATACTCGAAACTTTCTTATCAGGAAGTAAAAGTCTGCGAATGCATCAATAAAGGGATGCTCAATTCTGATATTGCAAGAAAAGCTGACCTGAACTGATTTTGGTTGACTCTGTTTTTGCTTAAAACTAATCGTAAGTTGACTCTTTGTTCTTAGAACTAAATGCAGTTGACCTTTAAGATTTTAACAATATTCTAAAAGTCAACGATAATGTTCCCGTGCCTTTATGCCAAACCAGTTAGGATGAAGAAAATCGAAAGCTCACGCGCTTGGAGATTAAAGCTTAATCCGCAATAAAACATCTTGCTTACGGCATTGCTCTTTAACAATTTCCAAATAACCGCGATTGTAAATTCTTAACGCATGAGTCTGTAAGACGGTTAAGGCTTCGAATGCCTTAACCGTCCTACTTACAGCGTATTCATCTTTAGGAGTCAAGAACTTTCGCGACATATGGCTGTAACCTCGCTTCGTTCCGTTACAGCCTATTTCACGGTTTCTTGACTCATTCAAGAGCCTAAGTTAAAAGCAAATAGTCGTTTCATTGTTTTTCATCAACGTAGTTAGACGAAATGCATAAATCGGTGCAGCCAACCGTGTTCAAAAAATGTCGGTAATAAATTCTCTTTTGAGTGCTTTAAAGAGCGAACCGGCAATAGAGGAAATGAAAAGGATGGTGTCACTAAGGAAGGTTCAAGAGTGACGAAGTGAGGGGCTCCTGAGGTACAACCTCTGCGGCGTCAATCCTCACGGATGCGACCATATATGCTTTTTCGACCAGCAATCGAAAGATATTAAAAGGAGCTCCTCATGGACAATCATACACAATACTTAGGTTTTGCGGGCGTGGATCTTGCCAAAAAAGTCATGCAGATTCACTTTGTCACCGAAGATGGAGAAATCACCGACAAATCGGCCAAAAGAGCAGAGTTTCTCGATTTCTTCAGAAACCGTGGAAAATGCTTTATCGGTATGGAAGCCTGCGGTTCTTCACAAGACTGGGCTAGAAAGCTTGCGGCCATGGGACATGAAGTGCATTTGATGTCTCCGAAGGCCGTCAAACCATTTGTCTCAGGTCAAAAGAACGACCACAACGATGCAATCGGAATTTATAAGGCCATGTTCAACGGAGTCAGACGTGTCCCGGTGAAGTCTACAGAGATTCGCGACTTGCAAACGCTCAGAAGAATCCGCTCCCAAGTAACGAAAGACAAGGTCAAGGAAATCAATCATGTCCGAGGTCTTCTAGCTGAATATGGCATTGTGATGGGAAAGTCTCTGAATGCGTTCAACAAAGATATTTCCTCTGCCTTGGAAATCTTGACAGAAAGAGGAGATGTTTCTCCTTTAGTTGCAGAGGAACTTCGGACAACGGTTGAGGCTATTAAGGCAAAAATAGAAAGGCAAAAGAAATTAGATCAAGAAATCGAACAATTAGCCCGAGGCTGCAAAAACTATGAGAATTTTCTCAAAACTCCCGGCGTTGGTCCATTTACGGCGGCAATGCTCTGCGTGTTGCTTTGTGATCCGAGCATCTTTGCAAACGGCCGCCAATTTGCTGCCTACATCGGACTGGCGCCAAGAAGCCGGGGCTCAGGCGGCAAAAATTATGTCACCGGCATACCGTCGAAATTCAATTGCGACAGCGAATCCAGGGCAGTACTTGTTGAGTGTGCTCAGGCGATAGCTCGATGTAAAAATAAGTCGCTCTGGGTAGAAGAAATCTTGAGGAGAAAACCTAAGAAAGTCGCTTTGATAGCAATTGCGAATAAGCTTGCTCGACAGGTCTGGGCGATGGCGAACAAAGGCGAAAGCTTTAAGCAAATGGCAGTCTTAACTGCCTAAAGCTGAACGAACAAACTCAGAACACAAGTTAAGTCAATAGACAGATGTAAAACCGGTTACGCCGGCCTCAGAAAGGCCTGAAAAAAAGACAAGCACCAAAGATGCTGAGAGTCAAAATAGGATCTGAGGTTGGTTACTCATCATGGCTGCTGCCGATGGAACCTCCTACGCAGGATAGAAGCCGCATAAGAAAACCATAATAACTTTGATTTTTTAAGGTAACTGACGCCAATCCATCTGTTGAAATTAGGCTTGTTGGACTCACAATTTAAGCTACAACAGCCGGTCCCGGAGGATCTTCTGTGCTTGAAAATTTTGTCAGCAAGGGTGGCAATTTGTTTAAGTTAAGCAAACCGTAATGGTCAAGAAATATCTTTAACTATTTATTGGATAAGAATTATATTAGTCCAGTGCCTTTGAAAGAATCTTGATCCGTAACTCTTCGAACGGCTTTTAAAAGTCGAATTAGAACTTGGAACTTTTATTTAAACAAATAAATACCCTTGACCAGTTGACACACGGGAACATAAGAACTTTTTTTAGGACAAGACACACCTCTAATTTCTTCGTTTTCTGATCCAAAAGGTTGGGCTCCGGCCCAGCCTTTTTTTGTTCTCATTTCTGGTAACAAGCTACTTCTGAAAGTGCTTTTGGAAGCCAAGCTCATCCCTTCTGAATGTACAATCGAAGGCCGCACAAAATTTCTAGTTTTAAGAAAAACTCTTTTAAATCTTAAGGTTACATTAACAAATGGGCATTGAAATTGATCTCGAACGCGATTCATTATTAGGAGAAGTTTCGCGTAAACGCCTTCGTGAAAGTTACATGAAGGAAGAAGAGCAGAGCCCGCAGGAACGCTTTGCAACGGTAGCAGAAACATTCGCAAGTAACCCTGCTCATGCTCAGCGTATTTACGACTACGCCTCCAAGCATTGGCTTTCCTTCTCGACCCCTATCCTTTCTTTCGGCAGAAGTAAGAAAGGACTCCCTATCAGCTGCTTTGAAGTTTATATGCAGGATACAGCTGAAGGTCTTGTCAATACACTATCCGAAGTCAACTGGCTTTCCATGCTGGGCGGCGGGGTTGGCATCCATGTAGATATTAGAAGCGCAGACGATAAGTCCGTCGGCGTAATGCCTCACTTAAAAATCTATGATGCAGCTTGCCTTGCTTACCGTCAGGGCAGAACTCGCCGTGGATCTTATGCAGCCTTTCTTGATGTGGATCATCCCGACATCATTCAATTCCTGGAAATGCGTAAGCCGACGGGTGACCAGAACTTAAGAACTCTTAATCTGCACCACGGAGTAAACATCTCCGATAAATTCATGCGCTTAATTGAGAAGAGTATGGTTAATGCGGATGCCGATGATTCTTGGGAACTTCGTGACCCTCACTCTCACCGTGTGGTAGAAGTGGTATCCGCCAGAGATATTTGGCAGCGCATCCTTGAGCTCAGAATGCAGACCGGTGAGCCTTACATCGTCTTTATTGATGCAGCGAATCGCGCCCTTCCCTCTTGGCTCAGTGACAAGGGCTTAAAGATCCATGGCTCGAATCTTTGTACAGAAATCTTTTTGCCGACCAGCGAAAAAAGAACTGCCGTTTGCTGCCTTTCTTCCCTGAATCTGGAATATTTTGACCATTGGAATACCAATGAACAATTCATTCCGGACGTAATGGAATTTTTGGACAATGTCCTCCAATACTTCATTGATAATGCTCCGAACTCTGTCGAAAGAGCTCGTTATTCCGCTCTGCGTGAAAGATCTATCGGTATCGGAGCATTAGGATTCCATGCTTACTTGCAGTCCAAGCGAATTCCGATTGAATCCGTTTTAGCCAAGTCGATTAATTACCGCATGTTCTCTCATATCAAAGAGGAATGCGCTCGCGGCGATGAGATTCTTTGCGAAAAACGCGGTCCTTGCCCGGATGCAAAAGATGCCGGCATTCCAAGACGCTTCTCTCATTGGAACGCTGTTGCTCCGAATGCTTCTTCCAGTTTGATCATGGGCGCAACATCGCCATCGATCGAACCGATCCGTGCGAATATTTATCGTCAGGACACACTTTCCGGTGCTCATATTATTAAGAACAAGATGCTTATTCCTGTTCTTGAAGAGTACGGGTTAAACACTGATGAAGTTTGGACAAGCATCACTGCGCATGACGGTTCCGTTCAGCATTTGGAAGCATTGCCTCAAGTAATTAGAGATGTATTCAAAACCGCTCAGGAAATCGACCAGCGCTGGCTTATTGATCTTGCTGCTGACCGTCAGGAATTTATTGATCAAGGTCAATCTCTGAATCTCTTCTTCCCGGCTGATGTTTCTATAGCCTATCTCCATGCCTGTCACTTCCTCGCATGGAAGGTTGGTTTGAAGAGTCTTTACTACTGTCGAAGCGACAAGCTCCGCAAAGCTGATAAGTTAGGCGAAAAAGTTGAAAGACATCGTCTTGAAGAATCCATCAACATGCGTGAAGTTCTCGAGAATTCCAGCTGCCTTGCCTGTGAGGGATAGTGATGAAATCCAGTTTGACGAAAAGCCGTAATTATTACAAGCCCTTCTCTTATCCATGGGCCTATGACGCATTCATGGCCAGTGAGCAAATGCACTGGCTTTGGACAGAGGTTCCGATGATCGAAGACATCAAGGACTGGAAAAATGTTTTGACTGACGGAGAGAGAGACTTTCTGACTAAGGTCTTCCGTTTTTTCACACAAGGCGACATTGACGTCAGCTCTGCTTACGTCAATACCTACCTGCCCTTTTTCCCGACCCCTGAAATTCGCATGATGCTCTCGAGCTTTGCCGCTCGAGAAGCGGTGCACATCGCAGCCTATTCTCATTTGATCGAGACGATCGGTATGCCGGAAACTGTTTACAACGAGTTCCTGCAATACGAAGCCATGGCGGAAAAGCACGATTTCTTCCACGGTCTCGCCGAAGACCAGCAGGAGAACATCGCTGTAAAAATGGCTGCTTTTTCTGCCTTCACGGAAGGTATGCAGCTGTTCTCAAGTTTTGTGATGCTTCTTAACTTCACAAGAAACGGCACCATGAAAGGCATGGGGCAGATCATCGCCTGGTCCATCAATGATGAAACTCTTCACACGGAAAGCATGATCCGTTTATTCCGTGAATACATTATTGAGAATCCGGAACTTTGGACCGACTCTCTGAAGAAGCGCATTTACGACATCGCCGAGAAAATGATCGAGTTGGAAGATGCATTCATCGACCTTGCTTTCGGCGTCAATGACATGAGCAAACAGAATCTGTCTCCTGCAGATGTGAAAGCTTACATTCGCTGGATCTGCGACCGCAGACTTGCCGCAATGGGCATGAAAGAGATTTTTAAAGTAAACGTCAATCCGCTTCCTTGGGTCGATTCCATGCTTGGTGTAACGCACACCAACTTCTTTGAAAACAGAGTTGTTGACTATGCCAAGGGAGCCTTAAGCGGTTCTTGGGGAGATGTTTGGGGACAAGCAGGAATCAAATAATGCGTCCAGCAACTAACGCCGTAACTCCCGTGACATAGTTCTATATTGACTTAAATGTCATGGGAGGCTTAGGTAGATTTAAAAGCTCAAGCATGTCTTGGGCTTTTTTCGTCAGCGGCTCAACAACCCAAGTGGCTCTGGTCGGCGTCCTCACCGCTCTTACTCTTTTCAAAGCTGACAGTAATTTCTCAACCGAGTTGTCCGGAAGCTTTAATTCCTGAGTTTCTCTTCTCTTAGCCTGCACGGTCATGGCCATTCTCAGAGACTGAGCTATCGTATGTACCATCAGCTTGCCCATGTAGGAAGTTTGAGTCGCGTACAGTCGGTTACCTCCGTTGAGGACTTTAAATTGTCTGAACGCAACCTCAACGATGTTTCTGCGTCTATAAATTCTTAAAGCCTCGATCGGATCTTCGAGCCAGTCGCTGCGGATAACAAAGCAGCCGGCAGGGCGCTCCCAGGATCGGAGTGCCTCAAGGTTCTTCTCCCAGATTTTCTTTTCTTTTCCGTCATGCTCTTCTTTGCGTTCGGTGATGAAGCGGGCAACAAAGTTCCAGTCATCTCGATCTACGACTCGTCCGCTGCGCTTTTTATCCAGGGCTTTGTCGACTTTCTTGAGTAACTGTTTTTGCTGCGATAGAGCAATTTCGGGGAATCGGTAAAGATGCACAAAGCAGGTGCGATCTATCGAACCGCCCTCTGTGTTTTGCTTCCAGTCTTCCTTAATGGTTCTGCAATAAACGTCGTATTCGCTGTTGTAGAAAGCGAGGTCGCAAAGTGCTTCACGGAACTTCGCAAATTTATCTTTCAGGCCTTTTTCTACGATAGGAACGCCGGCGACGAAGCTGACGTCGGTATTAAAAAGACTCTGGAGATTCATTATCGACGAGTAGCCGCGGTCGGTAACCAGAACTGTCTCGTCGAGGTCAAAGCCGTAACTTTTCATCTGGGCCAGAACGGACCTATAGACCGACTTATCGGTGATCGAACCTTCATCTTCTCGGGCATAGCAGACATCTCCGTTCAAGAAATCAACGGCTAGCGTAAGGTTTATTTGCTTGAGTTCGGGATTCTGTTTGGCGTGTCCGTAAGCCGCATCCTCGATTGTCATAGAGAAGGTGCTTATTGCCGTGGAGTCCAGCGCCATATACATTTTTTGCAATGTTGAAGGCGCAGTGGCCGAGCCTTTTTTCTTGGCGTTCTGTGTTAGTTCCTCAAGCCATTTCTGATAATTTTCTTTGGATCGATCAAATCGTAAACGGAAATAATTAACCATATCCCCGTGGTCGACTTGAGCAAGCAATTCGCTGATGCGCTGAGAGCTCAGGGGAGCGCTCACAGGAAGCCAGTTGTCAGGAAGCCAGTCTTCATAGCCGTTCATCGCGCCCCCGTCTAAAAGCTGATAGATAGCTAAAGCCAGGAGGTTGGTTCCCAGTTGTTTTCCAAAGACCGCCTGTAAGTTTTGCAGAATTCGGTTCTTGGATGCGAACTGCCAAAGGGCCCAGGTGGCAGCATAAGAAAGATTGTTTGAAGCCCATGAAGTTTCGCGTTGCCCGACTTCTGCTGCAACCTCTTGCTCGGATCTTTCAACGAGGGTGCGATTTTCAAAATAAAGCGTCTTGCCTTCGTACTCAGGATGATTTGATAAGTATTTTTTGCCCAGCTTAACTCTTCCGGTAATTTCATTAAGCGTGCCGACATAAATTCTTTTGGCAATCCTTGACTGTTTCTTCTCCGGATCCCACTCATTTCTATAGCCGTAGACATAGGTGGAATCGCCTTTCCTGAAGGTTGAGAAACAGAAATGGTCGTCGGGTAGAGTTCTTGGTCGAGCCATAATAGTCCTTGTATATAAGTATAGACTATAATAGCAGGAATTACCCTTAGAGTCAATTTCAACTATTTAAATTTACGAAAGATTTTTCTCAAAATGAAAAAATCCCGGAGCTATGTTCTGGGAGTTCGGGATTTCTCGCCGCCGTCCCTATTCCTTCAGGAAATTATTTCTTGCCTCCTAACAGAGACCCGAGAATGCCTCTCAGGATTTTTTCTCCGCTCTGACGAACAACTTTTTCGACAATTCCTTCACGATGACCGCCTCTGGGTCCTGTAGAGCCTAAAAGGATGTCTTTGGCTTTGCTCATCAAAATATCTGTGAAGTCCGGTCCTTCCTGCTCAGCTGCTCCCTGTGCCGCAGGTTTACCCGACTGAGGAGCTCCGTTGTCTGCAGCAATCGCCGCAGAGCCTCTCTGCTGAAGAACTTCGTAGGCGCTAACGCGGTCAATGGCCTGGTCATACACACCTTTCAGCACGGATGCATTTTGGATCGCTTGTCTTTCAGCCGGCGTGATCGGTCCGATCTGGCTGCCAGGGGCGCAAACCCAAACTCTTTGCGTAATACCGGGCGTACCGTTATCATCCAAGAAGCTCACTAATGCCTCACCGACACCGAGTTCCTGAATGGCCTGCACCATATCGATTTTAGGGTTTGGTCTCATGGTTTCTGCAACCGTGCGGACGGCTTTTTGATCACGAGGCGTAAAGGCTCTTAGTGCGTGCTGAACGCGGTTGCCTAATTGGCTCAACACTTTTTCCGGGATGTCAGCAGGACTTTGAGTTACAAAGAAGACACCGACACCCTTAGATCGAATCAACCGGACAACCTGTTCAACCTTATCGACCAAAACCTGCGGAGCCCCGTTAAAGAGCATATGCGCTTCGTCAAAGAAGAAAACAAGCTTCGGTTTTTCAAGATCTCCGGCTTCCGGCAGATTTTCATAAAGTTCGCTCAGAATCCACAAAAGGAAAGTTGCATAAAGCATTGGAGACTGCATAAGCTTATCTGCAGCAAGGATGTTTACAACGCCCTTTCCATCCGATGTCTGCATCAAATCGTGAATATTGAGCATCGGTTCACCGAAGAACTTATCTCCTCCCTGATTTTCCAATACCAGCAGACCTCTTTGAATGGCTCCGATAGATGCCATTGAGATGTTGCCGTACTTCGTTCTGAACTGTGCGGCGTTATCGCCCACAAATTGAAGCATTGAGCGCAGATCTTTCAGATCCAACAGCAACAGTCTGTTATCGTCGGCAATCGAAAATACCGCGTTTAAGACGCCTTCCTGCGTATCGTTTAATTGAAGGAGACGGGACAGAAGCAGCGGTCCCATATCGCTGATCGTTGCACGAACGGGAAACCCTTCCTGACCGAACACATCCCAGAAGACGACCGGGCAGGCTGACCAATCCGGAGTCGGCAAGTGATGTTTTTCCAAACGAGCTTTCAGCTTATCTGTCGGCACCGCAGCTTTTGCAATGCCCGACAAGTCACCTTTGATATCTGCAAGGAATACCGGAACGCCTTTCTTGGAGAAAGATTCGGCTAATTTTTGTAAAGAAACGGTTTTCCCGGTTCCGGTTGCACCTGTGATACATCCGTGGCGGTTGGACATATTGGTCAAAAGGATTTCGTCCTTATACCCGCTCTGTTCGTCTGTCACACCGAAAATGATTTGGTTGTCCATTAACTTTCTCCGTTTGGTTAGTTTTCGTAAGTTTAGTCAAGCTTGCAATAAAACGGAAAATCAAGGATCCAAATCAAGATCAAGACAAATTCTTTCAAATTTGCTCATTCTGCGAAAGTTGAGTCAAACACAAAATATTTTTTTGTGCTATAGTTCGTTCTCGCTGTTAAACAGCAGTGCGCCAGTAGCTCAGCTGGATAGAGTACCTGGCTACGAACCAGGGGGTCGTGGGTTCGATTCCTGCCTGGCGCGCCATTGATGGTCCGAAGTTTGAAAGAATTTCGGACCTTCCTTTTTCTAGCTTTCTTATTGCAGGATTTAGTGCATCCGGCGGAGGCCGCCCTCTGAATAAACAGCGCTTTCCCTAGAATTCTATTTCTTCTTCGTCTTCGTAATCCTGTTCCTTTTCTGGTTCAGGACCGGGAACCGAGACGCCAAGAGCCTCAAAAAGTCCGCGTTTTTGCTCTGCACTTTCTCCGAAGTAATAGCCCTCGCAGAATTTGGTCTGCATCACGTTGTTCAAAGAGTCAAGAATCCTGCAGGCACGGTCGTAATCCGTCGGCAGACTATCACTCGCTTTACCTTCTTCTAAGTATTTTCTCAGCCTCGCTCTGACGATCATTTCAATTGAGGTCGCCAAAAACTGCACAAACGTTTTACCAATAAGCGATTCGTTATCCGAAACCCGGTTTCGGACGCAGCTCAGGCGGGTTTTGAGCGTTTTGAACGTGTCTTCTAAGATCCGTCTTTCCTGATAGACGCACCATGCTTTTCTAGCGTCGGATATCTTGTCGCTTACTAGCATTTGATAGCCTTTGTAGCGAAGCTTCTGATCCACTTTCTCATTGCTAATGGTATAGCTGATCGTGTCGCCTTCCTCATGTTTTTCAAACACATCTCCTAATAGCGTTAGTTCGTTTTCATCGAGCTCCTCACCGTTGTAGATCTTTTCTCGTACGCGATCGATCCTCTCGATCAACCCTTGCCTAGCACTCTCAGCAAATTGTCGATTGAAATAGATGTGCCAGTAAAGTATCGCGGATTCCTTTCTCTTTTTTGAGGTCACCTGTCCTTCTACAAGATCAGATTCGAAAGTCCAGTTGATCTCCTACGTTATTTGGAAGACCTTAGTCAACCAATCCATTCGGTTTAAGTCCCAGAGGTTTTCTCTTTCCCCATCAATGAGTTCTTGAGCAAAACTGTCTGGCATCGCGCATTGCACATTGAATAGGAATCCGAGTTTATTCCTCAGGCAATCATTGATGTTTTTAGCGTCGCTGTAACCTCTATCTGACACAAAAACAACGTTTTTTAGACTCAGTCCGGCATTCCCGGCAATAACTTGACTGACAGTTTTCGCAGCGGGAACTTTTCCGTCGTAGGCACGGTAGAAGAAAGGAATGCCGCTTTCGTAGTCCGCCAGTGCCAGCAGATTAATCAGCGGAAGATTATCCTCGTCTTCATACCTATGTCTTTCAAGATTAAGTAGATTGTTAACATAGTTAGAACCGGAAGTAGAGTCCAGGACCAGCGTTATTTCATTCTTGTCGCCGTACTGATCCTGTTGTTCCAATAATTCATTCCTAACAACCGAGAAGTAAGTTTCTATCTGCTGATTTCTGATCTTTCTAAAGACCCGGCTGATTGAGGAAGGCGCCAGAGGAGCACCCCAGGGCAGACGCGTTACCTCGGCAAACGCCTCATACTTAGAAATGTTGTTGTCTTGGTTGAGAATTATGAAATAGCAAATAGATAAAATCTTGAGATAGTCCCTCCGTTGTGGAAAAGCCCACTTTAGAGCCTCTCCGACAGGCGATTGCGCTACGAGCTTATCCAGAGCCCAAGTAGCGCCGGCATGGAGCTGTTTGACCTCTTGCAACTGAGTTAGCGTAGTGCCGCTCTCGTTCAAAGGAGTAAAGACGTACTCTTTTCCTTTTCTCTCAACCTGAAAGCTTCTAAATTCAGGACGCTCCTGAAGAAAACTCTCGTTAAAACAAATTACGCCGTCCTTTTGCCCGCCAAGAATTTTTCCTATCTTTTTTGACTCTTCCCTTTTACTCCGCTTAAGCTCTCTATCCCAAACATTTTTGTAGGTATACACGTAATAAACGGAACCGGCTTTATTAACCAGAATCGGAGGTAGTTTCGGATTTTCCATTGAGAGTTCCTCTTGATAATGAGCTTGTATAGCACAAAAAAATTGAGGATCCCAGACATGTCTCAAAGATAAAACGAATTGCTGCTCCTCATATAGAAACGAAAAAAGGCGGAACCAGTTAAAGTTCACTTTAGTTCCGCCGCCGTTATGTATAAGTGGAATGTCTATGACCAAGGGGAATGAAAAATCACTTATCCAAAGACGCTTTGTTAGAAGTAGTGTCGCAAGCCAAAACCTGCGCTCCATGTGTTGTAGGCAACTTTGCCGTAACCGGCTTCGGTGGTATGAGCAAAGTTGTGTTTCGCTCCTTTCATACCCACTGACACAGCACCAAAACCGTACAACGTACTGCGCTTAGAAAGCGGATATTCGTAAGCGATACCTCCGGCTAAGCGTTCAAATTTACTTGCACCAAGGAAGCTCTTAACTTCGCTGTCTTTCGTCTTGCCGTTCATATAGTTGATCGCAGCTTTGAACATTCCGCCGAAAACAGGGAAAGCCCCCGACACAGAAAATGCATGGCTGTTAAAACCTTTTTTAATCATGCCAGAATTAATAGCCGCATCTGCCAGGGTGATATCAAAGTCAGGAAGCAGTCTGGCATGAGTGACGTATTGATATGTACCGTAGAGCGTGAAACTATCGAAGCGATACTGTCCGCCGATTGTGAAGATTTGGGTGTCCTTGGATTTCACGTCTCCGGAGTTTGCATTCATAGGAGAATAATCATCGGCCCAATCGATGACTTCATACATAACGCTTCCCTTAGCTCTTTCCGAACCATAGGTCAAACCTGCGCCGTATGTATGACTGTTTTTTGACCATTTATTAGTGTCATCGTACAAACCATTTGAGTACATCGCGTGGAACTTGACACCGCCGAATTCCGGAGAAACGTAAACAACGGCATTATTGGTAAAGGGAGTTGTAACGTATATGCTTGTCAGGCCGGCTTCGTTATAGCTCTTGCCCATCGTTGCGCCGTCCAAAATTGTGTAAGTACCATCGGCACTGGAAAGGCCGCCCATACGACCGGCTGCTAATTCACCCCAGATCCCTGAGAAAGAAAGCGTGGATTGGCGAGAAAATGCCGCTGACGTGCCGGGGTCTGCTCTATCCACATCACCGGAACCCAAACGGAAACCTTGTTCTAGTACAAATCCGACACGATTCCCGCCACCCAATTCTTCCCTGCCTTTGATGCCTATGCGATCACCTTCCAGCATTCCGTTAGCAAATTGCGCGTTGGTCTGACCGTCGATTCCTTTTCCGTTTGAGGTGTGTTTAACCTGGACGCCGCCGTCGACAATTCCGTAAATAGTGACTTGGGAAGCAAGAGCAGGAAAAGCCAGAGACAATAAGAGTCCCGCTAAAGTTAATTTAGTTTTCATGATTGAGATTTGAGGGGAAGAGCGGAGCCCGAGAAGGAGAGTAGATGAGCTCCGCTTGGGAGGAAAAGAAGATTACTTGCCTGTTACGATATGACGAACTGCAAGTCGACCGCCGCCGATTGCCCAGGAGCTGGCTGTACCTTCGGCAATGTGCATGTCATAAGAGTCGCTGTAAAGACCGCCGGCGTCCTGGCCAATAGCGTAAAGTCCTTTAATCGGAGTACCGTCCGCCTTGAGCGCCTGGAATTTTTCATTCACTTTTGAACCGCCTGTCGTGGCATACATTCTCAGACCGCCCTTGATTGCATAGAAGGGACCTGTCTTAACTTCTCTCAGCCACTGAGGATCTTTATAGAACTGATCGTCAGTCTTATTAGCCGTCATTTCGTTCATCTTAGCGGCAGATGCCTTGAGTCTTTCCGGATCCATGCCTGTGAGCTTTGCCAGCTCTTCTAATGTATTGGCTTTGAAAGCAAATCCCTGCTTCACGCCTTCTTCGAATAACGGATCAAAATTGTCGAACTTTGTGTTGACGGCAACCATACCGAAGTAACCGCGCGGCAAACCTTGTTCCTGCATTTCTTTCTTGGTGTTTTCATCAAATACTGCAAAGCCTTCTCCGCCGACTTCTTCAAAAGCGTTGGACAAATATTCGAGAGGCAGTGTTTCGTCACAGACACGGTCACCCTTCAAAGAAACCTTGAGATACGGTTGGTTCAGAGCGGCTAAGAGGCGAACATACTTGGCATTAGTAAGACCGTCTTTGCCAAACTGGAGACCTGTTTCAACGTCTTTGAGCCACAAACCTGCCTGCATGACTACATTCATGTTGACCAATTCAGCACCTGCAGCCTGCATCATATTGATGCCATCACCGGTTCTTCCCGGGGAGCCAGCTCCGACATAACCATCGTAAGGAAGATACTTCTTGATCATTTCCTTATTACCGGAGAAGCCGCCCGTCGCAACGATCACATTCTTGGAGTTGATCGTAAGAGTGTCGCCCTTAGAATTCTTAGCAATCACACCGACGACATCACCTTTGTCATTAAGAATAAGTTTCTGTGCCGGAGTGGAAGTTAAAACTTTTCCGCCCTTCTCCTGAATCTTTTTGTTGAAATTTCTGATCAAAGACGAGCCGTGGCCGCCTTCGAACATATGCCAAGTTCTGTTTCCGTCTACGAAAGCCGTCTTTACGCCTTCAAAATTAATATCGTGAGCCTGGAGCCAATCAATCGTATTGGCTGTTTCTTTCAGCCAGTTATTTAAAGCGGCACCGTTGATACGCCAGTGGTGGAAGTCCATCACTCGACGAAATTGTTTTTCCGGATTAACTCCGACGTTGTCTCTCTTTTGGAGGGCGCTGCCGAC
>ENA-ORMJ01001389-ORMJ01001389.1-human-gut-metagenome-genome-assembly--contig:-NODE-1389-length-14712-cov-3.819813_pt1 | contig 14712 bp, 8 predicted proteins | sample MGYA00242100_ERZ508989 | MGnify/ENA primary metagenome ERZ508989 (study PRJEB26280, sample SAMEA2531403) | human gut metagenome | biome: human gut; feature: human-associated habitat; material: faeces...
AGCTGATCGGGGTGGAAGACAAAGAATTCATCCTGAAAAACGCAATTGATCAGGTTCGCGATCAGTACGACTTCATTATTATTGACTGTCCGCCATCCTTAAATATGCTGACAATCAACGCGATGACCACCGCGGACACCGTTCTGGTGCCGATTCAGTGTGAATATTACGCACTGGAGGGCTTATCCCAGCTTATGCACACGATTGAGCTGGTGCAGGAGCGTCTGAATCCGGAACTGGAGATGGAAGGCGTTGTCTTTACCATGTACGATGCGAGAACGAATCTTTCTCTGCAGGTAGTAGAAAACGTAAAAGACAGCCTGGATCAGAATATCTACAAAACCATTATTCCGAGAAATGTCCGCCTTGCGGAGGCACCGAGCTACGGTATGCCGATCAACTATTACGACAAGCGGTCCACTGGTGCAGAGAGCTACCGTCTCCTGGCAGACGAAGTGATTCACAGGGGGGATGAAGAGTAATGGCAGCGAGAAGAGGAGGATTAGGCAAGGGCCTGGATTCCCTGATTTCACCGGGACATTCGGCCAAAGCAGAAGCAAAAGAGAAACCGGCAAAACCGGAGGTCAAAGTAGTCGAGAAGGTTGTTGAAAAAGTTGTCGAAAAACCAGTCGAGATGAAACTGAAAATCTCCGAAATTGAACCGAACCGCGAACAGCCGCGAAAATCCTTTGACGAGGACGGCCTGATCGAACTTTCGGAATCCATCAAACAGTTCGGAGTTCTGCAGCCGATTCTGGTGCAGAAAAAAGATGATTATTATGAGATCATCGCAGGGGAACGGAGATGGAGGGCTGCAAAGCTTGCCGGAATCAAAGAAGTACCGGTCATCATCAAAGATTTTACCGAGCAGGAAGTTGTCGAGATTTCCCTGATTGAAAATATTCAGAGAGAATCCCTGAACCCGATTGAGGAGGCACACGCATACAAACGCCTGATGGAAGAGTTCCATCTCCGCCAGGATGAAATCGCAGAGCGCGTTTCCAAGAGCAGAACAGCGGTTACAAACTCGATGCGTCTCCTGAAACTGGACGACAGGGTACAGCAGATGGTTGTCGATGAAATGCTGACAACCGGTCATGTGCGTACGCTGCTGGCGTTGGAGAATAAAGAGCTCCAGTACAATACGGCAATGAAAATCTTCGATGAAAAGCTCAGTGTCCGTGAGACCGAGCGCCTGGTCAAAGAGATCCTGAATCCGAAGGTGAAGAAAGAAAAGAAAGTCAATCTGGAAGAGGAAGCCATCTACGAAGGTCTGGAAGAGAAAATTAAGAGTATCATTGGTACGAAGGTTTCCATTCACCGCGGGGCAAAGCACAAAGGAAAGATCGAGATCGAGTATTATTCCCAGGAAGAGCTCGAGAGAATCATGGATCTGTTTGAATCATACAGTAAGAGGTAGAATAATGAGCGATTTATTTAGTAAGGTAGGAATTGACCTTGGCGTTGTTGTACTTCTTCTGATTGTACTGATTATCGTGATGATGATTATGACGGTCAGCATGTCGCTGCGTCTGAGCAGACTGAACCAGAAGTACAGAAGCTTTATGAAGGGAAAAGACGCCCAGTCACTCGAAAAGCTGTTTCATCAGCGGTTCAAGGAAATTGACAAACTGAACAAGCAGAATGAGCTGACGAAAAAGAATCTTGCGGATCTGAAAAAGATCCAGGGCATGACGCTGAACAAATACGGAATCGTAAAATATGATGCGTTTGACGATGTGGGCGGAAAGATGAGTTTTGCGCTGGCAATGCTCGACAAAGAAAACACAGGTTTTATCCTGAATGCAATCCACAGCCGTGACAACTGCTTTTTATATCTGAAAGAGATCGTAAAAGGCGAGTCCTATATCATGCTGAGCGCCGAGGAAATCGACGCGCTGCGCCAGGCAATTACGATGAATTCGATCGATCTGATGTAAAAGCGGACCGCAGAAAAACAGCATGAAAGAACGCTTGAAAAAATGCATATACTGTTATATGATGGTACTGGAACGCGCCAAACCCGCATAAATGCTGGAAAAACGGCAGTGGTTCCGGGCTGGAAAGAACAAAAAGAATCCCGCCAAAATGAGGGGATAAGATCTACTAGGAGGAAATTATGTTAGACATTAAGTTTTTAAGAGAAAACCCGGAAGTTGTAAAACAGAATATCCGAAATAAATTCCAGGATCAGAAACTGGAGCTGGTTGATAAAGTCATCGAGCTGGATAAAGAAAACCGTGACATCAAACAGGAAGTAGAAGCACTTCGTGCAAAAAGAAACAAAATCTCCAAACAGATCGGCGCACTGATGGGCCAGGGCAAGAGAGAAGAGGCTGAGGAAGTAAAGAAACAGGTAGCTGTTGACGGTTCCCGCATCGAGGCTCTTTCTGCAAGAGAAAAAGAAGTACTATCCCGAACGGGCGGATTATACAACAGATCAGTTGAAAGGTCTTCCTTTGATTGTGACTAGTCATCGTGGTAGTTCTGCTTTCAATCTGAGTCCGTATCAGGGAGATAAACTTCGTCCGGTTATAGCTTATAGCTATGATGATGAGAAGTTGAAACCTTATTATTATGAGGTGGTTCTCGATGACGAGGAAATTAAAGTGAAGTATGCACCTTCTCATCAGTCGGCTCTTTATCAGATAGATTATAGTCAGCAGGATAAGCCTGTATACATGATGATCAATTCGCGTAACGGTGCTATCAAGGCAGGTGACGGTTTTGTGAGCGGTTATCAACAACTGGAGAATAATACGCGGGTTTACCTGTATATAGAATCGGACGTTACCCCTATAGAAACAGGTATTCTGGCTGATGGTAAAATAGATGCAGACAAGAAAGAAGCAGAAGGGCGTAATGCCTGTGCTGTAATGCACTTTGCAGACGGAACAAAAACAGTCAACTTGCGCTATGGAATTTCATTTATAAGTGAAGAACAAGCCAAGAAAAACCTGCAACGTGAATTGCCTGATTATAATCTGCAGGCTTTAGCAGAAAAGGGACGTCAGATCTGGGATAAAGCATTGAGCGATATTCAGGTAGAAGGTGGCAGTGAGACAGATAAACAGGTTCTTTATACATCGCTTTACCGTGTATTCGAACGTCCGGTTTGTATCAGCGAAGGCGGTCGTTATTTCAGTGCATTCGACGGAAAGATACACGAAGATAATGGTGAGCCGTTCTACACAGACGATTGGATTTGGGATACTTACCGTGCTGCCCATCCTTTGCGTCTTTTGATTGATGAAGGAACAGAAAAGAATGTGATTGACTCTTATTTGCGCATGGCGGAACAGATGGGAGATATGTGGATGCCTACTTTTCCTGAGATTACAGGTGACTCTCGTCGTATGAACTCTAATCATGCTGTGGCAACCGTAGCGGATGCGGCTGCTAAAGGCTTACAATTCGATTTGGCTAAAGCCTATGAAGCTTGCCGTAAAGGTATTGAAGAAAAAACATTGGCTCCGTGGTCGGGTGCTGCTGCCGGTTGGATTGATGATTTCTATAAGAAGAACGGATATATCCCTGCACTTCAGGAAGGAGAAAAAGAAACAGACCCGAATGTACATCATTTCGAAAAGCGTCAGCCGATTGCAGTAACGTTGGGAACTTCCTATGACCAGTGGTGTTTGTCGCGCATAGCCGATATGTTGGGAAAAAAAGAAGATGCTGCTCATTATCTACAATGTGCTCATAATTACCGTAATGTGTATAATGCAGAAACAGCTTTCTTCCATCCGAAGGATAAGAATGGTAAATGGATCGAACCATTCGATTATCGTTTCTCCGGAGGTATGGGTGCACGTGAATATTATGGTGAGAATAATGGTTGGGTTTATCGTTGGGATGTTCCTCACAATGTAGCTGATCTGATTGATCTGATGGGAGGTAACCAACAGTTTATTGCGAACTTGGATCAGACCTTCCGTGAACCGTTGGGACGTGGTAAATATGCTTTCTATGCACAGATACCGGACCATACCGGAAATGTGGGACAATTCTCAATGGCCAATGAACCCTCTCTGCATATTCCTTATCTGTATAATTATGCGGGTCAGCCTTGGAAGACACAGAAACGTATTCGTCAGTTGCTGAAGACTTGGTTCCGTAATGACTTGATGGGATTACCGGGTGATGAAGACGGTGGCGGTATGTCAGCATTTGTAGTTTTCTCTTCTTTAGGTTTCTATCCGGTAACTCCGGGTTCTCCGTCTTATAACATCGGCAGCCCTTTGTTTACTAAGGCTAAGGTAATGTTGAGCAATGGAAAGGTATTTGAGATAGAGGCACAAGGTGCATCGGATGAAAACAAATACATTCAGTCTGCAACATTGAACGGAAAAGAATGGAATAAACCCTGGTTTAGTCATGACGACATAAAAGAAGGTGGAAAATTGGTATTGGTGATGGGCAGCAGGCCTAATAAAACATGGGGTAGCGCAGGCGATGCAGTACCTCCATCTGCAGAAAAACAATAAGGTATAATAAGTCAATAGGAAAAACCATGAGAACACTAAAAAAGATTGTATTTACAGGATTATTCGCTCTAATTGCCTGTGCCGGAGTGGCACAGGCTCAAGAGCTATATAAAGATGAGAAAGCGCCGATGCATGAGCGCATCATGGATCTATTATCACGCTTGACGGTTGAAGAAAAAATCAGCCTGTTGCGTGCAACCTCTCCGGGTATTCCCCGTTTGGATATTCCCAAATATTACCACGGTAACGAAGCGCTTCACGGAGTGGTTCGTCCGGGACGCTTTACCGTTTTCCCGCAGGCTATCGGACTGGCGGCAACCTGGAACCCGGAATTGCAATTGCAGGTAGCTACGGTTATTTCTGATGAGGCCCGTGCCCGTTGGAATGAGCTGGAGCAAGGACGGGAACAAAAAAAACAGTTTAGTGACTTGTTGACCTTCTGGTCTCCTACAGTGAATATGGCGCGTGACCCACGCTGGGGACGTACTCCGGAAACTTACGGAGAAGACCCCTATTTAAGTGGTGTCATGGGTACTGCTTTTGTGAAAGGTCTGCAAGGCGATGATGACCGTTATCTGAAGATTGTGTCGACTCCTAAGCATTTCGCAGCCAATAATGAAGAACATAATCGTTTTGTATGTAATCCGCAGATTTCAGAAAAACAGTTACGTGAATATTACCTTCCGGCTTTTGAAGCGTGCGTGAAGGATGGTAAATCAGCTTCCATCATGTCAGCGTATAATGCGCTGAATGATGTGCCTTGTACCTTGAACGCCTGGTTATTGACGAAAGTACTTCGTGAGGACTGGGGATTCAAAGGATATGTGGTTTCCGATTGCGGTGGACCTTCCTTGTTGGTGAATGCACATAAATATGTGAAGACTAAAGAGGCTGCGGCTACCCTTTCCATAAAAGCAGGCTTAGACTTGGAATGTGGTGATGATGTATTTGATGAGCCTTTGTTGAGTGCTTACCGTCAATATATGGTTACGAATGCTGATATAGATTCGGCTGCCTATCGTGTGTTACGGGCACGTATGCAGTTGGGATTGTTCGATAGCGGAGAAAAGAATCCTTATACGAAAATATCTCCGGCTGTGATAGGGTCGGCAAAGCATCAGGAAGTAGCTTTGAATGCAGCACGTGAATGTATTGTATTGCTTAAGAATCAGAAGAAAATGTTGCCGCTTAATGCCAAAAAGGTGAAATCAATAGCTGTGGTAGGCATCAATGCCGGTAATTGTGAGTTTGGAGATTATAGTGGTTCGCCAGTGATTGCTCCGATCTCAGTGTTGCAGGGTATCAAAGATAGAGTAGGCGATGGTGTGAAAGTGGTATATGCTCCTTGGAAATCAGCTGTAGACGGTATGGAACTCATACAGGGAGTCAATTTCCCGGAAGGATTGAAGGCAGAGTATTTTGACAATACCAAGTTACAGGGGACTCCGAAAGTGCGCAAAGAAGAATGGATTAACTTTGAGCCAGCCAACCAGGCACCCGATCCTTTCTTACCTAAATCTCCTTTGTCAGTTCGCTGGACAGGAAAATTGCGTCCTACGGTTACCGGACAATATACACTTAGTTTCACATCGGATGATGGTTGTCGCTTGAGCATTGATGGAAAAATGCTGATTGATGCATGGCGGGGACATGCTGTCCGGACTGATACCGCTACTATTTATCTGGAAGCTGGAAAAGATTACCAGTTGAAAGCAGAGTACTATGACAATCGTGATTATGCTGTAGCGAGACTGCAATGGCGGGTTCCCCAGGTTGGCAAAGTCACTCGCTTGGATTTGTATGGTGAAGCAGGAAAAGCGGTGCGTGAGTGTGAGACGGTAGTTGCCGTATTAGGAATCAATAAGTCGATAGAACGTGAAGGACAAGATAGATATGATATTCAGCTTCCGGCAGACCAGATGGAGTTCTTGCAGGAAATTTACAAAGTAAATCCGAATATCGTTGTTGTATTGGTTGCCGGCAGTTCGTTGGCTGTCAACTGGATGGATGAACATGTTCCAGCCATTGTGAATGCTTGGTATCCCGGTGAAAGCGGAGGTAAAGCTGTAGCGGAAGTCCTGTTCGGTGATTATAATCCGGGTGGCCGTCTGCCCTTGACTTATTACAGAAGTCTGGATGAACTCCCTCCGTTCGATGATTATGATATAACTAAGGGACGTACTTATAAATACTTCAAAGGGGATGTCCTGTATCCTTTCGGTTATGGTTTAAGTTATACCACATTCAAGTATTCCAACCTGCAAGTGGCAGATGGTGAAGAGGAAATAAATGTTTCCTTCCAACTGAAGAATGCAGGTAAATATGCAGGTGATGAGGTTGCTCAAGTATACGTGAAGTTGCCTGAACGGGATGAAGTAATGCCTGTCAAAGAACTGAAAGGTTTTGAGCGTGTCGCATTGAAGAGTGGTGAAAACAAAAAAATGACTTTGAAATTACGTAAAGATCTGTTACGCTATTGGGATGAAGCGAAAGGCAAGTTTGTTTATCCTTCCGGTGATTATACGATCATGATAGGTGCTTCTTCTGCTGATATTCGTTTACAGAAAGTGGTTTCGGTATTACAGAAAGATAATTATCCAATGTCTCACTCGGAAAAATAAATAAGTATGGAACGGAATGCCAAATTTCAGTGGATATTTTGTCTCTTATTGGGTTGTGCTACTTCATTGGTAGCGCAGAATGTGGCAAATTGGGGATTGACTCATCCTCAGCCGAAAGAGACGTTACCGAAGTCGAAAGCGCAAATCATGATGCCCACCCCGAAAACGCAGACACCGGTGGAAGCGGTGGTAGAGAAGATTGGGGAGAATGATTTCCTGTTGAACCGGGGCTGGAAACTGACAGATGGCAAAAATGGATGGTATAATGCAACCGTTCCGGGTACTGTATTGACTACTTTAGTGGATCAGGGGGTGTATCCCGATCCTTATTATGGACTGAATAATCTGGCAATTCCCGACACTCTGTGCAGGATGGATTGGTGGTATCGTTTGGAATTCAATTCACCTGTTCCTACAGAAGGCCGGGAAGCCTGGCTGGTTTTCAAAGGTATCAATTATCAAGCCGAGATATGGCTGAACGATGTATGCCTGGGTACAATGAAAGGTGCTTTTATCCGGGGTGAATTTAACGCAACGGATCATTTGGTGGATGGCAAGAATACGTTGGTTGTTCGTATTCTTCCACCGCCTAACCCAGGAATTCCTCACGAACAATCTCCATCCGCCGGAAACGGTATGAATGGCGGACAATTGTGTTTGGACGGACCTACCTTTATTTCTTCAGAGGGCTGGGACTGGGTGCCTGGTATCCGTGACCGGAATATAGGAATCTGGCAGGATGTACATTTACGTTTCACGAACGGCATCCGTCTGCATGATACGCAGGTAGTTACTCATCTGGCATTACCAGATACTACGGTCGCTGAAATTACCGTACGTACGGAAGTGGAGAACCTGCAACCGATAGCCAAACAAGTATCCGTTGACCTGAATCTTGAAGGAAAAAAGGTGACTCAGGAAGTAAACCTTGCACCGAAGGAGCGGAAAACGGTTGTCTTTACTCCGGATGTTCACAAGACATTGGAACTGAAGTCTCCCCGTTTGTGGTGGCCGAATAATTACGGTCGTCAGGAGCTTTATACGATGGATGTGGTTGTAGCGGAAAAAGGCGTATCCTCTGATTCTAAGAAAGTTCGTTTCGGAGTCCGTGAGCTTTCTTATGAATTGGAAGTTTGTTTCCCCGATGACTCTATCCGCCGGGTGGAATATCGTCCGACGGTTATGGGGCAGGGCGAACCTATCTTTGATAATATAAACCGCAAATATATAGAAGGAGGCATGTGTATGCCTCGTCTGAAAAAGAATGTTTCTTCTGATATTCTTGTGCCGGCACCCGACAAAGCCATGCAGCATTATATGGTTATAAAAGTCAACGGCAAGCGTATCTTCTGTAAAGGAGGAAACTGGGGAATGGATGATGCCATGAAGCGCGTTTCGCGTGAACATCTTGAACCTTATTTCCGGTTGCACAAGGAAGCGAACTTTAATATGATCCGCAACTGGACGGGCGAGAGTACGGAAGAGAACTTCTATGAATTGTGTGATGAATATGGTATGCTGGTTTTCAATGACTTCTGGCTGAGTACGCAAGGCTACAATATGCCGATAAATGATGATAACCTATTCTTACGGAATGCAGAAGATGTAGTGGTACGTTTCCGCAATCATCCTTCCATTGCTGTCTGGAATCCCCGGAATGAAGGCTTTGCACCTGTTTATATCGAAGAACATCTGGCAAAGATGATTGCCGAGAAAGACGGTACCCGTTATTACAGTCCGAATTCTACCCATTGCAACCTGAGACCAAGCGGACCATGGAACTATCATAAGAATCCGGTGGATTACTATCGCGATCGGGCACATGGGTTCAATACGGAACAAGGTTCAACTTCCATTCCTACGGAAGAATCCATCCTGGCTATGATGGATGTGAAAGATGCCTGGCCCATCAGTGATGTGTGGTATTACCATGATTTACATGGGGGGCAAAGAGAATTTATGGAGGCGATAGACCGGAAATATGGAAAGCCGACGGACCTGAAAGATTTTAGCCGGAAAGCACAGATTGTCAATTACGACAGTCACCGCGCCATGATGGAAGCTTGGAACAGTAAAATGTGGAATAGCACAAGTGGGCTGTTGCTGTGGATGAGTCACCCGGCTTGGCCCAGTATGGTTTGGCAGATTTATTCCTGGGATTATGAAACTTTCGGTTCTTTCTATGGATGCCGTAAAGCGTGTGAGCCGATTCATATTCAGAAGAATCTGGATGATCAGAAAGTAGTTGTTGTAAATACTTCTTTAAAAGAAATAAAGGGGGCTAAAGTTATATATGAAGTTTATTCCCTTGAAGGTAAGTCATTGTTTAAACGCACTTCCAAGCTGAATGTATTGGCTAATGGATTGACCGAGTGCTTCGTACAAGATAAACCAATTTCTGCATCCGGAGTATATATGGAACGCTTGATACTTCAGGATAAGCGTGGCAAGGTTATTTCGATCAATGATTATTGGCAAGATAACGGTGAGGGTGATTTCCAGGGATTCAATGCTTTGGAAGAAGCTTCCATAAACTGTAAACTAATCCGGCAAGAGAAGAGTCAGATACAAATAGAATTACAGAACACCGGAGCAATGCCTGCCCTCGCTCTGAAACTCAATGTTCGTGAGGCGGATACAGATAAACGTATTTTGCCGGCTTATGCTTCCGACGGCTATTTTAACCTGTTACCGGGAGAGAAGAGAACGGTAACGGTGGAATATGTATCCCGGGGAAAAGTCGCCATTTCTGCTGAAGGGTATAATTTAAAGCGCAGCAGATTACTCACACTGAAATAAATAAGGTCATTATGTGGAACAAAAAGATACTATACTCCATATTAATCGGTATAGCATCGCTGGGAGTATGCGCTCAGCCGGCTGTACGTCAAGGATATTCCATTCATTTTCCTGAAACTTATGCGAAGTGGCAGGAAGCTCTGCTGGCAGGTAACGGTAAGATGGGTATCATGGTTTTTGGAAATCCTTTGCACGAAACGGTGGTATTCAATGATCGCTCTTTCAACTTTCCACGGCAGAACCCGCGCACGTTTGCGGAGGTGCCCCGTGATACGCTCGATTTGATAAAGAAGTACTGCGCAACCAGGAAGTTTAAAGAAGCGAATGATTTGGCTGTCCGTACCTCGCATTGGCAGGATGGGGGAGAGGGTGGAAGACATCCGGGCTTTGCACTTAAAATAGATATGGATGCATCCGGAGCGGTAAGAGATTATCGCCGTATTTGTAATTATGAAACCGGTGAAATTACTGTCCGGTGGAGTGATGAGCGTGGAGCATGGAAGCGTCGGTCGTTTGTTTCAAGAGATGCCGATGTTGCAGTCTTCGAGCTACAGGCATCCTCTGCTGGTAAACTAAATTGTGCTATCAGTTTGCAAATGCCCGCAGAGATGAATTTCCCGAAAGGACTGAAAACAAAATGTCTGCATACGAAAGACTATCTGAATATCCGTGTGAACTATGCTGCACCTATGGATACCATAGGCTATGAAGGAGGTATTCGCGTGAAACAGAAAGGGGGCTCTTCTTTTTTGCGTAACGATACCTTATACATAAAGGATGCCTCGGAAATCCTTTTACTGTCCCAAACTCAAAAGTATCCGGAGAATTGTGAGGCTGAATGGAATAAAGGACTTCTGAAAAAAGGACTCGATGCGATTCGTGCCAATTATAATGGATTATTGAAAGCTCATAAAGCTCTCCACACCTCTATTTATAACCGGGTGCGGATTGATTTGGGCGCGACTCCTCAGGAACGCTCACTATCTAACGAAGAGCTGTTGGAGAAGCAAAAGAATACCGACCAGCCTGTACTGGCTTTGTGGGAGCGTATCTTTGATGCCGGAAGGTATCATTTCCTATCTTCTGGAAACGAACTGACTCCTCCTGATTTGTTGGGAATCTGGACTGGCGACTGTAATGCCGGATGGGGTGGTTACTATCATTTGGATGCCAATCTGAATCTGCAAGTCAGTGGTGGCAATACGGGTGCCATGCCTGAAGTGATGGAAGGCTATTTCCATCTGAATGAGGTTTGGCGGAAAGACTTTGAAACCAATGCTGCCAAACTATTGGGTTGTCGGGGAATGTTGGCCTGTGGAAACACACCCGGACTTTCTTCAGGACTGATGGCCTCTATCAATGATTTCTACCCTTACCATTATGCGACAGGTGAAGAAGCTTGGTTACTTTATCCTTTTTGGGAACACTATCTGATAACGGAAGATCAAGGTTTCCTGAAAAATCGTTTGTTCCCTTTGCTGAAGTGTATGGGAGATTTTTATGAAGACTTCCTGAAGTACAAGGATGATGAAGGACACTACATTATTGCAGGATCTGTTTCACCGGAAAACCAGCCGTCCAATTTGCGGGTATCTTTGCTTAATAATTCCGCTTTTGATCTTTCCGGAGCCCGTTTCCTGCTGTCTACATTGGTTAAGGTATGCGATTTATTGGGTGAAGAACAGGGTATAAATGGTGGTAAAGTCCGTTGGCAACGCTTATTGAATGAATTGCCTCCCTATCGGATTAATAAGGATGGCGCCATCAAAGAGTGGGGCTGGCCGGGACTTGAGGAGAGCTATAATCATCGTCATTCCAGTCATTTGATGATGGTATGGCCCTATCGGGAATTCTCGGAAGATAAGACACCGGAACTTTACAAGGCTGCTCATAAGGCGCTGCAAATGCGTGATCAATACAATTACGAGAATGCCGGTCACGGCTATCTTCACGCTGCCTTGATTGCTGCCGGACTGCATGATGCCTCTTCGCTAAAGAAGAAAATGATGACGTTTACTCAGAAGGATTTCTATTATAACAGTTTGTCTACCGCACATTATCCGAACCACGGGACTTTCTGTACTGATGTTTGTCATTCCGTACCCGGTGTACTGATAGAAATGCTGGTTGGCTCCAATGAAGAAGGTATTGATTTATTGCCGGCTTTGGTAGATGGTATCCGGCAAGGTTGTATCAGCGGAATAAAGACTCGTTGCGGAGTTACCATCGAACATCTTTCATGGAATCTTTCACAAAATAAGGTGTCTGTAACCTTGTATTCAGCGAAAGACCGGAAAATAAGAATGAAAGCCGGTCAGACGTATGATCGTACTATTCAGTTGAAGAAAGGGAAAACTTATAAAGCTACAATCGATTATCAATAGCAACGGTTGCTATTAATTACTAATATAAAACGCATTACTTATGAAAAAACATTTTTATTCTATTTTTGCATTATTTCTGGTAGGAGCTATGTTCTCTTGTCAGTCCCCTAAAAGCAATTCGGCTAAAGAAGAAACAGCCGGTATTGACAGTATGGCTCCCAATCCATTTATCACGCATATGTACACAGCCGATCCTTCGGCACATGTATGGGCGGATGGACGTTTGTATGTATATGCTTCTCATGATATCGATCCTCCGCGTGGTTGCGATTTGATGGACCGTTACCATGTATTCTCTACAGATGATATGGTGAATTGGACAGATCATGGTGAAATTTTGAATTCATCACAAGTTCCCTGGGGGCGCAAAGAAGGCGGATTTATGTGGGCTCCCGACTGTGCTTACAAAGATGGTACGTACTATTTCTATTTCCCGCATCCCAGTGACACGAAATGGAATAATAGTTGGAAGATCGGCGTAGCTACCAGCAAGGAACCGGCTGCTAACTTTACTGTGCAGGGATATATTGAAGGAATGGACCCGTTGATTGACCCTTGTGTATTTGTGGATGATGACGGTCAGGCTTATATCTATAACGGTGGCGGCCAGATTTGTAAAGGCGGCAAGCTGAAAGATAATATGGTGGAACTGGATGGAGAAATGAAGGAAATGGAAGGTCTGGAAGACTTCCACGAAGCTACATGGGTTCATAAATATAATGGAAAATACTATCTCTCTTATTCCGATAACCACGATGAAAATTGGAACGATGGCGTGAAAGGTGACAACCGTATGCGTTATGCTATCAGTGATAACCCGCTCGGTCCTTGGAAATCTATGGGTATCTATATGGAGCCTACCGATAGCTATACCAATCATGGCTCTATCGTAGAATATAAAGGTCAGTGGTTTGCATTTTATCACAACAGTGCTTTATCCAATCATGATTGGCTACGTTCTATTTGTGTGGATAAACTTTATTACAATGAAGATGGAACTATCCAGATGGTGAAACAAAGAAAATGAGATAGATTATGAGGTTAATAAGTCTGATTTTATTGTTCCTGTTGAGTGGAACTGTTTCAGCGCAGAAAGTCGAGTGGTATACTACCACTCAGACTTCTCCGTGGGTGAAACAAAAGGTAAAGCCGGAACGTGCAACTACCGGAGCAGAGATCGTGCTTGACCCGACTCAACGCTTACAGTTGATTACGGGTATAGGCGGCTGCTTCAATGAAATGGGGTGGGATGCGCTGAATGCTTTGTCGGCTGAAGATCGTGAAGCTGTTCTTCAAGCTATCTTCAGCAAAGATGGAGCTTGCTTTAACTATTGCCGTCTTCCGATGGGGGCCAATGACTTTGCCATGAGTTTCTACTCTTCTGCGGATGTTGCAGGAGACTTTAACCTGGTGAATTTCAATATCGACCGTGACAGGTATATTCTGATTCCTTATATTAAAGCTGCCCGTCAGATAAATCCTGACTTGCGTATTTGGGCTTCTCCCTGGTGTCCTCCGGCTTGGATGAAGACGAATAATCATTATGCTTCTGCGGTTCGTCCGTCCGGAGAGAAAGACGTGAATGGATTACTTCCGTGCGAGGCTATAGCAGAGTTCAGTACAGGTTTTCGGATGGAGGAAGGATATCTGAAAACGTATGCCGATTACTTTGCACGTTTTATCAAAGCTTATGAAGCCGAAGGATTGCCACTGGAATGTATTCATGTCCAGAATGAGCCTTGTTCCAACCAGGTCTTTCCCAGTTGTAAATGGCGCACGGAAGATCTGACTTTTTTCTTGGGGCATTATCTAGGACCGACTTTCGAGCGGGAAAATATCAAAACTGATATTTATTTTGGAACTATCAATACGTCCAATCCGGATTATGTGCGCACTGCTTTGCGGGATGAACAGGCAGCTAAGTACATTAAAGGCGTTGGTTTCCAGTGGGATGGTAAGAAAGCTATTCCGACTATCCATCGTGAATATCCTAATCTGAACTTGATGCAAACCGAGACTGAATGTGGTAACGGAGCAAATTCATGGGATTATGCTGAATATACATGGAACCTGATGAAGCACTATTTCAGCAATGGCATCAATTCTTATCATTATTGGAATATGATTCTTCCTACTCCGGGCATCAGTCCTTGGGGATGGAATCAGAATTCTATGGTATCCATTGACAAGAAGCAACAAACCGTGAAGTACAATCCGGAATTTTATCTGATGAAGCATTTAGGGCATTTTGTGCAGACAGGTGCTTATAGATTGGAAACACCGTTAGATAAAAATATGTTGGCTTTCGTAAATCCGGATGGTACGGTCAGTGTGATTGTTGCCAATGTGACTGATACAGAAGAGACGATGAGCATTGAATTAGGGGGACAGAAAGTTACATTGACTCTGCCACCTCACTCT
>ENA-ORMJ01001399-ORMJ01001399.1-human-gut-metagenome-genome-assembly--contig:-NODE-1399-length-14622-cov-6.009268_pt1 | contig 14622 bp, 11 predicted proteins | sample MGYA00242100_ERZ508989 | MGnify/ENA primary metagenome ERZ508989 (study PRJEB26280, sample SAMEA2531403) | human gut metagenome | biome: human gut; feature: human-associated habitat; material: faeces...
CCGGCTGGGTGGCGGATGGTTTGGAGCTGACCCCCGAGGGCGACCTGCCCCTAAATAAGAACAATCCCACCTATGCCAAGGTGACGGTGGACGGCAAGGGCAGCCTGACGAACTTGGGCTTTACGGAGATTTACAAATACAAGACGGATAAATATGATAAAAAGAAAGCCAACACGGCGGATATGGGCTTTGTGGCGGATCAGGTGTATGATTTCAGTTGCTATGTGCGCTCCAGCGGCTTTACCGGCACCGCACAGGTGTATTTGGACTGCGGCGATGGCAAGCAGACGGCGGTGCAGCTGGACTTGAGCAAAACCGGCGGCGCCTGGAACAAGCTGACCGTACCGCGGACCGCCAGTGCCAGCAAGGATGGCGCTTTGGTATTTCAGCTGGAGGGTGAGGGGACTTTATACCTGGATTTCGTCACCCTGGTGCCCCAGGGCAGCTACGGTTACGGCAGCGACAGCTGGAAATATACCACCCTGCGCAGCGATCTGTTTGCAGCGCTGCAAAATCTGCACCCGCGGTTTATCCGCTTTCCCGGCGGGTGCCTGGCAGAGGGCGGCAGCCTGGATCAGCTGTACAATTGGAAAGATACCATCGGCCCCTTGGAGGAGCGCAAGCAAAGTGAGAACCTGTGGAAGGACGACAACGGCCGGGACTATAACAACACCAACGCCATGGGTTATCACGAGTATTTCCAGCTGTGCGCGGATCTGAACGCATTGGCGCTGCCCATTGTGAATGTGGGGCTCAGCTGCCAGCCGCGGGCTGCCTATGATGACCACGCGGCAGCCTATGCCAAGCTGGGCATGACCGACGCGCAGTGGGAGGCGTATTTGACGGAAAAGGTGGGCCTGGACGAAAAGGATACCGACGCCCGCACGGAATATACGGACAAAATCAAAAAGCTGAACATCAACAGCGCCGCCGACTGGGAGGCGTATTTGGACACCATCGCTCTGCGCCCGGGCACGGATGCGTGGGACAATTATGTGCAGGATGTACTGGATCTGATTGAGTACGCCAACGGCGACGCCACCACCAGCTACTGGGGCGCACTGCGGGCGGCCAACGGCCACACCAAGCCCTTTAATCTGCAATATATCGGTCTGGGAAATGAGAACTGGGGCGCCGTGTATGAACGCAACTTCAAGGCGCTTTACAAGGCGGTAAAAGAGAAATACCCGCAGATCACTGTGATCTCCTCTGCCGGTACTTACCTGGAGGGGGACGCTTACGACGGCAATATGGCGTGGATTGACCGGGAATTTAAGGACACGGTGGTGGACGAGCATTATTATACCTATGACGGCTACCTGTTTGACCACAACGATCGCTACGACAGCTTTGACCGCTCCGGTGCCCATGTGTTTGTGGGCGAGTACGCCGCCACCTCTGCCGGGATCGGCACCATAGAGACCAAGAGCAACATTTGGGAAGCGGTGGAAGAAGCCAGCTACCTGACCGGCTTGGAACGCAACGGCGATGTGGTGGATATGGCATCCTACGCCCCCACCTTTGCCAAGGTCAATGCCCAAAGCTGGAATGTGAATCTCATTTGGTTTGACAGCCGCCAAACGGTGCTCACTCCCTCCTATTATGTGCAAATGCTTTTTGCCAACAATGTGGGTACGCAGTATGTGCACGCCACTTTTGACGGCGGCAGTACCGTACAGGATGGAGTGTACCAGTCCGTTACCTGCGACCCGGAGAACCAGGTGCTGTATATTAAGCTGGTGAATACCTCCGGCAAGGATCGGACGGTGAATGTGCAGCTGGACGGCTACAAACCGAATGCGGTTTCCGTCCAAAGCCTACAAGGCAAATTTAAGTCCGCCTGCAATGAACTGGACAGCAATACCACTGCGCCCACCCAAACGGAGCTGACCCCCGGCACGGACCTTCAGGTGGAGCTGAGCAAGTACCAGGTGAGCGTGGTGCAGGTGGCCTATGGCAAAAACAGCGGTGCGGATTTGTATAAATTGCCGGAAAAGGCGACCCCCACTTTGTCGGACGGTGGTAAGTTATATCTGCCTCCGGCTACTGCGGGCATTGCTTTTGGCGCAGTTTTCGGCACTGCCGCTGTGTTTGCGGCCGTAGTGCTGCTGATTCACCATAAAAAGAAAAAGCAGGGGAAATCATAAGCAAAAGCGGTAAAAAGACAAAAAAATAAGGCCCACGTGCAAACTTCCTCAAAAAACGGCAAAAAATAAGGCTCCCTTGTAAAGGGAGCTGGCAAGCCGTTAGGCTTGACTGAGGGATTTTTGAACCACATAGTCCAAATATGTGCAAACGCCGTCAAAATTGGACAGAACCTCATTGTTTGGTATGCGGATCACAGTAAGTCCGCAGTTTTCTAAATATTTTGTTCTTTCTGCATCTTGGGCGGCTTTATCGGCTTCATAGTGCTGGGAGCCGTCCAATTCTATGACTAATTTTGCCTTTGCGCAATAAAAATCTACAATATATTTGCCGATGATTTTTTGGCGAACAAAGCGCACTTCTTGTTTTCGTAAATAATCGTACCAAAGGCGGCGCTCTTCTTTTGTCATATTCTTGCGTAAGTCTTTGGCGTTCGGCACAAGGGCTTTATTATGATTATATCTCAATAAAAATCCCTCCGAGTTTGCCGGAAGCTCGCAGCCACCTCCCTTTACAAGGGAGGCTTTTTTATGATACCTCTTATATATCAGATATGAAAAAACGGAAAGCGGCTTTTGCTGGTGTCGCGGCCTTTCAGGTACACGGCTTCCACCGTGGCGGTCGGGTCCTTGAGAATGTTTTTGTCCAAGACGGCAAAGTCGGCACTTTCGCCCACAGCCAGTACGGCGCAGCCGGCGTCCTTGCAATCCACCGGGATCAGGTCGTTTACTGCCGGCAGTACCGCCTTGCCCTCCAGGTCTACTGCCTTGGCGTCCCGGTAACACAGGGGCGTATTGTAGCCGATATAGGCAATCTTGCCCTTGTCCTCTACCAGCACACTGTAAGTGAGATTCTCCTCATTCAGGGAGATAAAATCTGCGTTTGTATATACAACCATGGTCTGCTCCTTACTGCGCCAGCGCGTTTGCCAGTGCGGCCAGCGCGGTGCGGTCTGCGTCCTTTAAGGCGGCACGCACGGTGACGGTGCCCGACAGCAGGGTGATGGCTTTCATCTCCTCCAACTGGGCGGTCATGGTGCGGGCGGCGCTGGGCGCCCAGCTTCCGTTTTCAATCAAGGCCACGGTGCGGTTTTGGTAACTTTTGCTTTTTAAGTGGTGCAAGAAGTCCGCCATTACCGGGAACACCCCGCCGTCATAGCTGGGGGCGGCGCATACCATTTGGCTGTACTGAAATGCTTTTGCTACTGCCTGTGCCAAATCCGTGCGGCTTAAGTCCGCGATTTCCACCGTTACGCCACGGCTTTTCAGTTCCTCCGCCAGTAGCAGAGCAGCCGCCTTCGTGTTGCCGTAAATGGAGGCATAGGCAATGAACACACCCCGGGTTTCCGGCTGATAGCTGCTCCAGGTGTTATACAGGTGCAGATAGGGGGTTAGGTCCCCTTGCAGTACCGGGCCGTGCAGCGGGCAAATGGTGGCAATATCCAGGGCGGCGGCTTTCTTCAGCAGGGTCTGCACCGGCGCACCGTATTTGCCAACGATATTGATAAAGTAGCGGCCAAGGCTCGTCCGTGCCTACGGCGCCGAATTTGCCAAAGGCGTCTGCGCTAAAGAGCACCTTTTCCGTTTGTTCGTAGCTGACCATCACCTCCGGCCAGTGCACCATGGGTGCCATCACAAAGGTCAAGGTGTGCTGACCCAGCTCCAGCGTGTCACCCTCTTTCACCGACAGGGTCTTGGTGCCTGCCGACAGGTCAAAAAACTGGGGCAGCATAGCCAGCGCCTTGGCGCTGAGCACCAGGGTGGCTTCGGGATATTTCTCTATGGTCATTTGCAGACTGCCGGCGTGGTCCGGCTCTAAGTGGTGCACCACAATGTAGTCCGGGGTGCGCCCGTCCAGAACAGCGTCCACCTTTGCGGCCCAGTTGTCATATTTGCGTTTGTCCACCGTGTCCAGCAGGGCAATCTTGTCGTCCAGCAGCAGATAGCTGTTGTAGGACACGCCGTGGGGCACCGGGTACTGGCTTTCAAACAAATCAATGTCTGTATCGTTGACGCCAACATAGCGAATTGCGTCAGAAATGGTCAATGTAGATCACCTTTCTTCCTCACATTGCCTTTAGCATAGCATAAATGATCGGGAAATACAATGCCGGGGCGCAAAAAAGCCGCACTGCTCATGGTGAAGCGGTGCGGCTGTCTTGCAAAAAAGATTTACATCAGGGAGAGATACAACTGTTTGATCTCCTCTACGCTGGTGTCTCTGGGATTGCCGGGACGGCAGGCATCTGCAAATGCGGACTCGGCGAGGAACTGGATATCCTCTTCCTTCAGGATGCCGTTCAGGTTTGCGGGGATGCCCACGTCAGCGCTCAGCTGCTTGACAGCGGCGATGGTGGCATCTGCGGCCTGTGCGTCGTTCATCTCGTCGATGCCTTTCACGCCCATAGCCTTGCCGACGGCACGATAGCGCTCACCGGCGACGGTCTTGTTGTACTCCAGACCGACGGGCAGCAGGATAGCGCAGGCCACGCCGTGGGGGGTGTCATACAGAGCGGACAGGCCGTGTGCCATGGAGTGGACGATGCCCAGACCCACATTGGAGAAGCCCATGCCGGCGATGTACTGGCCCAGAGCCATGCCCTCGCGGCCTTCCGGAGTGTTCTGGACAGCGCCGCGCAGGTTCTCACTGATGAGCTTGATGGCTTCCAGATGGAACATATCGGAGATGGTGCAGTGGCCCTTGGTGATGTAGCCCTCGATGGCGTGGGTCAGAGCGTCCATGCCGGTGGCGGCAGTCAGGCCCTTGGGCATGGAGGCCATCATATCGGGGTCAACCACAGCGATCTCGGGGATGTCGTTGGTATCGACGCAGACGAACTTGCGCTTCTTCTCCACGTCGGTGATGACGTAGTTGATGGTGACTTCAGCGGCAGTACCGGCGGTGGTGGGGACAGCGATGGTAAAGACGGCGTGCTTCTTGGTGGGAGCGACGCCTTCCAGAGAGCGCACATCGGCAAACTCGGGGTTGTTGATGATGATGCCGATGGCCTTTGCGGTGTCCATGGAAGAGCCGCCGCCGATGGTCACGATGCAGTCAGCCTCTGCGGCCTTGAAAGCGGCCACGCCGTCCTGCACATTGGCGATGGTGGGGTTGGGCTTGATCTCGCTGTAGACGGTGTAGGCGAAGCCTGCAGCGTCCAGCAGGTCGGTGACCTTCTTGGTGACGCCGAACTTGAGAAGGTCGGGGTCAGAGCAGACGAAAGCCTTCTTGTAGCCGCGGGCGGTCAGCTCGGGAACGATGTTCTCGATAGCGCCGTGGCCATGATAAGAAATAGTATTCAGAACGATACGATCAGCCATTGGTAAAACCTCCTGATTTTGCGCCCCGCCGGGCGGCGGGCACGACTCTCTTTGCTTTTACTTTACCACTTTGTTAAAATTTATTCAATATCATTTTTTTATGATTTCCATGAATTTTTTATACTATTTTGATTTTTTGCAGAGAAAGTAGACAAAACTGCAGGTTTATTGACAGCAAAGCGCCCTCCGGCGCGGGCCGAAGGGCGCTTTGAATGATTCTTTACTTTCCTGCGCCCTCGCCCGCAAAGAACTCCTTCGTGAGCTTTGCCACCGTGCCGGATAGCAGGAGCAGGGCCATGAGGTTCGGGATGCTCATCAGTCCGTTGAAGGTGTCGGCGATGCTCCACAGCAGGCCCAGATCGACCGTCGCGCCCAGAATGGACACGAAGGAGTAGACCACGAGGAAGGGGCCGACCACCTTGTCGGTGTGGAACAGGAACTCGATGCACCGGGAGCCGTAGAGACCCCAGCCGATGATGGTGGAGAATGCAAAGCTGCAGAGCGCCACCGCCGTAAAGATGGACGACCAGCCGCCGTAGGTGGCCGTGAAGCCGGAGATGGTCAGCTCTGCGCCTGCCGCACTGCCGTAGCCCACCGGCACGCCGCTGCACAGGATGACCATGGCGGTCAGGGTGCAGATGACGATGGTGTCGGCGAAGACCTCGAAGATGCCGAACATCCCCTGCTTGACGGGCTTGCGGGTGTCGGCACAGGCGTGGGCGATGGAGCCGGTGCCGAGGCCGGCCTCATTGGAGAAGATGCCGCGGGAAACGCCCTTCTGCATACTGAGGAAGATGCTGCCGATGGCACCGCCGGTGAAGGCCTGCGGGTCAAATGCACCGCCGACGATGGAGGCCAGCACCGCCGGGAAGCGCCGGTAGTTGATGACCACGACACCCAGCGCCAGCACGACGTAGAACAGCGCCATGAACGGCACCAGCTTTTCGGTGACACTGCCGATGCGCTTGACGCCGCCCAGCAGCACCATGGCCACCATCATAGCCACCACCACGCCCACGACGAGGTTGACCGTGGGCAGGATGCTGTTCAGGCTGCTGCCGTAGGCCAGCAGGGCCGAGTCGATGGCTGTGACGATGGTGTTGACCTGGGTGGCGTTGCCGGTGCCAAAGACCGTCAGCACGCCGAACAGCGAGTACAGCACCGCGAGGAACTGCCACCGGCTGCCGAGGCCGTTTTTAATATAGTACATGGGGCCGCCCACCAGCTCGCCGTTTTTGTTCCGCTCGCGGAAATGCACGGCCAGCGTCACTTCGGAGAATTTGGTACACATGCCCAGCAGAGCCGAGCACCACATCCAGAACACCGCACCCGGCCCGCCGATGGCGATCGCGCCCGCCACGCCGGCGATGTTGCCGGTGCCGACGGTAGCGGCCAGCGCCGTACACACTGCCTGGAACGGAGTCATCGCGCCGTCGGAGGCATCCTTTTTGCGGAAGATACGGCCAATGATCGTTTTGATGGCATAGGGGAATTTCCGGAGCTGCAAAAAGCCTGTCCGCACACTGAGCAGCAGGCCCACGCCGATGATGCAGACCATCGCCGGGATGCCCCAGATAAAGCTGTTGACCGCCTGATTGACGGCCGTGATGGTTTCGAGCATACTTTTACGCCTTTCTTTTTCACTTTGACACAACGAAAATTATTTTATCGTATTTTAAGCGGCCTGTCAATTTACTTTGAACGTGAAATCTGCACGTCCCGGCTGAAAGTTTGTTAAAATAGCTTCACCTTTATTTTCTCTGTTTCTTTGCCGCTTTTTTGCCCGTCAAAGCCCTACACAAACCGCGCGGGTTGTGCTATGATAAGGGTGAAATTTCGGTTTGGCACTGCCAACCGCAAGGAGATGTCATGGATGTCTGAAACATCTGCTCTGATGGATACGCTGCGGCAGGAAGGGGTCTCCCCCGACCTGCTGCGCGCTGTGGAAGAATACCGTACCGCCCACCCGCTGGCGGAGGCCCTGCGCCCCCGCATCCCCTCCCCTGCCTTCGTCTACTACGGCAGAGAGGTGTGGGAACAGGCGCTGGCCGCCCTGCTCTGCGGCGAAAACCTGCTGCTGGCGGGCGGCAAGGCCACCGGCAAGAACGTGCTGGCCGAAAACCTCGCCGCCGCCTTCGGACGCCCCGCGTGGGACATCTCGTTCCACGTCAATATGGACGCGGCGTCCCTCATCGGCATGGACACCTTCGAGGGCGGACAGGTCAGGTTCCGCCCCGGCCCGGTCTACCGCTGCGCCCAGAGCGGCGGCTTCGGCGTTCTGGACGAGATCAACATGGCCAAAAACGAGGCGCTGGCCGTCCTGCACGCGGTGCTGGACTTCCGCCGTGCCATCGATGTGCCGGGCTACGAGCGCATCCCGCTGGCCGAGGAGACCCGCTTCATCGCCACCATGAACTACGGCTACGCCGGCACCCGTGAGCTGAACGAGGCCCTCACCTCCCGCTTCGTGGTCATCCAGATGCCCACCATCACCGAGGAGAACCTCGAAAAGCTCCTGCGCACCCAGTTCCCCGATTTGAACAGCAAGTATGTCAGGCAGTTTGCCCTGCTCTTCCTCGATTTGCAGAAAAAGTGCGACAGCGCAGAGATCTCCACCAAAGCTCTCGACCTGCGCGGTATGCTGGACGCCCTGCGCCTGATGCGCCGGGGCGTCGCTGCCGGGGCTGCGCTGGACATGGGCATCACCAACAAAGCCTTCGACTCCTACGAACAGGGCCTCATCCGGGACGCCATTGCCGCCCGCATCCCGGCCCAGCTCACCGCCGCAAAGCTCTTCGATTAAAAAAAAGGGGCGTTTTTATGGAAGCGCAGAGCTACACCGCCGAAGAGCGGCGGCCCGCCAATCAGGTGTGGGCAGCGGCAGGAGCTTACGGCTTCGAGCCGCTGTTCCTCGCCCGGAACACCGACGGCACCATTGATTTTTACATGAACTGCGTCGTGGGGCTGGTCCACAAATACTACGGCGACGAGCTGGTGCGCAGCCTCTTTGACGCATGGGAGGGCGACATCCGGCAGGCCATGCTGGACGATTTGACCTGGCTCTACCTCGAGAGCGCGGTCTACGCGCTGGAACTGCCCCGCCGCCCGGTGCTTTCGGCCCTCCGCCGCGCCCATGCGGACTACTTTTTCGGCATCCAGTACAAGCTCTCGCGGCAGGAATGGATGGCGAAGAACCAGCTGGTCTACTCCATGCAGGCCGCGCGCTGGCGGGCTGTGCAGGGGCGCACGCCGCCGGTCATGACCCCCTACGAAAAGGATCTCGACGCCGCCCTCAGTCCTGAGACGCCCCCCAAGCCGGACGAGCTGAAAGCCGCACTGCTGGCCGTCTACGCCAAATTCGAGCTGTTCAACGGCACGGTGCATCAGAAGGCCGGGCTGCATCTCCATCTGGACGGCCTGCTGGCGTCCCTCATGACCCGCACCATGCCCACCCAGATGATAAAGACCGACCGGGTCACGGTGGAGCATTCCGGCTCGGTGGACGCCTCCGGCGGCGGCATCCATGCCGACAAGCGGCTGGCCCATATCACCCTGCGCCAGCGCGCCGAGGAAGACCGCGCCTACATCGAAAGCTGCTTTGGCCGGTCGCTCTACCCGCCCGAACGGCTGCGGAAGGCCGAGCAGGAGCTTTGCACCGGGGAGCATCTGGGCTGTCACCTCTGGTTTGCCTCCGGCGTCCCCAGCCCGGAGCAGGCCCCTACCCCCGAGGCAAAGCACCTGGCCGAACAGGCCCAGCTTCAGGCCGAGCGGAACCGGGTCTACTACTCCAAAAACCTCGAGCTTCACCGCAGCGTCGTGCTGCGACTGACCGAACAGATCCGCAACTGCATCCTCGTCCACCAGCAGCCCAACGCCCGGGTCGCCCGCAGCGGCAACCTCGACCCGGAGCGGGTCTGGCGCACCGTCATGGACGACGACCGGGTGTTCCGCTGTGCCGATGAAGAGAACCACCCGTCCTTCACCGTTGACCTGCTGCTGGATGCTTCGGCTTCCCGCCTCCACTGTCAGGAGGTCATCGCGGCGCAGGGGTCTATCCTCGCCCAGAGCCTCGCGGCCTGCGGCATCCCGGTGCGGGTGAGCTGCTTTTCCAGCCTGCGGGGCTACACCGTCCTGCGGGTGCTCAAGGGCTTCAAGGAGAAGAGCTTACAGGGCATCTGCCAGTATTTCGCCTCGGGCTGGAACCGGGACGGTCTGGCTCTGCGGGCCGCAGGCGACCTCATCGACTTCGCCCCCGGCCCCGCCGCGCGGCACCTGCTCATCCTCCTGACGGACGCCTCCCCCAACGACAGCCGCCGCATCCCACCCTCTCCCGATGACCCGCTGGGCCGCGACTACGGCGGCAGCGCGGGCGTGGAGGACGCCGCCGCCGAGGTGCGGGCGCTGCAGCGGAAGGGTCTGCGGGTCTCCGCCGTCTTTATGGGCGAAGACGCCAGCGCCGCCGATGCCTCCCGCATCTACGGCAAAAACATGGCCCGCATCCGGGGCATGGACCAGCTGGCCCGGGCCGCAGGCCGACTCATCCAGAACGAGATACGGGAGCTGGGCGACTGAATCATAATAATGTACGGGACCGCTGTGCAGTTGTATCTGCTGCCAGCGGCCCCGTATTTTTGTTGTCACTCACAACCATCTTGTTTTGCATTGCCGAAGAATCAAAAAGTTTTTTGGTTTATTTGCAAACTTATAGTTGTATTCTGGCGCAATTTATGATATACTACAACCAACGAAGGGCCGCACACCTACACACCACCCCGCGCCCACAGGAAGGAGAACCGCTATGGATGCCGCACGTTATTTTGAAGAGATGCATCTTGCCATGTCCAGCCAGAAGCCTGAGTACCGCCTTGTGCTCAGCGTCAAGGTCCAAGACCTCGGAGGCGCAGACGCTTATCTCGAGCTGCGGCAGGAGCCGGTCAGCGGCAAGGCCCGGGTGTTCTATTCCACGATGGGACGTCAGAAGCTGAACTTCCAGCTCGTCCGCAAAGGGTGGCAGAGCTGCCACAACGCCTCGGGCGAGCTGACGGGGCGCTTCCCCGCCACCGCCGACGGTCTGCTGGCCCAGACGGATTTCTCCGCCTTTGTCCGGGACGACGCCCTCGACAGCGGCCGGATGGCGCGCATTCTGGATGTTCTGGCCCATACTGCCGGTGGTTGTGGGACAGTCTCCCCCTCTGCTGCCCGGGAGGGTGCGCTCATCACGGTGGAGCGGTTCGTGGGCCGTCCCGCCCATTGGAGCTATTGGAGCACCCGCGCCGCCGAACAGCTGAACATCGCGGCCATCCTCTGCTGGCTGGGCGACTACCTCGCCGGGGCCGAGCGCCGCACCCTGCAGAGCTGCCCGGAGGCCATGCAGCTTGCCGCCGCATGGCAGGCCGCGCTTTTCGCTCCCCTGCCCCAGACGGCTCAGCGGCCTCAGCCTGTACAGTCCCGGCCCGTCCGCCGTGCGCCCGCCGTCGAAAACAAACGCTGGCAGAGCATCCTCGCCGTGCTGGCGACGGTGTAACAGAAAGGCCTCCCGCATTGGGAGGCCCATCGCCGTATCCGGCGCGCATTCGTTCATATTTTCAGTTTCGAGAAATCGGTGCAGAGATATTCATAGAGCTTGTCAACGGCCTGAAATCCCATCTTCGCATACAGTTCCTTCGGTGTATCCTCGGAGTCAGCGTGAAGATACAGGATCTCTCCGCGCTCCTGCGCCTTTTCGGCAATATGCTTCATCAGGGTCATGGCGATGTACTGGTGCCGGAAATCCTCGTCCACCAGCAGGCCGTCCATGCAGACATACCCATCGGATGCGAAAATATAGCAGTCGCCCGCCAGCTTCCCGCCCAGATACGCTCCAAGGTAGGTCAGTTTTTCCCGGAGATGCCGGTTGTTCCGCACGGTAAAATCATCTCCGTACAACGGCCCGTAGTATTTCAGCTCGTGCTGTTCTAGTTGGTCAAAGTCCGGGGCCTTGATCGAGACGTCCGGGTTCGTTTTCCAGCTTCGGATGTCTGTTCCCTTCGGCAGAACCATCGTCAGGGTCTCTTCGCACTCCATGCCGAATGCATTGGCCAGCGGCTCGTACCCTTCCAGCTTGAGGAAGGTGTCTCCCCGCTCTTTCTGGTAGGCCAGCGCGGCCCGGACTTCATCTGCCGAGGGCTGGCCGGAATAACAGAACGCGTTGTGGTCGTATTTATCGCGCAGTTCATTGTCTTCCCGCTTGGTCAGATGCTCTGAAAAGGCGTGAAAGGTCGAAAACAGCCGATAAAATTTTTCATCGGTCTTTCTTGTAGGTATCATTGTGTTTCTCCAAAATTTGCCGCTCACTTCCACCCCCGCGCCGAGGGGTCGAGCATCTCGGCGGCAGAGTAGATGAGGGCATTGCAGATGGCCGCAGCGACGTTGCTGCCGCCCTTGCGGCCCATCGCCACGATGGCGGGTACGCCGTACTTTTCGCAGACGGCGAAGAGCCGTTCTTTGCTCTCCACCACGTTCACAAAGCCCACCGGCACACCGATGACCAGTGCGGGCCGCAGGCCGCTTTCGATTTGTTCTGCGATCGTCAGCAGAGCCGTGGGCGCGTTGCCGACGGCGAGGATGGCCCCGGGATGCTCCTGCGCTGCCTTTTTCATCGCTGCGACGGCCCGGGTAGTGCCAGCCTCTTTGGCGGCGGCGGCCACCTCGGGGTCAGCCATATAACAGCAGGCCGTGCCGCCCAGCTTGGCCAGACCGGGCTTGGTGATGCCAGCCAGCGCCATGTTTGTATCGGTCACGATGACGGCCCCGGCGTGGAGGGCCTTGACGGCCTGCTCCACCGCGCGGGGGGTGAAGTGGAGATTCCGCGCATAGTCGAAGTCGGCGGTGGTGTGGATGACCCGCTTGACCACGGCTTCGTGCTCGGGCGGCGGGGTCAGGCCCATCATTTCCAGCTCTTCGGTGATGATGTGGAAGCTCGTCCGCTCAATGTCGGCGGGCAGATGATGCTGCGGCGTCAATATTCTATCCCCTTTCGTGCTTTTATCCCCTTCTGGTAGGGGTGGCGGTGGCATTTCATCTCGGTGGAGTAGTCGGCGGCGTCCAGCATCCACTGGGGCGGCGTGTGAGCCGTCAGGACGCACTCACACCCGGAAGGCCGCTCCAGAACGGCCTTTTTTAATAGATCGACGTCCACCATATCCAGCTCTTCTGCGCTCCCGGCTTCGTCCAGTATCAGCAGGTCGGCAGGCTGTGCTATGGCGGCGGCGAGGTTCTGGTTTTGCAGTTCCCGGGTCGCGGCCTTTTCCTCCGGTGTCATCTGAAAGACGAATTTCTGCCCGGCCTTGCCCCGGTAGATCTCCGCGCCAAGCTGGGCCAGAAGCGGGATCTCGCCGCTGTTCCCGCCCTTCAAAAACTGGACGATGACCACCCGCTTCCCGGACCCCAGCGCACGGAGCGCAAGACCCATTGCGGCAGTGGTCTTTCCCTTTCCGTCGCCCCAGTACAGATGCAAAAGTCCCTGTTCCATTCAGCGCTTCTCCATTCCCATCGCGGCATACACCGCATCCATATCCAGCGCCCCGCGCACGCCGTCGGCCAGGATGTCGAACTGCTGGCGGCGGTACTCTTCCATCGGGATGAGGGCCGCGTCGGAGGGGTCGATGCCCTTCCGGCGGCAGAGCCAGCCCGCCAGCGCCTCGGTCAGCGTACCGGTGTCGAACAGACCGTGGAGGTAGGTGCCGAACACATTGCCCTGCACACAGCCCTCCCGGCCTCCGTCGGGGTAGTGGGCGAAGGGTTCGCCCTCAGCCTCGGTCACGCCGGTGTGTATCTCGTAGCCTTCCAGCTCTGCACCCGCAAAGGGGGCGGCGGCGACGGTCGCTTTGACCTGTGCGCGGCGCTTCTGCTCGCTGAACACGGTCCGGGTGGGCAGCAGACCCAGCCCCCGCAGAGTCTGCGGTCGGCCGCTCTCGCTGCCGGTGGGGTCGTCGAGGGTCTGGCCCAGCATCTGGTAGCCGCCGCAGACGCCCAGCACCGGCGTGCCTTTCGCGGCCAGCTTGAGCAGAGCCGTTTCCAGCCCGCACTGCCGCAGCCAGAGCAGGTCGTCCACCGTGTTTTTCGTCCCCGGCAGCAGGATGAGGTCGGGTGTGCCCAGCTCATGAGCGTTCGAAACATACCGCACGCCCAGCAGCAGGTGCTGTTCCAACGGTATGAAGTCCGTAAAATTGGACAGATGCGGCAGACGGATGATCGCCGCATCCAGCGGCTTTTTGCCGTCCCGCATCTCGAGGCGCTGGCTCAGGGAGTCCTCGTCCTCGATGTCCACCTTCAGGTACGGCACGACGCCCACCACGGGCAGATGGGTCTTTTCTTCCAGCATGGCGAGACCGGGGCGCAGAATTTCTACGTCTCCACGGAATTTATTGATGACAAGTCCCTTGATGCGCCGGCGTTCTTTTTCTTCCAGCAGCTCCACCGTGCCGTATAGCTGGGCGAACACGCCGCCCCGGTCGATGTCGCCCACCAGAAGCACCGGCGCGTCCACCATCTCGGCGAGGCCCATGTTCACGATGTCCTCGCTCTTGAGGTTGATCTCTGCCGGGCTGCCCGCGCCCTCGATGACGATGACGTCAGCCTCCTCGGCAAGGCTGTTATATGCCTTCAGGATGTCCGGCACCAGCTGCCGTTTCGTGCGGAAATACTCCGACGCTTTCATCTGGCCCCGCACCTCGCCGTTGACGATGACCTGACTGCCCACGTCACTGCTGGGCTTCAGGAGGATGGGGTTCATCCGCACGTCCGGCTCGACACCGGCGGCCTGCGCCTGCACCACCTGCGCCCGGCCCATCTCGAGGCCGTCTTTGGTGACGAAGCTGTTCAGAGCCATGTTCTGGCTCTTGAACGGCACGGCGCGCAGGCCGTCCTGCGCAAAGATGCGGCAGAGCGCCGCGCAGAGCAGACTTTTGCCTGCACCGCTCATCGTACCCTGCACCATGATGCATTTTGCCCTGCTCATCCCAGCACCTCTTTCATAAGTTCCAGCAGCCGGGCGTTCTCGGGGGCCGTGCGCACCGCCGTGCGGTACCACTCCGGCCCGAGGCCCGGATAATTCGCGCAGCTGCGCACCTGTGTTCCCAGAGGGCGAAGCCTCTCGTTCAGGTCGGCGGGCGCGCGG
>ENA-ORMJ01001406-ORMJ01001406.1-human-gut-metagenome-genome-assembly--contig:-NODE-1406-length-14529-cov-2.924693_pt1 | contig 14529 bp, 14 predicted proteins | sample MGYA00242100_ERZ508989 | MGnify/ENA primary metagenome ERZ508989 (study PRJEB26280, sample SAMEA2531403) | human gut metagenome | biome: human gut; feature: human-associated habitat; material: faeces...
AATATATCTCAGAACATGGACCGCAAGGACCAGCGCCATGCTCCCAGAAGTTATCACATTCTCCGGTTTCCGGATCACGGTAAAATCTGGTGATCTTCTCTGCCGGAACACCCACTTCTTTGTTCCAGATTTCGAATGCCTCATCATCTTCCCCGTAAATAGACGGATAAAGTCTGTCCTCCTCAAGCCCAAGAACCTGGGTTAAAAACTCCCATGACCAGTGTATCGCTTCATGTTTAAAGTAATCACCAAATGAGAAATTGCCAAGCATCTCAAAAAATGTCAGGTGACGTGCTGTCTTACCGACATTCTCAATATCGCCGGTACGGATACACTTCTGACAAGTGGTCACTCTTCTCCTCGGCGGTATCTCCTGACCTGTGAAATATGGCTTAAGCGGTGCCATACCCGCATTGATCAAAAGTAAGCTGTTATCATTGTGTGGTACCAATGAAAAACTCTTCATTGCAAGATGTCCCTTGCTCTCAAAAAACTCAAGATACATTCTGCGCAATTCATTTTCTCCGTAAAACTTCTTCACGACAAGTTCCTCCAACGTTGTATAAATTATTTCATACCCTGCTCTTTTGCCGGGTCACGACGGTGTTATTCTTTTCCGGTATTTCCGGATGCTGCAGCATCTTTTTTTGTCTTGCTTTTCTCTGCCCATTTTCTGCCGGCAAATACTCCTGCGACTGCAACTGCTGCAAGAATTACCATGATTAACACATAATGTACAAACCATCCAAATACTGCCATAGATACCCCTGCCTTTCTATCTTCTATAACTTATTCAGTATAACGCACTTTTTTCCTATGCGTCAAGCGTTAACATGTTACTATTCACTCGTACCTCGTTCCAGCAACGGATTTTGCCGATGCTTCGCATTCCAAATCGGCAAAATCTGCTGCCACCACTGTATCATACGGCATTTTCAGTTCAGAAAATGCCTGCCTGTGAACAGTAGCGTTAACACTACTGTTCCTCAATCAGGAAAACCTGATTTTCATGTGTGATTTCCACCACACGCTCCGCCATCCCCGGATTCCATATTTTCTTTTTATAAACCGGGATATGGGAATAGTCCTGCCACATATGCATCGGGAATACATATTCTGCAGATGTTGTCTCTAAAAAGAAATCCATGCCAGATTCCTGATCGGCTCCCTGTCTTGGATCCATCGGGACAAACGCAAGATTGATCGGTTTTCCCGCCAGTTTTTTGATCTGTGTCCGGTATTCCCTTCTCATCCTGCCGTTGATCAGATCTCCCGCCCCTTCCCATGTCCAGTCGTTTAAATCACCTGCATGGAAAAATGTAGCACCGTGTGTCTCTACATAAAATGCAACTCCTGCATCCGTTGAGCGCAATGTCTCAATCTTCACATCATCTACCTGGTATTTTTCCCCTGCAGAAACATAGGTGATCTTCTCCCTGATATCATCCGAAAAGCCATGTTTCTCCAGAAAGTGCTGACTCATTTTACAGTCCTTCGAAAAGATATAATGAATATTTTTATATTTTTCTGCCCAGTGCAGCACATCCATATCAAAATGATCCTGATGCTTGTGGCTGGCAAACACATAAATTGGCGTGTCCGGTTCATATTCCGGAATCACTCCATGAAATGTGTATCCTTTGATCCTGTCTCCTGCAAACCAGTCAAAGATCAGTACTTTTTCATCTACTTCAACAAGGAAACAGCTGTGATGTATAAATATTACCTGCATATTTCTCCTTCTGACTTTTTATTCATAGCAACCGAATATCTGCAAAGCATGTATTTTTATTTCATCCGACGGATGATCTCATTTGCACGGCGGTAAATATCTGCCGGATCAAAGCCAATGTCAAATTTCTGATCCTCATACAAAACTTTTCCATTTACCATGGTCAGTTTTACATTCTGTTTGCTGCCACTGTATACCAGATTTTTCACAATATTGTTTTCCGGCTGCATATTCGGCTGGTTCAGATCGATCATGACAAGGTCTGCTTTCTTGCCAACCGCAAGACTGTCACAGTCAAATAACTGCATGGCATGTGCACCGCCTGTGGTTGCCATGTATAAAATTTCATCTGCGCAGATACACTCTGCATCCATCTCACGTACTTTTGCAAGTGTGGATGTCAAAAACATCTCACGGAACATATCTAAGCAGTTATTACTTGCCGGGCCATCTGTTCCGATCGCCATCAAAATGCCCTCATCCACAAAACGTTTGGTCGGACAGATACCGGAAGCAAGTTTCAGGTTTGAAGCCGGGTTTGTCACTGCTGTCAGTTTTTTCTTTTTAAAGATCTCAAAATCAGCATCTTCAACCCATACACAGTGATAGCCGCCGCCGCCATACTCGTACATACCAAGTGCATCTGTAAGCTGTGTCGGTGTCATGCCCCAGCGTTCTTTACACTCTGCCACTTCTAATTTTGTCTCAGAGTTATGCAGCCATACCGGAGATTTTAATTTCTGTGCCAGTTTAGCCACACCCTCCATCAGTTCCTTCGACGTCGTGTATTCCGCATGGAATCCAACAATAAAGCTTGTCAGATCACTCATTTCATTTACAATATGATAATTTTCTTCCATCAGCTCTACCGTGCCACCAAAATTATTCAGCCCACTGGTCTGAACAGTACGGAATCCGGTGTCCACAGATGCTTTTGCATCAACCGGCGGGAAAAAGTACATATCAAAGTTGGATGTGATACCGCTGGTTAAGTATTCCATGATTCCAAGGATATTGAGCCAGTATACATCATCCTCCGTAAGCTGTCCCTCTTTCGGAAATACCTGTTTGTTCAGCCAGTCCTGCAGCGGCAGGGCATCTGCATAGGAACGTAAAAATGTCATCGCTGTATGCGTATGTGCATCTTTAAATCCAGGCATCAAAAGATTGCCTTTTGCGTCGATCTCACGCTCCCATACGAAAGCCACACCATTTTGGCAGACTGCATCGATGCCGGTCTTACCGTCTCCGATGTAGCAAATCTCTTTTCCTTTTACCCAGAGTTCGCCCTCTGTGATCTGAAATTTGTGGTTTTCTGCCGGTACTAATATTTTTGCATTGTAGAAACGTATGTTCATTTTTTCCTCTTTTCTTATTGTCTTTGTTCAACGGATCATATCTTTTGATCTGCTGAATCGTAGTAACTTTAATTCTGCTGTGCCCCGATTGCTTTGATCGTCCCGGTCACAAGTGCCTTGAATTTCGGAGCAACGGCATCCGCTGTCTCCTGGACTTCCGCGTGGGATAATGGAATTGCCGAGATCCCGCTTGCAAGGTTGGAAATGCAGGAAATTCCAAGCACTTTCATTCCCATATGTTTTGCTGCGACCGCCTCACAGGCAGTGCTCATGCCGACTGCATCGGCACCTAATGTGCGGCACATAGCGACTTCATGCGGTGTCTCAAACTGCGGTCCGGAAAGCTGGATATAAGTCCCCTCTTTGATCTGGATATCAAGTGCTGCCGCTGTATGTTTTACAGTCTCCTGCAGATCTAAGTCATAGATCTGGCTCATATCCGGGAAACGCACACCGAGTTCCTCAATATTGGCTCCCCTGAGCGGTGACGGTACAAAACTTGCGATCTGGTCTTTGATCAGCATGAAATCCCCGGCATGCATGCCAAGCTGGATGCCACCTGCTGCATTGGTGAGAAACAGAACTTCTGCGCCCATCATTTTCATCAGCCTCGTCGGCAAAACAACATCGCTCATCTCATATCCCTCATAATAATGCACACGCCCCTGCATGCACACGACCGGGACATCATCCACATATCCGAAGATAAATCTGCCCTTATGTCCCGGAACCGTCGACACTGGAAATCCTTCAATGTCATGGTAATCTAACGTATCCACCACACGGATATCATCCGCATAATCGCCAAGACCGGAACCTAAAATCAATGCCACCTTTGGAGTGAAATCAATTTTTGACTTATAACTATCATAGCATTTTAATAATTTTTCATATACAGGATTCATAATACCTCCATTCTTCTGCCTGCCCTCTATTTTCTGTCAACTCAGGATTCATTATATTCTTCCCATTTTTCTTTTTGTTGTTCGCAACACTGTCATTTTCGATTATAACAGAAGAAATCATAAAATCCAATCTCCATCCTAAACAAAAGCTGATTTTCCCCGATATATTTTGTAAGAAAACAACATAGGAATGGAGAAAATTTATGACTCAGCTCAATCTTTCCGGCTTAAAAAAGATTTTAAACCCATCTTCCGGCAAAAGAAATGTGGTCGACCAGATCACAGACCGTTTATCAAAATCTTCCATCGGTCTTTCTTCCGGTGATAATATTTTAAATGCAGGCAGTGTTTCCGGCATGGATGCCTTTGACCTGACGCAGAACATCTCCGAGCTTTTAAGCCCCGCCTGCGGCATGACCGACGAGGAAAAGCAGGCAGAATTAGCAAGGATCCAGGCAAAATTAAAAAGCGGGAAAAAACTGACCGAAGAAGAAATGCGTTTTCTTCAGTCAGTAGATCCCCAGCTCTATATGCAGGCAGCCAGAATCCAGGCGATGCGCGACTCTCTTGAACAGCAGTTAGAACACTGTAAAAGCAAGGAAGATGCTGCCAAAGTATTTTCAGATACCATGGCGATGGTGAGTGACAAGGATCCCATGAAAGAATACATTGTCGCCGCTTATCAGGATGCCTACAACGAATTTCAAAAAAGCGGGAAATACCAGCATCTCCCGCAAAAATCATCCGATGATAATAAATCTGATCCTTTAGTCACACTCAATAAACCGGCTGATCTTTTCACCGACAGCACCGATGACCGGTCCAAGGGTAAATCCCATCAGGATCGTTACGATTCCGATCTTGCCACCAAATAAAAATGCAATCACGATGATAGTAAAGTCAAATGCCATCCGCACTAGCCGAAACGGCACCTTCGGCACCCATTTTGCAATGATAAATGCAATCGCATCATACGGTGCTGTTCCTAATTTCACATCCATATACACTGCTGCCGCCACAACAAATATCGCCAATGCCGGAATCAGTACTAAAATGCGCACTGCCATCGAGTCAAACAATCCCACCGGCAATGTCTTTTCCCATACCCAGGAAAAAAACTGCAGCGAATAGCCGACCAGAAACATATTTGCAAGTGTTCCAAATCCGATATTTTCCCTGCCTAAAAAAATGACAAAAATAAATATGACCGTATTAAGCAGTGCCTGCCAGTTTCCGATTCCCATCCCCAGTTTTTCAGAAATGGCAAGATTCATGCTGGTACACGGATCTGTTCCCAGATCCACAAGTACCAGCAATGACAAGGAAAATCCCATTACAATCACTGCTAAGGTCACCGCTGTCAGTCTTAGTCCAAAATTCTTTTTCTGATACATTCCCTGAATGAATTTTTTCATCTGTTCCTCTCTTTTCTCTCTTATTTTTCGTCTATATAATGTACACTCCATGAACATTCTACGATCATGAATAATAATACCGCATCAAATGATGATGCATACCATGCCACCATTATTATCATTGACAATTTTCTGCATAGTATCCTGCAATTTCATCTGACATTCATCATCCATCATTGCAATTTTATTGCGGATGCCATCTTCCATCAGTTCTCCGACCGATTTACCGAAAATATTTGTTTCCCATGCGCCCTCTTTACTCTGCTGTCCTTGTTTAATATAGGATATCAGATCATTTGCCTGCTCCTCACTTCCGACGATCGGTGCGATCTCAGTTTCAATATTGGCGCGTATCATATGGATCGATGGTGATACCGCTTTCATTTTTACACCAAATTTATTGCCATGCCGGATCAGAACCGGCTCTTCCATTTGAATATCGGAAAGTCCCGGACTGACAACCCCATAGCCTTTTACCTGTACTGATTTAAAAGCATCTGACACTTTTTCATAAGCCTCTTTCTGTCCTGCCATTTCTCTTATCATAGAAATCAGCTCGTATTCGCCTGCGATCGGCACACCGGTCAGTTCACTCATATTTTCATAGTAATATTTATCGTCTAAGTCCATCCGCACCGTCACCCGCCCGGTTGCAAGATCCGTCTCGTCGATCTTGATCTGTGATACATACTGCTCCGGCGTAAACGTAAGTGCCCTTACATCTCCCGTCTTATGCATGCTGTCTAAAATCCCTGTGGCAGTTTTAATGATCTCCGCTTTCATCGGGTGCTCCGGCTTTAACATTTCTGTCCATTTCGGAATAAAAAATTCGACACGTGTCACCGGGAACTCACAGAGGATATTCTCTAAAATACGGACAATATCATCTTTCCGCAGTTGTTCACAGTTCACAGGTAAAACAGCAGTCTGATATTTTTCTTTCAGACCTGATGCCAGTTCCATTGTCTCATCACTGTACGGTTTCTGCGAATTTAACAGAATGACATACGGCTTTGCAATCGCATTCAGCTCATCTATTGTCTGTTCTTCCGCTTTCACATACGCACTGCGTGGCAGTTCCCCGATCGAGCCATCGGTTGTCACAACAATTCCGATCGTTGCATGATCCCGGATCACTTTCTGGGTACCGATTGATGCCGCTGTTGTAAAAGGAATCTCCTGCTCTGACCATGGCGTTTTTACCATGCGGCTTTCATTTCCCTCCATATGCCCGGATGCACCTTCCACCATAAACCCGACGCAGTCGATCAGACGTACCTTTATCTTCGTCTGTGCGGCAGCTCCCTGTATTGCAGCCCCCTGCAGTACAGACTGTGGAGGTGCCGGCTTTGACATGCCGGTGCTGCCGGATGACAGTTCCGGCAAAACAATCTCTGCTGCTTCCTGTGGAATAAATTTCGGTTCCGTCGTCATGATTGTTTTTCCTGCTGCGGACTGTGGCAGCTCATCCATGGTACGCTCTTTCGCATGTTCATCTTCCATAAAAGGAAGTACCATCAGATCCATAAAACGCTTAATGAACGTGGATTTTCCGGTTCGCACCGGACCTACAACTCCTATGTAAATTTCTCCATTGGTACGGGTATTGATATCCCGGTATAAGTCAAATTCTCTGTTATCACTGAAATGTTCCATCAGATATTCTCCTCCATATGTTGTAACATTTTATGAAGAAGAATGCCTGTTTATGACGGCAGCATACCAAATCCCGTTATTTGAGCACGCGAAGTTTTCCCGGCAGACAACGGAAATGGACTTCCGCAACTTCACCACAGTATTCCCCATCTGCATGCACAACCATCGGACGGCTTAAGTGTATCGTGCAGTCTTTTGCATCCGTCACTGAAAACCCATGAATAGAGGTATGTTTCGCTGCCACCAGAAATGGCAGGCAGAGAAACGTTCTCCATTTCGGGATTCCTGCTGCTTCACAGAATGACAGTTTCCCATCACAGGCAGATGCTGCCGGTGCCATTGGCACACCGCCTCCCTCGGCCTTAAAATTCATTGCCGCGGTAAATATCATTCTTTTTTTCTGTATGCTTTCCTCTTTGTCAAAAACAATTTCCATATCTGCGGTCTGCATCGTAAATAAAGACTGTACTGTCAAAACCAGATATGTCAGCTTTCCAAGCCGGATTTTGTTTAAAATATCTTTAATCGTTGATTTTAATGCTTTTTTACAGACTAAGGCATCAAGCCCGATTCCTGAACTGATGGCAAACAGTCTTTTTTCATCACCAAAGATTACCTCACCTAAATCCATACACCAGGTATCCTCACGTGTTTTTTTCATTGCATTTAAAATATGTACAATTCCGTTTTTCGGATCTTTCGAAAGTGCTAATCCTCTGGCAAGATCATTGCCGGAACCGGTCGGTATCACTCCGAAACGTACTTTTTCAAAATCTGTGATCCCATTGATCACCTCATTTGCCGTTCCGTCTCCACCGACTGCAACCAGACAGATATCGTCATCATCCATGGCACATATCTCGCCCGCAAGTTTTCCGGCATGTCCACGGTACTCGGATACAAATACCTGATAAGAAACATTTCTTACCTTAAGCACTTCCTCTATATCTTTCCAGATCTGCTTTGCATTTCCACTCTTTGACTTTTCATTGACAATAAAATACAGCATGTAGCCCCCACGTATAATATTTTTATGGCATTTTCTGCCTTTATGAATGTTATTTTAAAACATTTTCCGACAAAAAGGAACCCACAATATAAAAAGGGGATCACAGCCTGCTACATGCTGAGATCCCCAAAAACCTTTTTCACTTATAAACATTTTGATTTATTATTTTTCCACTGCAGGCACTTCTGCTTCATCTGCCTCTTCTTCCGGCTCCTTGTTCAGTCGTCCATACATCTCCATATATTTATAGAGACGTTTTGCAAGTTTTCCGGTGATCTGGTCTGAAGTTGCTCTCCACTCCCAGTTACCGCCGAGTGTGGACGGTGTATTCATACGTCCCTCGGAACCGATTCCGATCAGATCCTGCATCGGAACGATCGCCATATCTCCGACTGATGCCCATGCACCGCGCATCATACCCCAGTTAAAACCTTCTTCCTCCGTGAGATTTAAGTACTCTTTCGCAAATTTAACACTTGCCTTCGGAGCCGTCTTCATCCAACCCATCAACGTATCATTGTCATGTGTTCCGGTATAAACAACACAGTGTTTCTCATAATTGTGCGGCAGATAGTCGCTGCCCTCTCTCGAGTCAAATGCAAACTGGATGACTTTCATTCCCGGGAATCCGGAATCTTTTACCAGTTTTAAAACAGATGGTGTTAAAAATCCAAGATCCTCCACAATGATATTTAACTTGCCGAGTTTTTTCTCTAAGGTCTCAAACAGATCCATGCCAGGGCCTTTTCTCCACTCACCATTTCTCGCCGTATCATCTTTTGCCGGAATCGCATAGTAAGAATCAAATCCACGGAAATGATCGATACGAACGATATCGTATAATTTTGACATTGCTTTCACACGCTTTGTCCACCAGCTGTAACCGTCTTTTTTCATGGCATCCCAGCGGAATAATGGATTGCCCCAGAGCTGTCCGTCTGCCGAGAATGCATCCGGCGGGCAGCCTGCTACATCGATCGGATTTAACTCCTCATCGAGATAAAACTGTCCCGGATTTGCCCAGACATCAGCACTGTCTCCGGCAACATAGATCGGCACGTCACCGATGATCTCAATGCCAAGATCATTGACATACGCTTTTAAATCCCACCACTGTTTAAAGAACAGATACTGTAACATTTTATAAAACGCAATATCTTCTGCATAGGTAACCCGCGCTTCTTTTAAGGCTTCCGTTTTTCTGGTTTTTAAGTCTTTTTCCCACTCAAACCATGCAACACCGCCGTTAGCATCTTTTAATGCCATAAAAAGTGCATATTCATCCAGCCACTCTGCTTCATCCTTGCAGAATGCTGCAAAATCTTCCGGCTCATTTTTCCGGAACCTGTCATATGCTTTCTTTAACAAAGGATAACGTGAGGCATACATCTGACCATAATCCACATACTGCGGATTGGTTCCCCACGAAAATGATTCACATTCTTTTTTTGTCAGTAATTTTTCTTTGCAAAGATATTCTAAATCAATAAAATAAGGATTACCTGCAAAGCTGGAAAAAGACTGATACGGGGAATCTCCGTAGCTGGTCGGACAGATTGGCAGGATCTGCCAGTATTTCTGACCTGCCTTTTTCAAAAAATCTGCAAATTTTCTTGCTTCTTTTCCCATAGTACCGATTCCGTAAGGAGACGGCAGGGAAGATATGTGCATCAGCACACCGCTGGTCCTCATAATATTTGTTCCTCCTACTATCTATATGTGTTACCTGATTTTTTGAATACTCTCTCCACTCGCCAGTTCAAACGGGACGATCTCATGGATCTGACTCCTTTTTAACTCAATCTGTCCAAACAGGATCTCAACACTTCTGGTTGCAAGCGTCTGATACTGCTGTTTGATCGTTGCAAGTTTTGGATTGTAATATTCTGCCAGTGCAGTTCCGTCAAATCCGATAACCGACACATCCTCCGGCACACGGTATTCTAAATCCCGCAATGCACGGATCGCACCGATCGCCATGACATCTGACATAGCAAACACCGCTGTGATATCCGGGCATCGTGCGATCAGACGTTTCATCGCACGATATGCACTGTCATAGGAAAATCGTGCTTTTTCGTAACTTTTCTCTGGCACAAACACCATATCATGCTCAAGAAAGCTCTGCTGACAGCCAATAAACCGCTGATGACTGGTGTATGATTTTTCAATATCACCACCTAAAATACCGATTTTTGTATGCCCTGCATCAAATAACGCATCCACTGCACATTTTGCAGCGGCAATATCGTCTGTCGCAACAGAAGAAAGGTTTGGAAAATCCATCTGGTCTGCAAGGTTTGTCACAAGCACACACGGCACATCGACCTGCGCAAATTCTTTTTTGAAATACTCCGGATTACCTCCTAAAAAGAGCAGTCCAAGCGGCTTCCGCTCCCTGCAGAGGAGAACTGCCTGCTCCACCTCATCTGCATCCTCATCTAAATAGGATACGATCAGCGTATAGTCTGTATTTTCAATCATACACTGGATTTCTTCCACGATGCTGGCAAAAAGCATATTTTGGATACCTTTTACCAGCACACCAATGGATTTGGAATTACTCTGTTTTAGATGTTTCGCGTTATTGTTTGGCACAAAATTATACGCTGCGACTACTTTTTCGATTTTCTTTTTTGCATCCGGACTGACATCATTTCTGTGATTCAGCACACGTGACACGGTACTGACGGAATATCCTGATTCCCTGGCTATGTCTTTTATCGTAACCATATTTTTCATTCCTGTCTACTATTTTTTCGTATTTTTTCGTAAAATTTGAATTTTTGTCAAATTTCAACAAAAAATATACATTTCTTAATAATATATCAGCCTTTTACCGCTCCTGCAACTACTCCTTCAATAATATATTTCTGACAGATTCCATAAAAAATGATGATCGGGATGATTGCGAGTACCAGCATCGCCATCATGGTACCCCAGTCTACCGCACCGTAACCGCCTTTTAAATACTGGATTACAATCGGGATCGTCTTATATTTTTTCAGGTCAAGTACCAGATACGGCAACAGATAATCATTCCAGATCCACATTGCCTGTAAGATTGCAACCGTGATAACCGTTGGTTTCATGATTGGGAATACGACCTGGAAGAAGGTCTGGATGGGTGTACAGCCATCGATCATGGCGGCCTCCTCGATCTCTAACGGAATGCTCTTTACAAATCCACAGAACATAAATACCGCAAGCCCTGCTCCAAATCCCAGATATACTAATATAATACCGATCGGGTTGCTCAAATGCATCATGTTTGCCAGCTTAGATAACGGGAACATTACCATCTGGAACGGCACGATCATGGAGAAAAGACATAACATGTAAAGTGCCATGGTAAATTTATTATGTACTCTGGTGATAAACCATGCACACATGGATGTGCAGAATATGATCACTGCCACGGAACCTACCGTGATAATAACCGAGTTACCGAACGCTGCAAAGAAATTCGTCTTCTCAATTCCCTTTACAAAGTTTGTCATACCGAAGAAAGAACGCTCATCCGGAAGTGCAAAAGGACTTTTCATAATAAATCCTTTTTTCTTTAACGAGTTGATCAACACCAAAAAAATCGGATACAGATAAAATACAGCTAAAATGCTGAAAAACAGTGTCAGTATCCATCCGTGTTTTGCACGCCTTACTGCACTTACCTGATTGTCTGTCTGTTTTGCCATTACTGCTGTACCTCCTTACTTCTGGTCAGACGGTTCTGTGCCAGTGCGATAACTGCCACTATGATAAAGAAGATCACCGCTTTCGCCTGTCCGACACCTTCCCATCCATTTCTTCCATAAAATGTATCAAAAATATTTAACGCAAGCATCTGTGAATTGTTTGACGGTTCTCCTGCTGTCAATGCAAGGTTCTGGTCGAACAGCTTAAAGGAGTTCGTCAGTGTCAGGAATGTACAGATCGTGATGGATGGCATAACCATCGGAATTGTTACTTTCTTTAACAGCTGCCAGCTGTTTGCACCATCCATCTTTGCTGCCTCGATCAGTTCACCCGGAATGTTCTGGATACCTGCAATATAAATGATCATCATATAACCGATCTGCTGCCAGTTCATCAAAACGATCAGTCCCCAGAAACCATATGAGGAAGAATAGGTCAATGTTTTTCCGAAGTTTGCCAGAATTCCGTTTAAAAGGATCTGCCAGATATATCCTAAAACGATACCTCCGATCAGGTTCGGCATAAAAAATACAGTTCGGAACACATTTGTTCCCTTAATTCCCTTTGTTAAAAGCATCGCTATGGTAAATGCAAATACATTGATCGTAAGCACTGATACCACCGTAAATAATGCGGTATACCACAGCGCATGTACAAATGTTGGATCGGTAAATACACGTAGGTAATTTTTCAGTCCGACAAATGACGCATCCGTTACTGTGGTAAATTCACAAAATGATAAATAGATACCCATAAGAAAAGGAACTATAAAACCTATGGTAAATGCCACTAAAGTCGGGAGCGCAAAAATTGGAAAATATTTTTTTATTGATTTCTCCATAGTCTTTAACCTCTCATAAATCCGTTCAATCTCTAAATTCAGTTCTTTCAGAAAATTTCTGTTATATATGATTTGTGCGGTATCGGCACAGATACCGCACAAATTGTTACTGTTCACACATACTGTGTGAGCAGTAACGATTACAGCCCATTTTAAATGCATCTTCGATGCATGGGGCTGTAATCTGGCATGATATAGTCTTTGGCGCACAGCTTGACAGCAAGTGTCAAGCTTGCGAGTGAACAGTAACCACAAATTTACTATTTTCTAAAAGAGGAGTTATTATTTACTGTCCGTTTGCTGCTGCATACTCAGTTGCCCAGCCGTCTACGAATGCACTTACAACTGCATCCCAGTCACCGGTACCCTGTGCATACTCAAGTAATGCAGAACCAACACCATCTTTCCATGTCTCAGAAGGAATGGTTGAGAAGTTCCATGAAACAGGAGTCTTGCCATCTGCAATATACTGGTTTGCATCCTGAATGAATACGTTGTCAGCTACATAGTCACCGGTAAATGTTAAGAATGGTGTTGTAAATCCCATTACATGCGCCATGGAGTCACGTCCTTCATCCGAATTAATTACCCAGCTTAAGAAATCAAGTGTTGCCTGAATATCTTCCTCCGAAGCCTGTTTGTTTACACACCAGTAGTTTTCGGAACCTGTGCAGAGTCCCTGATTTTCTTCACCAGGAGCACCAATGTAAATTGGCATCATGCCCATATCATCTGCTGTTACTAAATATCCATTATCCTCGTTTGTCAGATTGCCGTACTCCCATGTACCATTCTGATAGAATACTGCTTCTTCCATACCGAACTCTGACTCAGCTTCATCACCTGTCTTGCTGGAGAGGACACCTGGTTCACAGGTAGAATCTGTGATGTACAGGTCAAACAGGTTCTTGTAGTTGTCAAGATATGTTCCTTTGATTGCCTCTGTATCATCGATTCCGTCTTCTTTGTACTCATAGTAGATCGGAAGGTTTGCAAGATGTGTTTTGAATCTCCAGTCAGAGGATCCGTCCATACCTGCAGATGTGAAAGCACCTTTGATTCCAAGCTCGTCCTTTCTTGCCTGAATATCATCTGCTACTTTCTTCAGATCATCGTAGCTCTTGATATCATCCAGAGAATATCCTGCTTTTTCAAGTAAGGTTTTGTTTGTGATCAGACCATAGGATTCGATTACATATGCGATACCGTCTACAGCATCTCCGTCTTTGAGCTCGTAAGCATCAGAGGTAAGTCCTTTTGTGATCTCTGCATCTGTCAGATCATAGCAGTAATCTTTCCAGTTCTTAAGTCCAACCGGTCCGTTTACCTGGAACAGTGTCGGAGCATCGCTCTTTGCCATTTCAGACTGAAGTGTTGTCTCATACTGTCCGGATGCTGCTGTTACAACTGTTACCTCTGTTCCTGTTTCTTCAGTGTAAGCTTTTGCCAGGTTCTGCCAAGCTTCATCTGCTTCTGGTTTGAAGTTCAGATAGTAAACCTTTCCGCCGTCTGCTGCCATAACCGGTACGGACGGGATCATGGTTGCTGCTGTTAATGCTGCCATTGCCATTGCTGTGAGTTTTTTCATTTTCATAGTACTTGTCTCTCCTTTTTTTGTAAGATTTGTTCTCTTTCAACCTGTCCTTATTATAGATTTGTTGGTATTTTTATACTATGATAAAAAATCAAGAAATATGTTGTTTTTTCAAGATATAAAAATATAAAAAAATTGATGTACATTTTACAATTCATGCACATCAACTTCATCTTTTTGTTGAATTTCATTCAACACCCATCTTCCGTCTTCACGTATAAATGTCCAGTATTCATAAAACGACTCCGGAATCTTTTTTCCACGAACAACCTCTAATGTATCTGTATTGATATAATATCCAATCATTCTTCCATGAATCAGAT
>ENA-ORMJ01001412-ORMJ01001412.1-human-gut-metagenome-genome-assembly--contig:-NODE-1412-length-14512-cov-19.051255_pt1 | contig 14512 bp, 13 predicted proteins | sample MGYA00242100_ERZ508989 | MGnify/ENA primary metagenome ERZ508989 (study PRJEB26280, sample SAMEA2531403) | human gut metagenome | biome: human gut; feature: human-associated habitat; material: faeces...
GTCAAGGATCACGGCGAAGGCGGTATGTTTGTAGGAAAACAGCTTGCCGACGGCGATAAGGTAGTTATCATAGAAGATGTAATGACATCGGGCAAGGCTTTAAGAGAAGTTCTTCCCAAGCTCAAGGGTGCGGCTGATGTAAATATAACGGCAATGGTAATAACAGTTGACCGTATGGAAAAAGCACTTGACAGCGATTTAAGCGCAGTGCAGTCTGCAGACAAGGATTTCGGCGTAAAGGTTTACTCGATCGTTAATATAAACGACATAATCAGTGCCATTGAAAGCGGCGTTATCGAGGGCAAGCAGTACCTTGACGCTATGAAGCAGTACCGCAGCACTTACGGCGTAGAATATTAATTGAATACTCTTCCCTCTTGAAAAAGAGGGATAACATCGAGGTGTGGCTCAGTTTGGTAGAGCGCTGCGTTCGGGACGCAGAGGTCGCAAGTTCAAATCTTGTCACCTCGACCATATTTCTTTCAAACCGCATTTTTATGCGGTTTGTTTGTTTATTACCGGTGGCTTCTCTGCCGTGCCGTTATCGTCCGTCTGCTTGTTTTCGGCGGGCTTCTCTTCGGGCTTGGGCTCGTCCTTCTGCTCCGCTGCGGGAGCGGGCTTCTTCTCCTCTTCGGGAGTTTTCTTTTCGGGTTCCATTGCTTTACCTCGCTTTCTTTGATTTTGGGTATAAAAATACCGCCCTTTTTAAGAGCGGTAAAATTATTAAGTTTGGTTGTGCAATCGATTGCACACGGGTATAAGAAAACCGCTCTTAAAGAGCGGTCGTCATATTCAATTTCATTCTTCGCCCTCGTCATCTTCCCATTCAGAAGCGCAGGGTGGCAAGCCCGAAGGAGCGATTTGTTCGAAATAATCGTCCAGTTCGTCAATCGTTACATCAGGATGAGCCTTAATATACTCAGTCATTTCTTCTTCAACCTCGTACTGTTCCGCCGCACCGAGCAAAAAGAAAAATTTATCAAATAAATCTCTTTCTTCAAACGTTTTATATTCATCTTTTATGCTATCGGCGAACATATTCCGTAATAATTGCTGAAATGGAGTGTTGTATTTTTCAAACTCACTTTTGTTCATCTTTTCTCACCTACTTCAATATTCGCTTATGAGATATAATAATACCGCCTTCGCCATCTGCTTTAGCTCTGTACATATATTTCCTGTCATAAATTATGCCTTTTGTATTTTTGGAAGCATTAGGATACTTCGTATTAAACTCTCCACACAGCTTTGCATAAGTCTTTGGCTTTACCTGTATACCGCTGTGATTTCTCTGCGGTGACGGTGCATATTTTGTTTTAGCCTGCGGCTTGTAAACCGTTGTTACCATGCCGTCCTCGCTTACCGTAACGGATTTGATTGCACCGTCACTCGTGCTTCCTATTAATTTTCCCGTTATAGGGTTCTGCAAATAATGTCTTACCTGTATTATACCACCCTCATCGCCGCTTTGCAAGCCTGCATCATCAATTTTAGCGTGGCTGTCGGTGTTCGGTGTGTATATCTGCTTTGTCTTAGGGCCGTAAAACCCGGCAAGCTCTTTGTCAAGATCCTCCTCGCTCGGCAGGACAGGGAGCGTTGTAGAACGGCAGAACGGGTGCATAGGCGGAAGATTTACACCTGCCTGTGCGCTGTTACGCTTGAACACCTTACCGTCAAGCTCACGGCATAGATCGCTTGTGCGGCTGTCAAGGCAGGCGGAAAACTCGTATTCGTCAATGTCAAGCTCCTTGTAGCCATACAGCTCCGCCATATTCGCAACGCAGGTAGTTTCCGTCCGGACAAGCCTGCGTGCCTCAAAAGCGCCGACACCGCAGCGGTTCATTATATCGTCCGCCATGTGCTGCTCGGACTTTCCTGCCATAATGCCCACAAGCATATCGTGCTTCAGCCCGTCTGCAAGTGCGTTTGTGTTATCCCAGACACGCTGGGAGAACATCTGACCGCTCCAGTTAGTAGACAGAATAGCTTTAACACGGCTTTCGGGAATTAAATCAAAAGCCGCACGGTAATCCGCACCCTTCGTCACATCGAAAACCGTCTGCATATACGCACTCTGAATTATATCGCCCAGATGCGCTGTATCAACGCCTATTTCGGCGTTTGCAAGGCGTCAACGTTGCGTTTTTTTCATCCATAACGATTTTTCTTTTTGTAAAACGGGTAATATAAAAACAGCACCGTGAAAGTGCTGTTTAAACGTAATATGTAAACCCTATCTCCTTTTTACCATAAGAAAAACACTCTTAAAATGGTGCTTAATCAATAAATTTGACGGATTCAATGTCATCATCTATTAAAAGAATTTCATATCCGTCATTAGTTTGATATCGAATGCCGTCTTCATCTTCACCGTCATCATTTGTAACGATACAATCACCGATGCATCGCCCTTTGTATATTGCCCCATCCTTGCAATACACAATAGATTTACGGTCATCGATTTCTAATTGGACTATATATGGTTTCACTACTTATCACCTCTTTCTTTTGTCGGGAAAAATGTTATTAAATCGAACTCCGACTGAATATAAACCGCACCTACATAGTAACTGTTATGAACCGTCACCTTTTTGCCGTCTTTAAAATAGACAGCGATTTGTGAACCATCTATATCTATTAGTATTTCGCTCTTTTTCAAGTCCGGAATGTTTTTCTCCAAAGCCTTGCATTGCCTTAAAAAATATCCGAATCAGGTGCATTGCAAACCCTATAATCAAACATATAACTTACTCCTATCTTGATTTTTCGTTTACGTTTTCTTGCTTTTAGAAGCATTTTTATTGCCGGCGAAAAAATTCGATAAAAAGCTGTGACGAAATGTTTGTGGTTTGCCGCATCTTCTTTTCGGCAGCCGGAAACGTTCTCTAAAATGTGCTAAACGTTGTATTTATCTCTTATGGTTTTAATTCGTTTACGAAAAGCTATGGTTAAATCCATAAGTTCTTTTGCCGATCTGTCATCTCGTCCGTGAAAATCTTTATGCTTAGATTCAATATCGGCGTATTGTGACTGATATTCTTTTTTTAACTTTTCTAATTCTTCATAACAACCTTCAGGGCAGTTCTTAGCGTTTTTATGCAATTCCGAATTTTTCACAGGCTCTTTTAATTCTTCCATGTTGTTCATCTCCTAACGGCATGAATTACGGATTGTGAAACAGAATATCATCAATTTCAAGCCTTGCTTTCTTGCAATAGCTGCAACATTTTCGCTTGAATCCGAGTTGTTTACATTATTATAACAAAGCATAGCCTTTTCAAGCTGTTGTTCGTTAAACAGACCGTCAATGACAAAATCACTCGGGTTTTCTCCTGTGATCATAATTGCATTTCTTATCTGACTTATCTTTGCACTGCGGTCATAGGAAGTACCGACAGAATAAATCTGTCCCTGATATGTGAACTCACTGCCGCTGTTGAAATAATTGACGCCTGCTTTTTTAAGCTCACTGATAGGTTTCTTTGACACGCTGGTAAGCTTTTGTTCAAGTATATCGAGCATATCAAAATGTTTTTCTATGATATATTTCATGGCATCTGTCATCATCTTAGACTGATTACCGGTAAACTCCTTACCGCATATTGAATATACCTCATTGCCTTTTTTCACAGCATCTGCGCTTTCTGCCTTTTCGATAATGTCAGTCTTTACATCGGTAGAAGCCTCTTCTTTTTCCTGTATCGTTTTTTTCGTCACGGCAGTTTTTACGTTTACCGTATCGGTTGCTTTTACAGCTTTGCTTTCTTTTGTTTTGCTCTCCTTAACAGGAAGTTCACTGAAAACGGGGCAATTTTTGCTCTTTATTGTGTCGTTGATACAGGAAATGAGAGAGTCATGGCTGTTATTTATACTATATTTGATGGATGTCAATTCTTTCAGCATATCGGCAAATCTCTGGGATAATAATTTTTCATTCAGCTTATTATTCTGTATAGATTTTTTTAGCTTTAAATAAACTGCCATGGCATTTAACGTTTCTTTACTTGGAGATCCGCCTTTTTTTCCAACTCCAGGTTTATGTCTAATTGCTTTGCTATATCTTCAAATGCTCCCCTTGTGTTGTTAGAAATACTTAAAACCTTTTCGCTGTCGCCCGCTATAGGATTTTCATCTATATAAATGGTAATATAGGTATATCTTCTTGAACGGCGGTAAGCACTTCAAGAAAACAAGCGTAACTGCAAACATACTCATTGCTGACAAATATTAATACAGCCTGGCTCGCTGCCAAATTTTCCTGCATCTGATTAACCCATTCATCGTTTTTGTAGTCAAATGCTTTATCCGCATATACTCGCAGTCCGTATTTTTTTGCATAGGAATAACTACATCACGGAAAACAGTTTTTTATTTTTACTGCAATAACTTATTAACACAAATCCTTCATTTTCGTTTTTGTATAAGTCATCTGCTGTAGTAATTTCCAGTTCATCCATATAGCTTTCATCGTAAGCTTTTACTTTATTTTCACTCATTGTTTCCGTTCTTCTTTAAATCCAGTCTGTATACTCTTATGCCATCATCTCTGGCGAGTACTTTAAGAAAATTGTTTATAGGTCTTTTGTCTTTTTTTCTGTCCGTGTCGTCAAGACCCTCGTGATAATGTCGGATTGCGTTCTCTTGAGAATATCCCTCTGACGTATCAATCATATCCTTGTGGATGCGCATCCTTTCTCTTGCAACTGCCTTGTCGTCAGCAATATCATAATCTTTTCCGGCAATCCAGCCCATTGCGTAGTGATCAAAGCACCATCTGTCATGCTCCAGTTCACCGATTCTGTCAAGTGCATTGTCTGTATTCTTATCATCATCGGTTATCTCGTTTACTACCTCAAAATCCGGTTGTTTGTCCGAATAGAAGCAATTTATTTCATGAAGATAGCGAGCATACTTCTTTGCCCTTCCGATATGAGTCATTTTATACTCAAGAGAAAGTTCGTTGAATTTCTGCTCCATTTCCTCGTCGCTTATCTCCGGGTGATTCATCTGATGAACTTTATAAGCCATAGTATAAAGGTGCAGGAAATTGCTTGAGGAAAGATAAGTTCTTCTGTATCGGTTGTCTGTTTCAGCCACCATACTGACGGAGAGTTCTGTTTTTGCCGCCCCACTGCCGAAGCTGTTGTCGCCGTTGATGCTTACGATACTTTCTATATCTTTAAGAAATTCGTTGTCACCTGCAATTTTACTGTACGTTCCTTTAACTCCGGCATATTCTTCTTTAAGTGAAAGATTGCCGTTTTCGTCTTTGTTGAAATATTTGGAATCGAATACATACACAGCGTCCATCTTGTCGCCTTTGAATGAAATGCGGCAATTCATCGGGTGTATCTGACCCCTTGAATTTTTACCGTATGAAGTTCTGTCCCAGCACTGTATCTCATCACAGAGCATAAGCAGAAAGGCGAGAGGGCTTATATCAACCGTAAAGCGATGAGCATTATTATACGGTGATTTGTAATTGGTTACCGAGAATTTATAAAAACTGTTATGAAGAAGAAGAATAGCGGTTATTGCGTTAGTGTACATCATGTTGATTTTGTCGAGATCAACCGTTTTCAGCAGATTTACCGTCAGCATTACCGCATTGAAAAAAGCATGGTCTATAAAACCGTTGCACTTTGACGGGTCATTTCTTTCAGAAAGTACGTTTTCAAGATAATCTCTGTATTTCTTTCCGGGATTTTTCCCAAGATAAGCCTTATACATTTTTGAATCTTCATACCGTGTGCCAAGACACTGTTCAAGAGCATCCGCAAGATAAATATACAGATCGTCGCCGACGTTTTCATTATATCCGGCAGGAAGCATTTTTTTAAGTTTTGCCTCAGCCTCTTGCTGTTGCCGCTTTAATGTGTTCATTTTATCGGGATAGCTTTCAACGATTCTTTTGTAATTGTTTATATCCTTTTCGTTAATGCCGCTGTCATTTTCGGATAACCGCTTCTTTGCTTCTTCAAGCTCTTTTTCCATTTTCGGAATGTGATATGTAGCCTCACTGACAAGGTAATTGTTCATATTGTACATTACAAACGGAACATAGTTTATATTGTTTTTGAAATAGCTTTTTACCTGTTCAAACGAAAGTTCAAACGGATAACCGATATCATGAAATAAAGCTGAAATACCCCAGTATTTAAGAAAATGCGCCGCAAGATCCTCATCGCTTTCTGTCAGATTATCAAGCGGCAAAAGGTCTTTATAATGCTTTTTGTATTCTTCACGGTAGCTTTCGCTTGAATCATAATATGCCAGACCGATTAAAAATACATATACGGAGTGTGAGTAATGATCCCTGTGCTTCATAAGAAGTGAACTTGCATTTGTTTCAAATTCGGACAGCATTTCGATCATTTCCCTAGTGCTGCCGTAAGAGCTTATAAACATTTCAAGAAATATGTAATAGATATCGAAAGCATCTTTGGCAACTCCCGACTCGAGAAAACGATGTATTGCGACTTCAAGACATCTCCTGTCAATATCCATTTCCATATTGTAAGGGATCTGATTAGGTTTAAGACTTTTTCCGTCAGAATCCTTTAAGTTTATATGTCTGTCGTCTTTCTTGAAACGAAGACCTACACAGCGGTTCCTAATAAAGTTTACAGCATGCGCCTCAAGCTCAGAACGCTTACAAAATATTTCTCTTTTTCCTCTTGCGTTTTTCTCCCAAAAACGTTGATTTTTAAATTCAAACATACCCGCACTTGTGGGATAAGGTCTTTCCATGCCGTAAGTTTTCATATTGATTTTGCCCATTTCTTCAATGGCGGTATAAGCTGTTTTGTTCTGCATTTTTATTTTCCTTTTCTATTAAATATTACACCAGTTACAAGCCATATCGTTATAGCTGCAATAATTCCCTCAATTGCCAGTACAAGTGTTCCTCCGTAGGACAAAAAGCTCAGGTGGGTTACATCGTCCGCTGTGATAAGATGCCCCGTAACCGATAGCTCCATTGCTATCAGTGACAATGCAAGACCCCATTTGTTAAAGGCGTTGCCCTGTGCTGTGCTGACAAGCTCATAAAGCGAATTTATCTGTCCTGTGATATCAGCGTATTCCGCTTGTATGTTCAGTTTTTCACGGATACTGTCATATATGAACCTGCCCTCGCTTTTGACGGTTACTTCGCTCAGTGCATACTGATTTTGGAATGTTACAAACTGTTTTTGTAGGCGCATGACGCTGTTGACCTTGTTCATAGTTATCTTTTTGCCGGATGATCCCAGAGTGTCCGTCCATTTGTTTATTCTGGTTGAAAATTTTGCCAGCGACATACGCTGAGCAATGCCCAGAATAATAACTTTTGTATATATTTTGTCAAAATACTCAACGTCGTAATCGGGCTTTCCGATAAGCTTGATATATGCCTGATCGGATATTGCTGTCAGTTTTGGGTTTCCGGTCGTGAACTCATCAAGATAAAGGCACCCATACAGCTTTTCTTTTACTGTTCTGATGTTTTTGTTATGATATCCTTCGTCGGTTTCCACATACAGAAGTTCGGCAAGTTCTGCTTCCGATTCCCTATCGAATGAGCCGTCATTCGTTTCGTATGAATTAATAAGGCTGTCGGCAAACGTTTTGTCGTATATCAGACAGCAATCATACATTTTTTCATCAACAATTGTGCGTATCTGGATTTCATTTTCCTTATCGGTGTATTTAGCTCTGAAAACTCGCCCGGACCCGTTTTTATTCAGCAAACAACGGAGAACTTTAGAAACGTAACAGAATGATACTTTCTCATTCCTATAAGAACAAAAGTCATCTCGTTCATTTATATGCGGTCCTTTAAGCTCAAGCAGATCAGCACACTTTGAAAAACCGCTGTTTCCCGGCCAGAACGGCATCGCAATGCGCCGTCCGTATTCGTTGATTTCTTTGACCGCTTTCAGATTACGGTGCTGTCTGTTCCTGCATTTTATTTCTATTATTGCAATGCCGGTGCTGAAAATATGAAGAAGTATATTGCTGATATCAAGTGTATATTTGTTGCAACCTTTTGTTATAATGTACTGCGTTCCTGACACAATGTCGCTTTTCACTATGAAATTGTGAACCAGACCGCTTTCATCGGGGAAAATCAGATTTCTTGCTGCCTCATTGAAGAAATGAAACTCGTTATATTCTGTAGGGTTCATATCTCCGAGAAAAACTGCTCGTGAAAAATTACTGGACTGTATAGCCGTATCTGCCACAGTCCATATATTTTCTGCATTTTCATTCCTGAATACCGTTAACATATTAACGCTGTCATCTTCCCACGCAAACGGAAATAGGAAAGTATGATAGCTGTAAATATCATCCAAGTATAATGTCCCCCAACAAGTATTTATCTGATGCTCAACAAAACAACCGATATAAATTTTAATATGATACAATAAATGACATAATTTAATTTTAGCATACTGCACAGCGAATGTCAAGTAAAGCCGAATATTTTATACATATTTCAACATATTTTAACTCGAAATAAACGTTGCCAAAACCTTTGTCCCTTATCAATACGATTCTCGAATTCCTTGACATGCTATAATAAGCAGCAACAGCTTCCTCAAAAGTGATATAATAAGCGTAGCATTTCAATTCACGCCCTCGTGAAGAGGGCGACAGGTTAACGCTTTATCCTTTCCTGCAACTCATCAGATTTCAATCCACGCCCTCGTGAAGAGGGCGACCTTTTATCAGATAAAATGCGCTGGGATGTCGTCTATTTCAATCCACGCCCTCATGAAGAGGGCGACAAAATATGTGCTTTTATAGACGCAATACCAGTCAATTTCAATCCACGCCCTCGTGAAGAGGGCGACAAGTTGCTGTAAAGACGCAAATATCTGCGATATTATTTCAATCCACGCCCTCGTGAAGAGGGCGACATTTCACTTCACGCAGCACCTTTCTTTTTTTCTTATTTCAATCCACGCCCTCGTGAAGAGGGCGACAGCTCCAAGGCAAATAAACTAACACAACAAATAATTTCAATCCACGCCCTCGTGAAGAGGGCGACAAAGGTTTCCGATGTTGACAGTGTTGAACTGGACATTTCAATCCACGCCCTCGTGAAGAGGGCGACGATTTTATCAAGCGGAAGAAGACGGCATTATCCTTATTTCAATCCACGCCCTCGTGAAGAGGGCGACCAATCCAATCAAACAGACTACCTTTTCCTATAAGCATTTCAATCCACGCCCTCGTGAAGAGGGCGACCTTTTATTTTCATTGTTTTTCTTTTGTTTTTATATTATTTCAATCCACGCCCTCGTGAAGAGGGCGACTTATATTTTCGCCGACCGTTGCAACGCTTTCAACATTTCAATCCACGCCCTCGTGAAGAGGGCGACCTGTAAATGGCGATACACCCGAAAAGGTAGCAAAGCAATTTCAATCCACGCCCTCGTGAAGAGGGCGACCAGCTGATAGAATGTGATGGCGGTAAGATATGGATATTTCAATCCACGCCCTCGTGAAGAGGGCGACTCAAGGTCTTTGATGCCGTAAAGAATATCAAATATTTCAATCCACGCCCTCGTGAAGAGGGCGACTGCCGTATCTGACTGGCGAAAAGGGCTTTGGCAACATTTCAATCCACGCCTTCGTGAAGAGGGCGACAAATCGGGCGATACCTCAGTTAAAGAACTGTCATATTTCAATCCACGCCCTCGTGAAGAGGGCGACGCCAAAGGTAATAACATTTATCGCACCGGTGCGATTTCAATCCACGCCCTCGTGAAGAGGGCGACCCTTGCGATGTACTACGTTCATGGGCAGTTCACCATTTCAATCCACGCCCTCGTGAAGAGGGCGACGTTATTCTCAGGCTGGATTTCGTCAAAAAATATAATTTCAATCCACGCCCTCGTGAAGAGGGCGACTCATTATTTAACCGTATTCCGAGGTTTATATCGGAATTTCAATCCACGCCCTCGTGAAGAGGGCGACTCGACAGGGGACGCAGACGATGAGCTGATAAAAAATTTCAATCCACGCCCTCGTGAAGAGGGCGACCCTTTAGGGGAGTCCGCACCCGCCGCCGTTCCGAGAATTTCAATCCACGCCCTCGTGAAGAGGGCGACTAACATAATCAATCATAATATTTGTAACGGACTTAATTTCAATCCACGCCCTCGTGAAGAGGGCGACGTTAGCAGGTTTCATAACAAAATAATGTGTAACATCATTTCAATCCACGCCCTCGTGAAGAGGGCGACAACACCAGTAATAATTAAGATTACTTAAATCAGGTATTTCAATCCACGCCCTCGTGAAGAGGGCGACAGAGGATTTAATACCCGATTTTAGTCGTAAATTATTTCAATCCACGCCCTCGTGAAGAGGGCGACACACAAACATAGCGCTTGATAAAACTGTATCGGACTATTTCAATCCACGCCCTCGTGAAGAGGGCGACATACACCTTTACGACTCCGCCACCGAGTGCGTATATTTCAATCCACGCCCTCGTGAAGAGGGCGACGATATTGCAGATAGCGGACGAACTGAAGAAACTTATTTCAATCCACGCCCTCGTGAAGAGGGCGACATACCCCTTATTCCGACAAGACGATATACACCCTTATTTCAATCCACGCCCTCGTGAAGAGGGCGACGTGTGCAGGGAAATTTTTTAAGTTAATATTAGTAAATTTCAATCCACGCCCTCGTGAAGAGGGCGACATAATCACCAAAACAAGTAAATCTACCAAAAGAAATTTCAATCCACGCCCTCGTGAAGAGGGCGACATATAATGAGATACTCCATCACAAGTAATAAATATTTCAATCCACGCCCTCGTGAAGAGGGCGACGGTATGTAATGGCAATATTTTTGTATGCTCGGGATTTCAATCCACGCCCTCGTGAAGAGGGCGACAATTGGGATATAATGCTTATTCTTGTGATATTCAATTTCAATCCACGCCCTCGTGAAGAGGGCGACTAAGCATTATAACGCTGAAAAATATCAGCAGACCATTTCAATCCACGCCCTCGTGAAGAGGGCGACTCCGGAACAGAAGCCTATATTCACTTTTCCGATCATTTCAATCCACGCCCTCGTGAAGAGGGCGACACTTATATGGACCAGAATGCACCTGACACATACGCATTTCAATCCACGCCCTCGTGAAGAGGGCGACCGCTGACTTTTTAGGAGATTAGTCAGCGTAAGAGATTTCAATCCACGCCCTCGTAAAGAGGGCGACGGACTACGACCCCCCAATATAGTTCAGTGTTCACATTTCAATCCACGCCCTCGTAAAGAGGGCGACAAATATTTGATTGGATGCCGTAAATTTAACAGCGATTTCAATCCACGCCCTCGTAAAGAGGGCGACAGCTGTAGAATACTACAAATGGATAACATTCGGTATTTCAATCCACGCCCTCGTAAAGAGGGCGACCCTTTAATGCAATCAACAGCTACTTTTACAACGGCATTTCAATCCACGCCCTCGTAAAGAGGGCGACATCGGAAGAACGTCATTTACAAGTGCGTGACAGTATTTCAATCCACGCCCTCGTAAAGAGGGCGACCTTCTTACACGGTCTCTTTCTTTCCTATCCATAGATTTCAATCCACGCCCTCGTAAAGAGGGCGACACGCTTGCAAAGCCTATAGGCAGTATAAACCATTATTTCAATCCACGCCCTCGTAAAGAGGGCGACTAGATTCTCTCTTTGCCGTTCTTTGCCCAATGTTTATTTCAATCCACGCCCTCGTAAAGAGGGCGACCAAGCGTAGCTTCAAAATCTTCCTGTCACGCTCGATTTCAATCCACGCCCTCGTAAAGAGGGCGACATGTCCACGATGCAACGGGCTTGGCAAAGTTAAATTTCAATCCACGCCCTCGTAAAGAGGGCGACTGCGTATGCAGGGCGGTACAAGTCGCTGATGAAGCCATTTCAATCCACGCCCTCGTAAAGAGGGCGACTTTTTATTTTGCGAAAAAATTTTAAAAAATGTATTTCAATCCACGCCCTCGTAAAGAGGGCGACGAAAATCAACAAGTCTGCGTAATTTCACGAACGATATTTCAATCCACGCCCTCGTAAAGAGGGCGACATGTTGAAACTGGTCGGAAAGGAGAAGAAAAAATATTTCAATCCACGCCCTCGTAAAGAGGGCGACCAGTTGCTCATACTGGCACAGTGTCAGATGTGGATTTCAATCCACGCCCTCGTAAAGAGGGCGACCACACATCTACACTTTGACGTGCAGGTAGGCGGTATTTCAATCCACGCCCTCGTAAAGAGGGCGACCTGTGATTTTTGATTGCCGTTCTAAGACCGAGTGGATTTCAATCCACGCCCTCGTAAAGAGGGCGACCTTGAAGCTCCGCTTGCTTGACGGTCTGACTTATATTTCAATCCACGCCCTCGTAAAGAGGGCGACATGGGCTTGCGTGGTGCATTCTTCATAAACGGCGATATTTCAATCCACGCCCTCGTAAAGAGGGCGACGCGACTACACCGGGTGGGTGTACCTTGCAGACCTTATTTCAATCCACGCCCTCGTAAAGAGGGCGACAACAGACCCGACAGTGCCTGCGTGGGCAAAAGCAATTTCAATCCACGCCCTCGTAAAGAGGGCGACATGGCGCAGAAAGGAGGGATAAACATGGACTTAACTATTTCAATCCACGCCCTCGTAAAGAGGGCGACGGTGTCCCACACCCACATATTTGTATTGCCCGGATAATTTCAATCCACGCCCTCGTAAAGAGGGCGACAGCCGCCGCTGCAAGACCGCTTTTCAGCGATGAAATTTCAATCCACGCCCTCGTAAAGAGGGCGACTCCTCAGCCCCGGATACGTCCATGCGCTTGAATCTATTTCAATCCACGCCCTCGTAAAGAGGGCGACGTATACATGCTGGATAAAATATAAGGAGGAATCATATTTCAATCCACGCCCTCGTAAAGAGGGCGACCTTGCCGTTCGGGTGGTGTGTCGGCGGCAGCACGATATTTCAATCCACGCCCTCGTAAAGAGGGCGACTCTGGCAGCAGCGAATATAAGTCGCCGTTCGGCGGCTATTTCAATCCACGCCCTCGTGAAGAGGGCGACTTTTCGTCTGTAGCACCCGAACCCGATAATCGGGCATTTCAATCCACGCCCTCGTGAAGAGGGCGACGTACCAACACTGCAAATTTTTCACCACGTTTAATATTTCAATCCACGCCCTCGTGAAGAGGGCGACTTTTTTAAAAAGGTCATATCGTCCGAAACAGTCTATTTCAATCCACGCCCTCGTGAAGAGGGCGACTCACGAAAAAACACCGCCGCTCCCCGTGTTATCAATTTCAATCCACGCCCTCGTGAAGAGGGCGACGGCGTTATTCCCGAGGGAACAACACTTGATATTTTATTTCAATCCACGCCCTCGTGAAGAGGGCGACATAACGGTGAGTATTGCGAGTACATAAGGACGGAATTTCAATCCACGCCCTCGTGAAGAGGGCGACGTACTCGGAGCGCAAAAATGCTACTCGATAGTATATTTCAATCCACGCCCTCGTGAAGAGGGCGACTGTTGATATTTTGACAGCGGGAGATGTACCCGAAATTTCAATCCACGCCCTCGTGAAGAGGGCGACGATACACCCCGTAAATTTCTGCTGTTGGAAACTGATTTCAATCCACGCCCTCGTGAAGAGGGCGACCCGGACAGACAGTAAACCTTGATGATATCAAATTATTTCAATCCACGCCCTCGTGAAGAGGGCGACCCGCTTGCTGTCTTTCGTTTTCCGTGTACTCCTCATTTCAATCCACGCCCTCGTGAAGAGGGCGACGAGTTACGACCCCAAGGGCGTTATAGTACGGATTAAATTTCAATCCACGCCCTCGTGAAGAGGGCGACTATCAAGTGCGCGGGTATGTCAAAAGGTGCAAAGATTTCAATCCACGCCCTCGTGAAGAGGGCGACATCAATAACAATAGGTGATATGCAAGTAGAGTATATTTCAATCCACGCCCTCGTGAAGAGGGCGACTTACGGCAGAAAATGGTATTATCGTCTGATTGATATTTCAATCCACGCCCTCGTGAAGAGGGCGACATTGATGAGGGCATTGTTGAAGTAGCAGTTGACGATTTCAATCCACGCCCTCGTGAAGAGGGCGACCAAGTATAACAGGCAATAAAGGGCTGTGGCAAATATTTCAATCCACGCCCTCGTGAAGAGGGCGACCGAGTTTTTAACAAAAAATGGATACTTGTCAGACATTTCAATCCACGCCCTCGTGAAGAGGGCGACAAATACTTTTTGTTCTTGTAAAATTCTGCTACTATTTCAATCCACGCCCTCGTGAAGAGGGCGACTTCGGGGTCGAGCAAAGTTTGATTTTCCGTCAATATTTCAATCCACGCCCTCGTGAAGAGGGCGACTCAACTTACAAGTAAAATGTTCCGCAGGAACAAAAATTTCAATCCACGCCCTCGTGAAGAGGGCGACGCAAATACCTTGTGTATTTCCCATCTGCAT
>ENA-ORMJ01001423-ORMJ01001423.1-human-gut-metagenome-genome-assembly--contig:-NODE-1423-length-14431-cov-2.136825_pt1 | contig 14431 bp, 12 predicted proteins | sample MGYA00242100_ERZ508989 | MGnify/ENA primary metagenome ERZ508989 (study PRJEB26280, sample SAMEA2531403) | human gut metagenome | biome: human gut; feature: human-associated habitat; material: faeces...
CGAATCTCCACAAGGACGATTGTGATGCCATGCTTAAAGACCTGAACGGAAGACTTGACAGAAAAGCATTCGAGGGAGCCCGCCTGTATTACAACATGGAGGACTATAAGGCTGCCAGAGTCGCTTTCCGTAACACATTGAAGGATAATTCGGAAAATATCTATCGTGAAGATATCCTGTATTACATTGCAAAATCTTCATACAAATATGCGCAGCTCAGTATCGCTTCCAAGCAGAGAGACCGTTATCTTACCTTCATGGACGACTATCTGAACTTCGTGAGCGAGAATCCGCAGTCAAAGTATTCCAAGGAATTGAAGACTCTTTATAATCGCGCCCAGAAGGTTCTCGGCCACTACACAGGCACCGATGAAGATGCCGATGTGAAGGAAAAGGTCTTTGAGAAAGAGAGGAAGGCTGCCGAGAAGGCCGACAAAAAATCCAGATAAAAAAGTTTTGAAACAATCTTCGGCCGGCTTCAGTATATATTAAATGGAGGCCGATGATGGCAGAGGTTGCCATATGCCCGGCCGATTAGATGACAATTTAGAATAGTAAAAGAATGGACAAGAAGAATGTACCTCAGAACACTATCACAAGGGATGTGAAGTATCTCGCTGCCCCTACAGGCAATATTTACGAGACAGTAGTTATTCTGTACAAGAGAGCTAACCAGATTGCCCTTGCTGAGAAGAAGGAACTTAACAAGAAACTTGAAGATTTCAAGAACGACCGTGACTCGATGGACGAAGTATTCGAGAACCGCGAGCAGATCGAAATCTCAAAATACTATGAGAGGCAGCCTAAGCCTGTTCTTGTTGCCGTTTCAGAGTTCGAAAATGGCGAACTGACTTACAGGATGGCCAAGAACGAGTCTGCTTCTGAGGCTGCACAGCCGGAGGCTCCTGCCAAGAAACAGAAAAACGTCGAAGAGTAGGCAATGATTTGCTGATATGCTCAAGGCACTTCATATAAAGAATTACGTTCTGATCGACTCGCTGGATATCGAATTTCCGGCGGGTCTCGTGATTATTACGGGGCAGACCGGTGCCGGAAAGTCTATACTTCTCGGTGCCCTCTCTCTCGTAATGGGCTCACGTGCAGACTCTTCCGTAATCGGCGCCGCAGGGGACAACTGTGTCGTGGAAGCGGAATTCGAGGTCAATGATGAAGATGGCTCCTTGAGACAATATCTTGACGAAAACGAGATTGACTTCGACCCGGTCGACGGTAAAGGCCAATTGACAATCAGGCGTATTCTGAATTCCAACGGCAGGTCCCGTTCCTTCGTAAACGATTCGCCGGCACCTCTGAAGGTGTTGTCAATGCTGTCGTCACGTCTCATTGACATACACTCCCAGCACGAGACTATGTTGTTGCGCGACAAGCAGTTCCAGATGTCGATGCTGGACCACTTCGCTGGCGATAGCGGACTCCTGCAGTCCTGCAGGACCAGATGGGAGCGTCTGACGGGATTGAAAAATGACCTTGACGAGGTCAATGCCAATCTGAGCCGGACCAATGCAGAGAAGGATTATAATCAGGCCCAGTTCGAAAGACTTGATTCCGCTCATCTGAAAGACGGTGAACTGGTGGAACTGGAAACCGAGCAGAAGCAGCTTGCCAATGCTGAAGAAATCAAGTCTTCACTTTATCAGGTGGAAAACTATTTTTCACCATCGGGAGATGATGCACAGGATGACAGGATGTCGATAGACTCCATGCTTAAGGATTCTTCCAGAATCCTGGACAAACTGTCGTCATATATCCCTTCCGTATCTGCACTTTCCGAAAGAATCGAGTCAGCGAGACTGGAACTCGATGATGTCCTGTCGGAAGTGTCTGATTTGGAATCAGGTACGGAAATTTCGGATGAGAGGTTACAGGAAGTGGAAGAAAGGTTGTCCTTGCTTTATGACCTTCTGAAAAAGTATTCCTGCACTCAGGTCTCCGAACTTATAGAACTAAGGGACAGGCTCTCTGAGTCTTTGGCTGACACCAGTGTGCTTGAAGCCAGAAAATCAGCCCTTGAAAAGGAAATTCGGGAGGCGGAGAAAGACTTGGCTGACGCATGTTCTGATTTGCATGACGCAAGGGCCAAGGCAGTGCCTGGTTTCTCTGAAAATATTTGTAACTCTATCCGTTCACTGGAACTCGATCGTGCAGTGTTCGATGTGGTTCTGGAACCGGGAAAATCTGGACCGGACGGTTCGGACACCATCCTGTTCTGCTTCTCTTCTACCGGAAAGTCCCCAGTGGACGTAGCAAAATGTGCATCAGGTGGTGAAATGTCGCGTATCATGCTGTGTCTCAAGGCGATGATGGCCCGCTATACGAATATGCCGTCAATGATTTTCGATGAAATCGATACCGGAGTCTCCGGTAGCGTTGCCGACAAGATGGGCTCCATGATTTGCTCAATGGGGGATTATATGCAGGTCTTCGCCATCACTCATCTTCCTCAGGTTGCGGCCAAGGGTGATGCGCATTATATCGTCACCAAAGAGTTTGACGGTGATAGAGCCATATCATCTATCCGCAAGATTTCCGGAGAAGACAGGGTTATGGAAGTGGCCAGAATATTAAGTGGCTCCAGAGTTACCCCTGAAGCCATCGCAAATGCCAAATCTCTCTTGGAGTCCAAGTAGGGATTGTTATTTCTTTACAATTCGGATTGAGTAGTCCGGTCCATAGACGATGCGTCGCACGCCCTCATTGACATAACCTCCGTTGCCAAGTTCTCTGAAGAGGAAATCCGTCTGCATCATTGCAGTATTGCCCATTCTGGCGACATTCTCCATCCATTTCTTGCCGTAAGTTGACTTCATCTTGATGAAGAAGTAGGCGAGGTCATATCCCTGGAAAGAGAACTGTGTTGGTTCCGTGTTGTAGAGCGCACGGTATTCCATGAGGAAATGACGGACCTCAGAAGATTCATAATCAATGAAATATGATGTCGATACCCTTGTCTTCAGGTTGTGGAGATTTTCAATGTCGATAGTCTCGAATGAACGGATCTTTGACGGGCTGTAAAGCACCACGTTATATTTTCTATAGACCAGCATGTCGAGGTTGCGCACGGCATCATTGACAAAAGCCTCGCTCTCGGAATTGATGATGACGCGGTTGGTTCCGGTTTTTGTCATCAACGCCGCAATTGCATTGGCCGCGTTTCTTCCTTCCAGAATATTGTACGAGTATCTTGCGCAGGAGAGTGATGCGTTGCTGATGACTTCATTCATCAATGTTACAGAAGCATTTTTTGCTGCACTTTTCTCGCTGATTACCAGTACTCTGTCTCCAGAGTGGGTTTCGCTCTTAAGCCATTTCACCAGGTCTCTGTATTGTGTACCCTGTGAGGTCGGAGCCTGGATCATGTTACTGTGTGACTGGGCAAGACCGGCTGTCCTGTGGTCGAGAGGGGAGATGACGTAAGTTCCTTCCGGGGCGATTGCCAATGTCTTGGAAACTTCATCTGAATTGACAGGGCCGATGGAAAAATCGCTTGCACTCAACCTGTCTGAAGTTACGGGAATGTTCGTGCCTGAGACATCATAGACACTAAGGTCGGTACTTATGCCTTCCTTGCTCAAGTCCTTGACAGCCAGAAGGACACCGCTGTAGAAATCCATATTGCTCTCGCTCGGACTGCTTGTGGAAGCCTTCATCGGCAACATCAGCAGGGCATTGACAGTAGCATTGGAAAACTTCAGATCCCATGAATTGTTGTTTTCCTCATGGACTGTCTCGTGTGTCGCGTGGCTGTACTTTTTGGACGCCACCATTTCATTGACCTTTTCAACTGAAGGAATGCGTATTTTCTGGCGGCTCTTGAGTTTCGAACTTGAAAGACCATTGTAGGCCATGAGAATGTCTTTCGGAACCGAATACTTGAATGCGATATCTTCAATGTCTTCGTACCATTTTGCTACGTGGATCGTGTAGTCGTCCTTCTTCTGGTCTGCCTGTCTGGTATCCTGGTTCTTGGTGTCTGCAGGTTTTGCGGCGGGTTCCTGTTTTGCTGCAGTGCCGATGACAGGAATCAGCAGTATGGTATTCTTCTTAAGGCCTTCCGTCTGGAGATGGCTCTCCGGATTTGCCTTGCAGATATCATCGACAGTAACCCCGTATGCCTTGGCAATGGAGAACAATGTCTGTTTCTCCATCACGACATGAGACCAGTATAATTTCCCGTCTCCGCCTCTGACCTTTTCCTTGGAAACTGTTACTGGAGTCTGCACATAAGTCTGTGCAGCAGAGTGGTTTGCTGCTGTAAGGCTGAGCACGCACACGGCGGCTGATATGATTGTCTTTTTATTCATTTCGTCTATATTTTTTCAGCGAAACCGAGCAGAGTCCTGCTGAATGATGACCATGACAGTCTCTTCTTCTCCGCCCTGATCCTGTCTATGCAACTTTCCCGTATGACAGGGTCTCCAAAGTACCTGACTATTTCTTTCCGTATGCATTCAGGGGTCACTTCATCAGCGACAATTCCCGTTCCTGTATCCCCGATGGTGCTTTTCAGCCCTCCCACATCAGTGACGATCATCGGTACTTCGAAATGATATGATACTGAACTGATTCCGCTTTGGGTCGCGCTTCTGTACGGAAGCACAGTCACGTCGGCGGCTGAAAAATAATCCTTGACTTCCGAATCCTTTATATATTTCGGGAAGATGTGGATCCTGTCTTTTCCTTCGATGGTGTCAATGATTTTCTGATATGGTTCGAATGAACCGTATGGCTCACCTGCAATGATGAGCTGATAGCTGTCATCCAGATTCTTGAATGCCTCGAGAAGGATATCAAGCCCTTTGTATTGTCTTATGAGGCCGAAGAAAAGAATATTCTTCTTTCCCGGCTGCAGCCCAAGCTGTCTTTCCGCGTCCTCTCTTTTCAGTTTTGCTCCGAAATGCGAGTAGAGCGGATGCTGTTTCATTACGTATTTGGCATCGGGCTTCATTTCCAGCAAGTCTGACGTCACTGCGTCGCACATGGTGACGAAGCCGTCGCATCCTGCCAGAAAATATTTTGTAAAAGGAGTGTCGAAAAACCGCTCTTCATGAGGAATGACATTGTCAAGTATTCCTATTACCTTGCACCCTTTGCCTGCATGTCTGGCGACATATCCCAGTGAAGGGGCGAAATATGACATCCAGTATCTCATTATGAGGATGTCCGGCTTCCATTCGCAGATGGCTTTGGCTGTCCGTATCCATGAAAGCGGGTTAGCAGTGTCCAGCAGGGCTGTGGATTCCACAGGCATTGCTTCATCGTCGGGTGTTACGTACTGTGTCTTACCCGGGAAAAGGAAATCAGGATACTGTCTCGTGAAGTTGAAGGCACGGACATTATCAGATTTGCCCAGTTCATTGTACAATGCTGCATTGAACTGGGCAATTCCTCCTCTGAAAGGATAAAAGCACGATAGAATCGCGATTTTCACGATCGTCTATGTTTAGTATTATTTGGAATCGTCCTTCTTGGAGCTTCCTGAATCCTTTGATTTATCCTTTACGTAAGCCTCGTTGAGCTTTACGATGATGTCTTCCGTTACATCGAGGCTGCTGTCACCAGCTGCTACCGGAGCAGGAAGGATGTCTCCCTGAGTTGCGAGAATCATCGCGTAGTGGTTCTCAGCCGCATATGTGTCGAGGAACTTCTTGATGGCGTCACCGATGTTGTTCATCATAACCTGCTGCTCTTCAGCGATTTCCTGGTTCTTCTGATTTGCGAAGTTGTTGAAATCGTTTCTCTGCTGCTCGAGTTTCTCGCCCTGAACCTCAGCGACTGAGCGTGTGATGAGACCTTTGTTAATCTTCTCCTGGAAAGAATTTACATCATTCTGAAGCTTGTTTCCACGTCTGTTGACTTCTTCCTGAATTCCCTGTGCCTTGGACTCAACTACTGATCTGAGGTCATTGGCCATGTCGTACTCGTTGAGTACTTTGTCAAGATTGAAATAAACAATCGCTCCGCTTTCTGCTGCAACTGCGCTATCTGTTCCTGCCTCTCCCTTCGCTCCTGATTTTCTGTCAGAAAAGTTTACGATTGCGAGCGCTGCCACAGCAACAAGAGCTATGACGCTGAGAATTAATGGTGTGTTCTTCATTGTTATTTAAAAATTAATATTTGCTATAAATTCCGCCGTCTGGAAGACGGCATAATGACGCAAAGTTACTAAAATATTTTAATCTTCGACAGGTATGCCTGAATAGTTTTTTCAAGCCCCATGTAAAGTGCGTCGCAGATTATCGCATGGCCGATGGAAACTTCGTCTGTCCAAGGGATTGTACGGATGAAATATTCCAGATTTTCGAGATTGAGGTCATGGCCGGCATTGAGTCCCAATCCGCATTCCTTCACTTTCTCCGCTGTCAGCAGATACGGCTTGATTGCCTTTTCTCTGTCTGCCCTGTAATTTGCCGCATATGCCTCAGTGTACAACTCCACCCTGTCAGCACCGCAAACCGCAGCGGCTTCCGCCATCGCAGGGTTCGGGTCAATGAAAATGGACGTTCGGATGCCCCTGGCCTTGAACTCCTTGCAGATGTCCGTAAGGTAATCCCTGTTCTTTATCGTGTCCCATCCGGCATTGGAAGTGATGGCATCCGCGGCATCAGGGACCAGTGTCACCTGTGACGGTACGATTTCATTGACAAGATCGATGAATTTAGGTATAGGATTTCCCTCGATGTTAAGTTCGACATTGATGAGAGGCTTTATCTCTCTCACGTCGTTGTATCTGATGTGTCTTTCGTCAGGTCTCGGGTGTACGGTTATTCCTTCTGCACCGAAACGGACGCAGTCCACTGCCGCTTTCTCCACGTCAGGGAGATTGCCGCCTCGGGCATTGCGCAGAGTTGCGATTTTGTTTATGTTAACGCTTAATTTCGTCATAGCAGTAACTATATATAGACAAAAATAGATATTATTGTTCAAATATTGTAAAGAAAGTACTAATTTTGAGACTTTCAAAGCGAAATAGCAATGCTTTTAGGCCTGTTTTTAAGAAATACAAGTCTGGTCGGTAATCTGCGTCTCCTCGATATGTTGAAAAAACTTGGAAAGGCGGGTTGCGATACTTATTATATGTATGATGACGATGAGGTTCGCGACGGAACAGATATGGTGCTCAGTATCGGTGGTGACGGAACATTTCTGTCGGCATCCAAGAAAGTGGCCGGAACCGGAATCCCGGTCCTGGGAGTGAATCTCGGAAGGCTTGGCTTTCTTTCCGAAAATCTTCCTGAGGATGCGGCAGATGCCATCTTGTCGGGACGCTATGAACTGGAAGACCGCACGCTGTTGAGCGTTTCGGTTTCAGACCAGAAGTTGAACAAAGACGTGGGGTTCTGCCCGTATGCATTGAACGAAGTCACCATCCACCGCAGTGGGGCTGCGATTCTCGGCATCAATGTAAGGATGAACGGGGACAAGTTGCCGACTTGCTGGGCCGAGGGCCTTATCGTTGCGACAAGTTCCGGTTCGACGGCATATGCTCTCAGTGCAGGCGGCCCGATATGCAGTCCGGATGCCAAGGTCCTCATTATCGAACCGATTGCGCCGCACAACTTGAATGTGCGTCCTCTTGTGGTCCCTGAATCTACGGATATCAGCATTACAATTTCGTCCAGGGATGATGAGGCCGTCCTTACGATGGACAACAGAAATTACACCATCAGACCTGATGCTGAGGTGAAAGTCTCCGTGGCACAATTTTCGCTAAAACGTGTACGGCTTCCGAAATCCAGTTTCGTGAAGGCTCTCAAGAGCAAGCTATTCTGGGGTGAGGATATCAGAAATAACTACGATTGATAATCAGATTTGCATTCAATGAATGAGGATAGAAGAATCCCTGCGCATGTTTCCATAATAATGGACGGAAACGGCAGGTGGGCCCGTAAACAGGGACATGAAAGAGTTTATGGACACAAGAAAGGTGTGGAAAGTGTCAGAGCCGTGACTGAGGCTGCCGCAGAAGCGGGAGTCAAGTATTTGTCTCTATATGCTTTTTCAGAAGAGAACTGGGGCAGGCCCAAGGAAGAGGTGGATTTCCTGATGCATCTGATGATGGATTCCATCGCTGCGGAAGTGGAAGCTCTTATAAAGAACGGTGTGCGCTTCCATGTCCTCGGAAATATCGCACGTTTGCCTAAGGCTCTTCAGGAGGCTATCGCCATGCTGGAAGAAAAGACGAAGGAAAATACTACCGTTGACCTTATTCTTTTTGTAAGCTACAGCGGTAAGTGGGACATCTTCCAGGCTGCAAAGAAATTTGCCGAGGAATACGGAAAAGAGGAACTTGACAAGATAGAGTCCATTGAGGACATGAACGCGTTGTCGAAATACCTTGTCACGGATGGAATTCCTGATCCTGACCTTATAATCAGAACTTCAGGAGAGGAACGTATCAGCAACTACCTTTTGTGGCAGGGAGCGTACTCTGAACTGCTTTTCGTCAAGAAAATGTGGCCGGATTTCGGAAAAGAAGATTTCTTCGCGGCGCTTGACGAATACGCTGCCAGAGACCGCCGTTATGGAAAAGTGAAATAAATACCTTATATTTGTCAGATATTTTATTGGAGAATGAAAATTTTTAACCGGATATTATTCTGCCTGGCTGCGCTTATCCTTGTCCAGACCGTGGCTTTCGGACAGCAGAAGCACAGCTCGATAGAGGTGGATTATAATAACCCGCGCAAATATATTGTAGGCGGTATAAAAGTAGAGGGTAACCGAGCTTTCGGAGACAAGCAGATTCTGCAGCAGTCTGGTTTGAGGAAAGGAATGGAAGTGACTATTCCAAGTGACGACATTTCTTCTATCGTCACCAGGCTTTGGATGCAGAGATATTTTCAGGACGTGGCTGTCTATGTGGATTCGTTGTCTGCTTCGAAAGATACTGTTTTCCTCCGTCTTGCCATTCAGGAACGTCCGCGTGTGTCACGCTGGACTTTTACTGGCGTCAAATCCGGTGAAAAGAAAGATCTCCAGGAACGTCTGAACCAGAAACGAGGCGGCGAATATTCCGACTATGTCGCCAAGACTTCCGTAGATATCATCAAGAGGTATTATCAGGGAAAGGGATTCCTTGATGTCCAGGTGGAGCCTCAGGTCCAGAAGGACAGTATCATCAAGAACGCAATCCGTGTCAATTATGCTGTTGACCGCGGTCCGAAGATTAGAATCAAGACTATCAATTTCATCGGCAACGACCACGTGAGCGACTACAAGCTTGCCAAGTCAATGAAAAAGACCAAGTCTGCCAAGATCTATAACTTCTTCAGCAGCAAGAAGTTCAATGAGAAAGAATATCAGAATGACAAGAAATCTGTCATCAGCGCCTTCAATGAGGCCGGTTACAGGGATGCCAGACTTATTAAAGATTCCATTTATACGGTGAAACCGGGCCGTCTCGGCATTGACTTTACCTTCGATGAGGGAAAGAAATATTATTTCAGGAACATTACCTGGACAGGTAACTCCGTTTATACTTCTGACGCTCTCAATACCATCCTTCAGATTCAGAAAGGTGACGTGTATGACGTCGTTACGATGGAAAAACGACTCCAGGGCGGCGGAAAGCAGGGGGATATGGACGTGTCCAAGCTCTATAGGGACAACGGATACCTCTTCTTCAATGTCCAGCCGGTCGAACTCAATGTCGCAGGTGACTCCGTGGACGTGGAGATGCGCGTCGCGGAGGGAAAACAGGCAACATTGAACAATATCATCATCAATGGCAATGACCTTACCAATGAGAGGGTAGTGCGCCGTCAGGTGTTCACCAGACCTGGCTATCTCTTCAGCCAGAGTGACTTCGAGAGGTCAATCCGAGAAATCGCATCTCTCGGTCAGTTCGACCCTGAGGCAATCACCGACCCTACCAAGGGTTACTCTATCCTGCCTGACCAGAACAACAATACTGTAGATATAGTATATAATGTTACTGAGAAGCCTTCCAGCCAGCTGGAACTTTCCGGAGGTTGGGGCGGCAAGACATTCGTCGCAACTGTCGGAGTAAGTTTCAACAACTTCTCTACCAGGAGGATGTTCGACAAGTCCGCATGGCGTCCGGTTCCGCTCGGAGATGCCCAGAATCTTGCTTTCAGATTCCAGACCAGCGGTACCTACTACTCTTCGCTCTCGGCAAGTTTCGTGGAGCCTTGGCTGTTCGGAAAGAAACCTACATCGCTCAGTCTCTCAGCTTATTACAGTCGTCAGACGAACTCATACCTGATGTGGAATATTCTTAACAATGACAAGCAGTTCGAGGTGTATGGTTTCTCTGCCGGTATCGGAAACCGTCTGAAGTGGCCTGATAACTATTTCGTATTGTATAACCAGCTCAGCTGGCAGACATACAAGCTGAGAAACTGGTTCTCCAACTACTTCATCTTCGATGACGGAGTTTCCCACAACCTCAGTTATACTCTCGGAATTTCCAGAACTTCCACCGACCAGCAGATTTATCCTAGACAGGGTTCTGACATTTCGTTCTCTGTACAGCTTACCCCTCCATTCTCTCTGTTCAGGAAGAAGGACAAGGGCATCCTCGATGCGCAGGGAAATCCTACGAAGGTCGGCAGCTGGAGAGACATTAACTATAACAACTGGTCTTCACAGGACAGATACAAATGGATCGAGTATCACAAGTGGTCATTCAAGGGCTCTCTCTATACGAAACTTGTCGGTGACCTCGTGCTCATGACAAGGGCCCAGTTCGGTTACTTGGGCTATTATAACAGAAAGTGGGGCTATTCTCCATTCGAGGGCTTCCTCGTCGGAGGTGACGGTATGTCCGGCTACAACTCTTATGGTTCTGAGGTCATTGCGCTCAGAGGTTATGAGAACTACTCATTGACTCCTACCGCCCTGACGACCTACAGTTCCAACGGATACTCCTACGCGGGTAACGTTTATGACAAATTCACTGTCGAACTCCGTTATCCTGTTGTAATGCAGCCGCAGTCGACTATCTTTGTACTTGCATTCCTCGAAGGAGGTAACTGCTGGTCTGACATCCGCGATTTCAATCCGTTCCAGATTAAGCGTTCTGCCGGTGTCGGCGTGAGGGTTTATCTTCCTGTCATCGGTCTCCTCGGAATCGACTGGGGATATGGATTTGATGACAAGGTCAACGGAAAGGGCCAGTTCCACTTCCTCATCGGACAGCAGTTCTAGAAGACTGGCATTGATTTGAAGAAAACAAAAAATTTGATAGATATGAAAAGAATCATTTTGATCGCTGTGGCTGCATGTGCAGCTCTTACAGCATCCGCACAGAACCTCAAGTTCGCGCATGTTAATTTCAATGAGCTCGTTATGCTTATGCCTGCAGCTGACTCTGCAAGAGCACAGATTGCCGCTTCTCAGCAGGAGGCTCAGGATACATACAAGAGCATGACTGATGAGTTCCAGGCAAAATACACTCAGTATCAGCAGAAGAGTTCTACCTGGACACCTGCTATCCGTGAGAGCAAGGAGAAGGAACTTACCGACATCCAGAACAGAATCGAGGAGTTCAACCAGTCTATCCAGCAGGAACTTCAGCAGCAGCAGAACCAGCTCATGGCTCCTATTCAGCAGAGAGCTATCGAGGCTGTAAACAAACTTGCCAAGGCCGGCGGATACGTCTATGTGTTCGAACAGAGCTCAATTCTTTATGTTGATCCTGCACAGAGCACCGATCTTACTCCTGCAGCAAGAAAGGCCCTGAATATCCCTGAGGGAAGAACATTGGAGCGTCTCCAGCAGGAACTCCAGGCTCAGGCACAGACTGCACAGCAGTAATAGTCCCGACGGCTGAGTCTGATAATTGAAACATCACAGAGGGTACCCTGAACGCATGTTTGGGGTACCCTCTGCATATTATTTCCATTTTCTTACGAATTATTATTGATTTAACGTTTTTTATTATTAGATTTGCATTGACGGAATGAGTTTCTTTAATAATTATAAGGAAAATCATGACGTCTGTTAGTTTCTCTCATGTCAGGTCTGCTTTTTGCGGTCAGATGTGAAGAACGGGACGAAACAAGTTATACCAAAAAACCATAATTAGTAATACAATGAGAACAGAAGAATTAATGGCCAAACTTCAGGCCAAGTACCCAACAGAGAAAGAATATCTCCAGGCTGTACGCGAAGTGCTTGAGTGCATTGAGGATGTTTATAACCGGCATCCGGAATTTGAGAATGCCAAGATTATCGAGCGTCTCGTAGAACCGGACAGAATGTTAACATTCCGTGTTACATGGGTAGATGACAACGGAGTTGTTCAGACCAATACAGGATACAGAGTACAGTTCAACAATGCTATCGGACCATACAAGGGAGGTCTTCGTTTCCATCCTACAGTAAACCAGAGCATTCTTAAATTCCTTGGTTTCGAGCAGGTATTCAAGAACTCTCTGACAGGTCTTCCGATCGGTGGTGGTAAAGGTGGTTCCAACTTCGATCCTAAAGGCAAATCCGACAGAGAAGTTATGGCATTCTGCCAGAGCTTTATGACAGAGCTTTCCAAATATATCGGTGCTGACACAGACGTACCGGCTGGTGATATCGGTGTTGGCGGACGTGAGATCGGATTCCTGTTCGGACAGTACAAACGTATCCGTGGCCTCTATGAAGGCGTTCTGACAGGTAAAGGACTTACCTACGGCGGATCCCTCATCCGTACAGAAGCAACAGGATACGGTGTTGTATATATCCTCAACGAGCTGATGCAGGCTCACAACGATTCTCTCGAAGGAAAGACAGTCGTTGTTACAGGTTCCGGAAACGTTGCAATCTATGCAATCCAGAAAGCTACTCAGCTTGGTGTGAAAGTTCTCACCTGCTCTGACTCCAACGGATGGGTTTACGATCCAGACGGAATCGATGTAGCTGCATTAAAAGAGATCAAAGAAGTAAATCGTGCCCGTCTGACCGAGTACAAGAAATATCGTCCAAACTCTGAGTACCACGAAGGACGCGGCGTATGGGTTGTAAAAGCAGACCTTGCTCTTCCTTGCGCAACTCAGAACGAGCTGCTGCTTGAGGATGCAAAAGCACTTGTTGAGAACGGATGCACTGCAGTATGCGAGGGCGCTAACATGCCTACTACTCTGGAAGCAACCAAATATCTGCAGGAGCACGGCGTAATCTTCGCACCTGGAAAAGCTGCAAATGCAGGTGGTGTTGCAACATCCGCACTCGAGATGTCCCAGAACTCCGAGCGTCTGTCCTGGACCTTCGATGAAGTTGATGCAAAACTGAAAAATATCATGATCAACATCACACACAACATGGTTGATGCTGCAAAACGTTACGGCCATGAGGGCGACTATGTTATGGGCGCTAACATCGCAGGCTTTGAGAAAGTAGCTGACGCTATGATGGCTCAGGGAATCTGCTAATCTGATTTTGAGAAATCCAAAGGGATCTCCGGTTAAGACCGGGGGTCCCTTTTTGCATAAAAGATAGAAGAAACACAGAAAAATAACGAAAATTACAGTGTACAAAAAACATTACATTTTGCAACGAGACTAGACAGAAGAAATAGACTTTCACGCGGTACCGTGTGAATAAAACGACAGAATATGCGAGTAAGTTGTATTATTATGCATGAATGCAATATACAGGTAAGATAAAAACGTAAGAAAAACGTAAGAAAAAAGATGTTTTATGTTCAGAAATAGAGCGTATAGTAAACAAAAATAATGCAAAAATAATGAAAAGCAGAAGTTGACAAGAGCTTGCGTGAGAAATATAATTATTTATGTATTGATAAAGAACTTGTTTGCATTAATATGTAATGAATTTGCATACAGGGAAGAGGAAGAGAAGATGACATTAAAAGATTGCTACATGCAGATGGGAGCAGATTACGAGGAAACCGTTCAGCGGCTTCGCAGTGAATCTCTAATTCAGCGGATCATTTTAAAATTTCCGCAGGATCCGAGCTATCAGGAGCTTTGCCAGGCACTGGCGGACGGAAATATTGAGGTTGCATTCCGTGCAGCTCATACATTAAAAGGCGTGTGCCAGAATCTTGGTTTTAAAAATCTGTACGAGCCAAGCGCCGAGCTGACCGAGCGGTTAAGACCGCTGCAGGAGACCGAGACGGATGATCTGATGCAGAAGGTGACGGAAGAATATAACCGCACCGTAAAAGCGATTGAGGATTTCCAGAACGCTTAAATTGAAGGAAGAAAACAAGGAGGCATTGATCTGTGAGATGAGGAACACAGACCGGTGTCTCCTTTTTATGGAATTCTGTACAAGATGCGGGTTGACGGGAAAAAAGAAACATGATAATCTTTTTACATAAAAGCACAGCTTATGAAGAAGATTTGTTTAAAAAGAAAAACTTATAAGTATCTATAAGAAAAAACAAGGACGCTTTGCCGGAAAAATTCCGGCTGTGCAGGGCATATTCCAT
>ENA-ORMJ01001435-ORMJ01001435.1-human-gut-metagenome-genome-assembly--contig:-NODE-1435-length-14336-cov-12.227435_pt1 | contig 14336 bp, 11 predicted proteins | sample MGYA00242100_ERZ508989 | MGnify/ENA primary metagenome ERZ508989 (study PRJEB26280, sample SAMEA2531403) | human gut metagenome | biome: human gut; feature: human-associated habitat; material: faeces...
ATACTGCAAAAGTCCAAGGCTATGCGCTCTGCCTTCCGACAAAGCGCATGGGGCTGCCAAGAACATCTCCGATAATGCTTCTGCTGTGTCACGAGATAGCCGAAGCAAGGCGCTTGCCACCGCCCCACATCTAAGCTCTACCATGTAGCCCACCTCTCCCACTCCTCCACACCCAAGCGCACGAAAAAGCCGCCAAACGCATAGCAAGAGAGCCAATGCGCACAGCGGCTGAAAGAAAGGATTGCCCGAAAGGGTGTTTTTTGGGGGATATTTCACTTTATAAGTTGGATATCTCAACCTGCACATGCCCTTATCGTTAATCCTATTATAAACAAAACCAAGAAAGCCCAAACATATCCTTGGGCACCTTCCCAGGCACCTTTGGCTGCAATCTTAGAATTTTTCTTAAGTTTTTCAAAAAACTCGTTGACAAGATCCTTTGCATATTCGCGAGCACTTTGGATATCCTCGTCCAAGGTCTCATCATGCACAGTATAATCATAATTGTATTGATGTCTGTTCGATGAACTAAACGAGCTTCCTTTTGTCTTTTGATTATCGCTTGTTTGACTATAGATCTTTTCTTTATACTTCTTAAAACTGAGATACTCTTTATCATACCTTGATTTTTTTATGGGGTCTTTTAATATAGCATAGGCCTCATTTATATCTTGCATGATATTCGTTACATCAATACCAGGATTTCTATCTGGATGCCATCTAATGGCTTGGTGTTTGTATGCTGATTTAATCTCAGAATCCGTAGCTCCGAAAGGAACATCAAGGATTTCATAATAGTCTTTGAACATTATTTTTGGAGAACAGAGCTATCGTGATCAGACTTGTCTTCGTCTTTTGAAGATTTCTTCCAAATTGCTCTTAAAGCTCCCCAAAAAGCTCCAAAAAGAATAAGACCGAAGATACCTGGTGTCTTTTGACCTGCATCTGATCTTACTCCGACAACTGCTGCAAAAAGAAAGAAGAAAATCAAAACAGCAACGACTGTAATTATAACCTTTGAAAAATTATTCATAATGTTTTATTTTATGGTGAAACGTAAATAATTATAGTACTTATAGTATAACTTCTCGAACCTCTTGTGAGATTTGAACATCTACTTTATAGAAGTCTTGCTTACCATCCAAAATATTATCTATTACAATAGCAAGATCTGAATCCCAATATGCATTGGCTTTATTTTTGAGGCGATAAATGGTGTTCATATACACTTCCATCATTGTCATTTTAGTTAGATGTCCATCTATTGTTACATAAACAATATATGTTGGTTTCCACCCATTTTTCTCAATTCTGTCAGTTACACCAACCTTACACATCCAAGCTGCTGTAATAAGGTAAGTTATATCATTATCTTCTTCATAAACGTCAAGAAATCTAATGACATTAGCTACCGAATTTGCAAGTTTGCTAAGTTCTTTTGTGCCACTGAATAAATTATTAAAAAGTCCCATATTGATTTTTATTCGAATTTTGCTGTGACATTATCCATATATTGCCTTGTTCTCGTTTCCATTCGTCCTATCATTTCTTCTTGAGGCATATCTTCAGGAAAATCCCAAGTTAGTTTATGTTCGCCAAGAAATATATTTTTCATTTCCATTGTTACATTTATTTCATTAAATGTATGTTGAAAATGAAAAACGATGCTACCAGATGTATTCCTCATTGCGACACAAACATACTTGTTAGACTTATCAACAATTCTAAATCCCTCTTCAGGACTAACAAAGTTATAAATCAACTTTCTGTATTTAACTAACATGCCACTTTCTTTAATAAGTTTGTCACTATCCTTGCTACTATCCATAGCAAACTTGACAAACATAAAAATAGCAGCGATAATTATAAAAATGACAAATCCACTCATAATCAATTAGAAATTAAAATGCTTGTTGATGAAGGTTGTGCATTCCTCTTCTATTATATCTTCTGGAGAAAAGTTCAAAGGAAAAAAGCTAAGGGTTGATTCTGCCACATCTAATAAAGCCTTACGAGTATTACCTATTGCAGATCTAATTATAAGGTCATCAAAGATTTGCACCCCTGTCAATTGAGTTTCAATTTCTTTGAGCGCGGATTCAAATGCGTCTTTTACTTTAGCACGGAAATGTTTTTCCAAAGTTTCTTGGTTTGTGTTGAGAGGTTTCATAACTTATACTTTTGTTTACAAAAGTAATAAAACTTATTTTACCCCCCCGATTTAATAATCATTAATACTGAAAATATCATTTTATCTCACTCCACCCACCGCAACGCCATAAAAATCATGCTGCGGGAACTTCTCGCACCCAATATACAATGTATCAAAAGCATCTGTGCCATCGGTACGATGCTCCAACAAGTCCTCCTCTGATTCGGGATTTTTCTCAGTAGACTTGTTTTTGCGAAAACCATTTCTTCCACGTTCCACACCTACCGATCGTATGGCAAGGATTAGGTCATCATTGTTTTGACGATTGAAGTAAGGCATGAGTCGTTGTTTACCTGAAAATCCTTGGTTGATGAGCAAATACTTTTCATCATGGCGCATGGGGTTGCCAAGATACACATCTTGCACACTCCAACCATGACGTTCAAACTCATGGACGACTACCCAATGAAAGTCTTGGTCATTCACGGCATAGTTAGAGCCAAGAGCAGTGGCATCATAGTAATAGATGACACAGTGGTTGGTATGAGGCGCATAGTATGTGCAGAAGTCTGCAATGAGCGCAGGAATTAAATCAGAAGTGGCTGCAACAGGTGACTTCTCCAATAGGCTTCTCCAATAGTGACCATGATAACACATTCCTTAACTGTCGGATTTCGTTGCTATCCAGCAGCTTCATTCGTCTTGTACCTTTATAGAAGTCGTAGCGAAGCGAAATGCAACGGTGCCAGGATTGGATTTCACCCGCTGCGCGTCCATAGTTTGAGGTCTACAGGTTCGGGAGATTGTAGCATACGTTTGAGCGTGGTGATATGAATAGCTTGGGGCATTAGTCAAAAGTGTTGTTGTAAACTTGGTTGAAGATATTATGTAGGGTTATTCAGTTAATGCCATCTCCTCAGAAGAACATTTGATGTGATATTTCAATAAACGCATCGAATATCGACATAGAACTCGAATTTTGCATTCATGGTAGCCCCGAATACAATGAATTCTCAACAACCCACATTTGGATCGTATCAATCAGCGGTGACAACGCTGCGAATACTGCAAAAGTCCAAGGCTATGCGCTCTGCCTTCCGACAAAGCGCACGGGGCTACCAAGAACATCTCCGATAATGCTTCTGCCACGTCACAAGATTGCCGAAGCAAGGCGCTTGCCACCGCCCCACATACAACCCCTACCCATGTAGCCCACCTCTCCCACTCCTCCACACACAAGCGCACGAAAAAGCCGCCATGCACACAGCAAGAGAGCCAATGCGCACGGCGGCTGAAAGAAAGGATTGCCCGAAAGGGAGGGCTTGGTGAGAAAAACTCTACAAATTTAGAATCTAACCTTGTATGATTTCATTCCATTACTTGATTTCACCTCTATTATAAATACCCCTTTGGAAGGCAGAGAGAAACATTTTCTTGTTATACTTTGAGGATTATTATAAATAATTCTACCATTTATATCATATACAGATATAGTATTTTCAGAAGGCAGATTTCTAAACTCCAAAGCATTATTGGACGAGAAATAATAGAAATTATCATCTATTGCTTGGTCTATTCCTGTTGTTATATCGTATTCGCTTACATCGTAAAGATAGGTATGTACGATGTATATATTCTTATCAGATGAAATATCTTTAAATGATAATTCCTGATTTCCAATATCAGTGCTAATATCTTCAAAACTATCATAAAAGGAAGTTTTCCAAGATTCAGAGTTATAATCGTCTGATTTCAAGCAATAATCAGAATGAGCATTTATTAACGCAGTGAATTTCTGATTAAGGATGTTCTGATAATCGTTATTTACTTTGACTTTAGAGTATTCTGAGAAATTAATTTTAAAATTATCTATTTCTTTTTTTCTTACTGTCAGGATAGCGCGTTGCACTACATCATCGATATAAAGATTTACGAATGTAGAACCAAGACTAATCGCTTTTATTATGCCTTCATCATTAATAATTGCAATGTCAGGGTTAGAAACTTTATATAGAATATTTCTATTCGTGCAGTTTTCAGGCAAAAGTGTAGCATTAACTTTAGCAGAGTCTCCTACATACATATTTATATTTGAAGAACCTAATTTAATCTGACTGACTTCAATCGGAGAAACAACTACATTACAATAATCTGTAATGCCATTTACAGTTGAAACAGCAATTGTTGCATTACCTATAGAATTTGCGGTTATTATACCCTTTTCAGACACTTCTGCAATATTTTCATCTGATGAGGAGAATGATAGATTCTTATTTGTACAATTGCTAGGCTTGAATGTAGCTGCTAATGTGAATTTTTCGTTTGGATTCAACTCCAATTTGTTACTATTAAGTGTTATTACTTCTGGTTCTATAGGATTAACGTTGATTCTACAAGAATTTTCTACGTTATAATTAGTTTTTAGAATAATATCGCAAGAACCTGGGGAAAGGCCCATGATATTACCACTATTATCTACAGAAGCCACACTAGGATCAGAAGATGTAAAAGTAACAAATGCTTCTGGATTGGATGGTCTAGGAGATATTTCATAGCCGATTGATTGTTGTTGTCCAACCTTTATATTATAAGAATCTTGCATAGGTTTAGCTCCAACTTTATAGTATGAGATATTCCACCTATATGTTGCAGTATAAGGTCCAAAGTTACCACTTCCTGTTTTAGTGTGTTCATACCACGTTACTTTGCAAGTTACAGTTCTTGTATCTGTAAAAAATTTGTTTATGGTTATTTTAACTTGTCTAATACCGCCAACTTGAACCAAACTAATCCCATCTGGACATTTCTGCCAATTAAAAGATTGTGAGTAGGTTATATGATCTTTGTATTTCAGTGCTGGAACTGGGCATAATAATTCAATAGATTCTCCTAACCAAACAGTCAAATCTTCAGAAAAACTTTTTATTGATGCAATAGAGGATAGAACAACAATAGCGAAAAATCTTGAAAATGTGGAAATATATTTTCTTAATACCATTAGTTTTGCTCCTTATACGTGTCGGGCGCAACTTTTAAGAGTTAGTAAATTGAATGTGTCAAAGATACATATTTAGTAATGTAAAAAAATAGCTTCCGCAATTTATCTGTTGCTACGTTGCTTTTAGTCTTTCAACTTCTTTTTTAACTTTTTTTAGTTATTGCCATATTGTCATGGTATTACGATTTATGCAAAAATAAGTTATTTATCTCACTCCACCAACTGCCACGCCATAAAAATCATGCTGCTGAAACTTCTCACACCCAATATACAGCGTATCAAAAGCATCTGTGCCATCTGTGCGATGCTCCAACAAGTCCTCCTCTGATTCGGGATTCTTCTCAGTGGGCTTGTTCTTGTGGAGCCGTTCCGCCCACGTTCCACGCCAGCAAACTGGATAGCAAGAATAAGGCCGTCGTTGTTTTGACGGTTGAAGTAAGACATTAGCCACAGCTTGCCAGCAGCCCCTTGATTGATGAGCAAATACTTTTCATCATGCCGCATCGGGTTGCCGAGGTAGGCGTTCTGCACCCGCCAACCATGGCGTTCAAGCTCATGAACCACCAAGTGGAGGTCCTAATCGTAAATATTTGAGGTTTCAGATTTAGGTTCGCACGGCCTGAAAGGCCAACAGCACTTTGCACAGAGCAAGCGAAGCGTCACCCTGGGTAGGATTTTGTTGAGGCTTTTGCCCTTACAGGTAGGGTGTTCAGAATCGGAATCAAAAGCGAGACCGTTTTTGGGGCATTCTAAGTTGCCTGAAACGGTCTCGCTAAAAAATCTGTTCTGAACACCCTACCTATAAGGGCAAAAGCATAATAATGCGCTTTGGAGTTTTGCCGGTCAGCAATAAAACGAATTATTGCTGCCATACATCAAGACAAACGCCCGGCAGCATGTTGAGAGCTGAACGTTACTTCTTTTTCTTAAACACGCCCTTTATTTTTCCAAAGGCTTTCTTGGCTGTTTGCCCCACCGAGCCTGCCGATTCTTTTGCATTGCCCGGTGTCAAATTCTCCTTACTGGGTATGCCGCCTCCTGCTACCGAAGGCGTACTGGGGTATCCAGCCTCTTTTCTGAAATAGGTCACCAAATCGCGGTCGGCCTCCTTCTCGGTCTTGACCGTTACCGACGAAGAGTAGGTTTGTTCGCCTTTCATCACAATGCTTGTAGCCCTGTCGCCTTTAAGGGTTATTGTCACGCTATATTTTCCATCGCCCTTCTCCTTTGGGGTAAGGTTGAACGTCTCTTTGTTACCCACTTTTTTGTAGTTGACAATGTTAAAGCAAGGGTCGGAGTCGCCGTCCATCCAGAACAGCTTTTTCTCACGACAAATCACATTGCGTCCAAAGTCGGTGTAAAGAAATTCTACCTGGGCCGAAGCGGACAGCGTTACGGCAAAAAGAATGGCAGTAAAGAATGCTTTTGTCTTCATAGTGTTGGCTTTTTGATGAATTATATAAAGTTTTGGTAATTATCGCAAATATAGTAATTATATTGCCTCTTGTCAAGACATCTTTCCCAAAAGTCACATTTGCCGGCAAAAAACAGGCAAGGAAGCAAGCAGTCGCCACATTGTACACGCTAAAAAAAGGCGTTTATTTTGTCCAAATCGAAAATGTGAGTATCTTTGCCAAGGTCTAAGGTCTGACACCTTGCAAAAGAGTGTACGACAGACATTAAGACGCAACCTTGTTGACACAACTTTATTGTGACTGCTTGATAAAACATTTTCAATAACCATAATTATTTATCTTTACAACCATGGATTGGTTTCAATCTCTATTTTCAACAACCGACTCGGTGGCTCACATCGTGCTGTTGTTCTCCTTAGTCATTGCCGTTGGCGTAATGCTGGGCAAGATTAAGGTGGGCAGCGTGTCGTTGGGCGTCACTTTTGTGTTGTTTGCCGGCATCGTGGTAGGGCACATCTACCACCAGCTGGGCATTACCTATCCCGACGGCGGGTATGCGTGTCCGGCCAAAGTGCTGAACTTTATCCAGGACTTCGGACTGATACTTTTCGTCTATTGCATCGGTTTGCAAGTGGGCCCGAGCTTCTTCCAGTCGTTTAAGAAGGACGGTGTGCAGATGAACATGGTGGCGGTGGGCATCGTATTGCTCAACGTTATCACGCTGCTTGGCCTTTACTATCTGGTGTTCGACACCAAAGACCCTACCAGCCTGCCTATGGCTGTGGGTGTGCTTTATGGTGCTGTGACCAACACGCCAGGTCTTGGTGCCGCACAAGAGGCCATCAACACACTTGGCATCGACATGAAGGGGCAGAACATTGCTGCTGGTTACGCCTGCGCCTATCCGCTTGGTGTAGTGGGCATCATTGGCGCAACCATCGCCATTCGTTACATTTGCCGCATCAAGCTCGACAAGGAGGAGGAGCAAATACGCATGTCGCAGCAGGACAACCCCCACGCCAAGCCTCACCACCTGTCATTGCGTGTTGAAAACAAGGCACTCGAGGGTAAAACATTCTCACAACTCACACAGTTCCTTGGTCGTACCTTTGTGTGTACGCACTACAAGCACAACGACGAGATCATCTCGCCCACCAAAGATACCACGCTGCACGTTGGCGACGAAATGAACGCTGTGTGCGCCATGGACGACGCCGAAGCGGCAACGGCCTTTATCGGTCGCGAAATTGAAGTGGACTGGCAGGCCGAGAAGGCTCCCATCGTGTCAAAACGCATTTTGGTAACCCAACCCGAGGTTAACGGCAAAACGTTTGGCGAGATGCACTTCAGCTCTATGTATGGCGTGAATGTAACACGTATCACCCGCCAGGGCATGAACCTCTTTGCCGACCGCGCGCTGCGCATACAAATTGGCGACCGCTTGATGGTGGCTGGCCCCGAGGACAGTGTGACACGCGTGGAACGCTTGCTCGGCAACTCTGTCAAGCGTCTTGACCACCCCAACGTGGGTGCCATCTTCCTTGGCATATTGGTTGGTATTATCTTTGGTAGCATTCCGTTCCAGTTCCCCGGCATGGCCACTCCGCTCAAGCTGGGTTTGGCAGGTGGTCCGCTGATTATTGCCATCTTGGCTGGTGCCTATGGCTACAAGTTCCACCTGGTTACTTACACCACCACCTCGGCCAACTTGCTGTTGCGCGAAATTGGCCTCATCTTGTTCCTTGCCGCTGTGGGCATCAAGGCCGGCAGCAATTTCTGGGACACTGTGGTGCAGGGCGATGGACTTACCTATGTGTGGGTAGGTTTCTTGGTTACAATCATACCTCTGCTCATTATGGGTGTGGTGGCCCGTTGGCGTTTCAAGCTCAACTACTTCACGCTGATGGGTATCATTGCCGGTTCTAACACCGACCCCCCCGCATTGGGCTACGCCAACCAAACGGCTAACAACGATGCCGCATCGGTAGGCTATTCAACGGTTTACCCGCTGTCAATGTTCTTGCGCATCTTGGTGGCACAAGCCATTATACTGTTCTTGTGTTAAACGCACCGCTTGCACAATAGCTGAAATTAGCAGAAGGCAAATGCTTGACGATATGCAAGCATTTGCCTCCTCTGTTGTTAAGAAATATCTAACTCTATTCAAGCACAAATGGGGGCGATGCGTTCTGCATCGGAATATGGCTTTCAAACCGACTATTCGTGGGCTATTCTAACTTCGTCAAAGCGTCGCCCAATCAAATTGACGTAACTCTTTGATCTTTCAATACGCGCCATTGACGTCAGGAGAATATGGTGTTTCATTGTTTGTGAGTTATGAGATTTGCCGCTAACGCGGGAACATAAGAACAGAAGAACATAAGTCATAACGCGTATTAGCCGCTTACCGCGACTAATACGCCTTATGTGACTTCTGTTCTTATGTCCTTTTGTCCTTATGGTTCCGCGTTAGCGGATAGCCACAAACTAAAAGTCAGGAAATGGGGGAGCGATGCGTCCCACATCGGAATATTGCTTTCAAGCCGACTATTCGTGGGCTATCATGCTATATTACCGATGCGGGACGCATCGCCCCCATTTGTGCTTGAGTTTGAAAGTGAAAAACCGGTCAGTACGGCCCGCCCGCGCTTACACATTAGCCACGCGCATGATGTCGGCAAACACTCCGGCTGCTGTCACATCGGCGCCGGCACCATAACCTTGAATGAGCATGGGATATTCGTGGTAGCGCTCGGTGGTGAGCAGTAATATGTTGTTGGAGCCTTCGAGGTCGTAGAGCGGGTGGCCCTGGCTGATTTCACGCAGCCCCACACGGCCCTTGCCATCAGTCCATTCTGCCACAAAGCGCCAACGCTTGTTTTCACATGCAAGGCGTTGACGTTCGGCCTCAAATTGTGCATCAAGTTCGGGCAGATGCGCCCAGAAGTTGTCGAGCGAACCATCAAAGAGCGCCTGCGGAATGAACAAGTTGCTCTCAACGTCCTCCACATTGACACGGTAGCCGCTCTCGCGTGCCAGGATAACGAGTTTGCGTATCACGTCCTTGCCCGAAAGGTCGATGCGGGGGTCGGGCTCGCTGTAACCGTTTTCCTGTGCCAGATGCACTGCACGGCTGAGCGGAATATCGGCCGACAAGGTGTTGAACACATAATTGAGTGTGCCACTCAGCACAGCCTCAATTTTGAGTACACGGTCGCCCGAGCCACGCAAGTCGCTGATGGTGCTGATGATGGGCAAACCGGCACCCACATTGGTCTCGAACAAGAATTTTACACCACGCTCACGGGCTGTTTGTTTGAGCATCTTATAGTTGTCGTAATCCGACGAAGCGGCAATTTTGTTGGCAGCCACAATATTTACGTTGTGACGCAACAAGCGGCCATACTGTGCTGCCACCTCCTCGCTCGCCGTACAGTCAACAAACACGCTGTTAAACGTGTTCATCTCCTCAATCTCGCTTATCATGCGCTCCACGCCGCCCGTGCCGCCCTGCTGCATGGCCTCGCGGTAATTGGCAGGGTCAATGCCCTCAACATTAAATGCGGCATGGCTGCGGCCGCTCACCCCCACAAGGTTGAGTTTCAAGCCGCGCTCACGCAACAACTTGTCGCGTTGCGCCGCTATCTGACTGAGCAAACTGCTGCCCACGGTGCCCGTACCACAAACAAACAGGTTAAGGTCTTCGTGTTCGCTCAAGAAGAAACTGTCGTGCAGCACATTAATCGTTTTGCGCAACTGTGCGCGATCTACCACAAACGACAAGTTCATCTCCTGTCCACCCATGGCGGTAGCATTGATGCTGATGCCGTTTCGTCCCAACACGCTGAACAACTGTCCGGCAATGCCAGCCATGTGGCGCATACGTTCGCCCACAACCGCCACACTCGACAGTCCGTCAACCAACACGGCCGCATTCATGGCACCATCAGCAATCTCGGCCGCAAATTCGGCATCGAGCAGACGGCAAGCCTCGCGGGCATCGTCAGGTGTCATACACAGGGTTGTGCTGGTCTCCGAAGAGTTTTGCGCCACCATAAACACGCTGATGCCGCCAGCCGCCAAAGTGGTAAAGATGCGACGGTTCACGCCAATCACACCCACCATGGCCAAACCGCTCACCGTGACGGTGCTGGTGTCCTTGACCGATGATATACCGCGGATAGGGCGTCCGCTCGGTGCAGCGTCCTTGCGTATGACACTGCCCTTGGCCTCAGGACGGAAGGTGTTCTTTACATATATAGGTATGTTCTTTTGACACACGGGATAGATGGTGGGCGGATACACCACCTTGGCGCCAAAGTTGCAAAGTTCCATGGCCTCGGCATACGACAGTTCGTCGATGGTGAAAGCCCCTGGTATGATGCGTGGGTCGGCCGTCATGAAGCCGTCCACATCAGTCCATATTTCAAGTGCCTCCGCATCGAGGGCTGCCGCCATTATGGCCGCCGTATAGTCGGAGCCTCCACGCCCCAAATTGGTAGTTACGTCGGTCTCGGCATCGCTGGCTATAAAGCCCCCCATCACGGCCACCCCACTCTGTTCACGGCCGAAAGTCTCGGTTATCAAGCGGTTGGTGACATCAAAGTCGAGCAAGTGCTTGTCGCTCTCATGCACAGTTTTGATAAAGCGTCGCGAGTCGTAGTGCGTGGCGCCATTGATGAGTTCTGCCACAATGAGCGACGACAAGCGTTCGCCGTATGCCACAATGGCATCACTAATCTTTGGTGTGAGGTCTTGAATAAGGCACACGCCATGCAGAATGCTGCGCAGTTCGCCCAGCAGAGCATCGATATTTGCCACAAGGCGTGCCTGTTTTTCGGGAGCTATCACGTCAGACACCATTTGGTGGTGCCGCTCCGTGATGGCCTCCACCTCGGCCAAATAAGCCACATTGCCCTTCGAGGCCAGTTGGGTGGTCTTTATCAACTGGTCTGTCACGCCGCCAAGTGCCGACACCACCACTATGAGGGGGGTGCCAGCACGCTCTACAACGCTTTTTACGTGTTTTATAGCAAAGGCAGTGCCCACCGAGCTGCCGCCAAATTTCAGTACTTTCATGCGTCTGTTTAGTTTGTTGATATGTACAGGAGCATGCCGGCCAGCTGCACCGCCGGCCGCATCTCCCAACACCCTGTATCGTGCTAAAGTTTTACGTTGCGCTTCACACCCTTCGACTCGTTTTGCAAGCGGTCGAGCGCGGTCACAACATACACATATTTGTCGTGTCCGCCCTGGTAAGGCAGTTTGTAGCAAGTCTGCGGTGTCACTGTCACAATGTGCGAGGGGTCGAACAGGTCAACGCGTTCACCCTTCTTAAAGCGGTAAACCACATAATTGCGTGCGCGATCCATTTCCTTGCTACCCTTCGGTGCCGTCCAGAACAGGTAGTAGCCGTTAGGCATCCACATAGCCTTCAGTTTGCGTGGCTTGCCCGGTGCCTTATCATCAATAAAGGGGAAGAGCGGTTGCAAGGCCGGTGTGCGGTTGTACACCTTTTGCAGTGCAGTGGCATAGTTGCCCTCATTGCGCACCACGGCGGCCGAATACCACAGGCAGCCCCCCTGAATGCCGCGCAAGGTGCGCTGCAAGCGGAGTTTGGCCCCCATTTGGTTGACATTCGGATTGTTCAAGTCGGCGGCACGCACCGTGCGCTCCACGTCCTGACCTATAAACAAGGGACGCCCGCCGGCAAAGCGGCTCCACCACTTTACAAGTTCTTCGTAGTCGGCCGTTCTATGTCCAATTTCCCAGTACAGTTGCGGAATATTGTAGTCCACCCACCCCTGGTTTATCCAGTAAAGCACATCGGCATACAAGTCGTCATAGTTCTGCAGTCCATTGGTTTTGGAGCCAGGAATGTTTGAGCCGGCCTTCACATTGTGATAAATGCCAAACGGACTCACGCCAAACTTCACCCAAGGCTTTACGGCCCGAATACTGTCGTGCAAGGCTTTAATAAAGAGGTTTACATTATAGCGGCGCCAATCGTTGATGTTGTTGATGCCATTCTTGTGCGTTTCGTAGGTAGCCTGGTCAGGAATGCTCACCCCCGCCACGGGATAGGGATAAAAATAGTCGTCAATATGCAAGCCGTCCACATCGTAGCGTCGCACAATGTCGGCAGCTATTTTGCAAATGTAAGAGCGGTTCACGTCAAGCCCCGGGTCGAACAGGTAAAGCCCGTCATACTCAAAGCAGCGTTCGGGGTGCTTTACATAAGGGTGCGTCACAGCCAGTTCCTTGGTTGTTTTGGTCTTGGCTCTGAAGGGGTTAATCCATGCGTGCAATTCCATGCCGCGCTTGTGACACTCTGTCACCATCCATGCCAGGGGGTCCCAATAAGGGTTGGGGGGCGTGCCCTGGCGCCCAGTCAGGAAACGGCTCCACGGCTCGTAGGGCGAGGCATACATGGCATCACCCTCGCCGCGCACCTGAAACATGATGGCATTCACGCCACACTGCTGCAGCACGTTGAGCTGGTGTGTCAAATTGGCCTGCATCTCGTCGCGGCCCATGCCCATAAACTGGCCATTTATCATCTGTATCCATGCCCCACGAAACTCACGTTTGGGCAGTACTTCCTGGGCCGAGACACAAGGCCAAAGCAGCAATAGGGTTAACAAAAAGGTATATATACGCTTCATTCTTCAGATAATGTTGTTACTATTTAAGGCGTAAAGATAGTGTTTTTTTGTGAGAGCGGGCCACACACGTGGGCATTTTTGCACAAGCGGTGGTACAAACACGTAATACGTTGGCAGGAATAGCAAACAAGTTGACGGAGCAACGGGGTGACTTATTAACCTGGGTGTTCAAAATTGGCATCAAGGGCAGGAACTCTTTTTAGGGGCATTTTAAGTTGTCTGAAACGCGCTGCAAAAAAACGCAAGCACTAATGGGGGCGACGCGTCTCGCGTCGGGATAGAGAAAGGAGGAAAATACGAACTCTACTAAATAACAGCTGCATCTTTCCCCGACGCGAGACGCGTCGCCCCCATTAGAGCTTGCGTTTCTTGGCAACGCGTTTGTGGCGCGCGCACCCCCAATTATTGAATTTGTTGATTTTGCCTGCACTCTGCACTTTTTGTCTGCACTACACTGATTATCAACGCATTACTGAGTGTAGACAAGTCTGCATTTCACCTGCACACTACCTGCACTCGTCAACAATTACTCTACAGTTGTCTGCACTTGCTTGCACTCTCGTCTACACTTCTTACACTTTATCTACACTTACTTACACTCGCTTGCATTTTGTCTGCACTTACTTGCACTCGCTTTCATTTTATCTACACTTACCTGCACTCGCTTACACTTTATCTACACTCACTTGTGCGGTTGTTTACTGGCATAAGTACGCACGTTTTTTAGTCAAATCCGTGTAAAGACATAAGTATAATTGTGCTTCGGCCACGTCAGGGCGCGCGTTCACTTATGACTGTTGGCATTGCCTGCATTGGGCGGCAGGCGTGCCGATTGCTCCAACTGAAAATTCTCTCTCCCGTAACAGGACAGCCATAGTGCTACAACCATCTTGTCGCGCACACTACTGTGGGCTAACCATAGTTTCCTCGTTTTGCGTCTGTTGGCAGAACAACTAAAGGCGAGTTACTCAACTCCTGGGTAGTGCAGAGTGTAAGCGTGTAGTAAAGAGTGTAAGTGTGTAGTGCAGGCAAAGTGTAAGTGTGTAGGCAGAGTGCAGGTATACCTACACTCTGCAACGCATTGATTATCAACGCAGTGCAGGCAA
>ENA-ORMJ01001439-ORMJ01001439.1-human-gut-metagenome-genome-assembly--contig:-NODE-1439-length-14298-cov-3.981324_pt1 | contig 14298 bp, 7 predicted proteins | sample MGYA00242100_ERZ508989 | MGnify/ENA primary metagenome ERZ508989 (study PRJEB26280, sample SAMEA2531403) | human gut metagenome | biome: human gut; feature: human-associated habitat; material: faeces...
TCCGCCGCCTTTCCACATTTCTCCAAGTGCAGCTACATTTGCATCATTTCCTACTTTTACTGGGAGTCCGATTTTACCGGAAAGAGTCTCTGCCACATCAAAAGTTCCCCAGCCAAGATTTACACAGCCAAGAATCATTCCCCGGTCGACCGGTCCCGGAAGCCCGATTCCGACACCCATACAGTCCAAAATCCCGTAAGATTTCTTCGCAATGATTTCTTCCAGTTTTGCTGCGATATGTTCTATAATATGAGCACCCTGGTCAGATTTATCCGTCGCAATCTCATATTTTTCTTCTAATTTTCCATCCCCGGAAAACAGTCCTATTTTTACGGTTGTTCCGCCAACATCCACACCAAACTTGTACATACTCTATTCCTCTTCTCTCGGCTTTCCAAGATTTGCCTGCACACGGCGGTATAATTCCTGTGCCGCATTGTAACCCATCTTTTTCTGACGATGGTTTACTGCTGCCGCCTCTACGATAACCGCAAGGTTTCTGCCCGGACGGATTGGAATGGAATAGCTTACTACTTTATTTCCAAGGAATTCGGTATATTCTTCGTTCAGACCGAGGCGGTCGTATTCCTTATCCTTATTCCACTCTTCCAGCTTGATCACCATATCGATTCCCTGTGTTTCCTTTACACTTTCCACACCAAACAATGCCTTGACATCTATAATTCCAATTCCCCGCAATTCGATAAAATGTCTGGTGATATCCGGTGCCGTACCGATCAGGGTTTCATCACTTACTTTTCTCAGTTCCACTACGTCATCCGTAACCAGACGGTGTCCTCTCTTGATCAGCTCGATCGCAGCCTCACTTTTACCGATTCCGCTTTCACCCATGATCAATACACCTTCACCGTATACATCGACCAGAACACCGTGAATAGAGATACATGGTGCAAGTTCCACATTCAGCCAGCGGATGATTTCCGCCATAAAGGATGATGTCGTTTTCTGTGTGACGAGAACTGGTACTCCATACTTTGTTCCTGCATCGATCAGCTCCTGATCCGGCTCCATGCCTCTGCAGAATACAATACACGGAAATCTCTGTGACATCAGCTTCTCATAGATCGCAAATTTGGATTCTTTATCCATCTGCTCCACATAGGAATTCTCGGTAAATCCGATAATCTGCACTCTGAGACTGTCAAAATGTTCAAAATATCCGGTCCACTCCAGGGACGGACGATTGATATCCGGCACCGTTATTTTGATTTTATCGGTGTCAATGCCCGGATTACAAAGTTTTAAATCATAATTCTCTATCAGTTTTGATACTTTTACACTACTTGCCATATTTTTTATTCCCTCCTGAACTTAATGTCTGCGGATTTGGCAATCCTTTTGACCTTAGCATAATTATATATAATGCCGGCTATTTAGACAAGCCTTTTCTGAAAAACTCATACACGTTTTTTGCCGTTTTTTCATTCATGGATGGAACTTTCATCAGTTCTTCCACCGATGCCTCTTTTATTCCCGCAATATCGGAAAAATACTTCATCAGTGCCTTCCTTCTTGCCGGCCCGATTCCTTCGATATCATCCAGCACCGAATGAATCTGTGCCTTGCCCCTGAGACTCTTATGATACTCAATCGCAAAGCGGTGTGCCTCGTCCTGGATTCTTGTAATCAGCCGGAAGCTTTCCGAATGGGTATCGATCGGCAGCTCCGCCTCATGATACAAAAGTGCCCTCGTCCTGTGCCTGTCATCCTTGACCATGCCACACACCGGAATGTGAATCTGTAATTTATCCAGTACCTGGAGTGCAATATTGACCTGGCCCTGACCGCCATCCATCATGATCAGATCCGGAAATCTGGAAAATTTATCATCTTCCTGTGCCATTGCATGGGTAAATCTTCTGGTCAGAACTTCCTCCATGCTGCCATAATCGTTCGGCCCTTCTATGGTTTTAATCCGGAATTTCCGGTAATCGTTCCGTTTCGGTTTTCCATTCTCATATACAATCATAGAACCAACGGACTGGAAACCGGCGGTATTCGAGATATCATATGCTTCGATGCGGTAATCGTTGTGGCTTTCGATTCCCAACAGGGTAAAGATATCCTGCATGGCACCGATGGTTCTCGCCTCTTCCCGCTTTACCTTGTCCCGATCCAGATCCAGCACCATCTTTGCATTCTTCTGCGCCAGTTCCACCATTTTTTCTTTCTGTCCTTTTTTCGGATTCAGAATGGACACTTTATTTCCCCTTCTTGAAGACAGATATTCCTCGATTACCTCTGCTTCCCGCAGTTCATCCGATACCAGAATTTCCTTCGGAATAAACGGAGTGCCGGAATAATACTGCTTGATAAAACTCGTGAGAATATCCTCTTCCATGGCTATCCGCACAAAGAAATGTTCCCTTCCCAGCACTTTTCCGCCGCGGATAAAAAATACCTGCACCACCGCATCATTTCCATCTGCCGCATATGCGATTACATCACGGTCAAGTCCTTCCTCGGAAGTAATCTTCTGCTTCTGTGCCACGCTTTTGACACTGGTAATCAAATCCCGGTATTCCGCCGCTTTTTCATAATTCATGTCATGGGATGCATCATACATCTTCTTCTCTAACATTTTTATTACATCCGAATATGCACCGCCTAAGAAACGAAGTGCCTGCTCCACCTGCTTTCCGTACTCTTCTTTTCCGATATATCCCATGCAGGGTGCATCACACTGCCCGATATGATAATTCAGACAGGCTCTGCCATTGCCGATCTCCTTCGGAAGGGATCGGTTGCACGTCCGGATATGATAGATTTTCCGCAGAAGTTCAATGGTGTCCTTGACAGCACCCGCACTGGTGTACGGACCGAAGTAACGGGATTTGTCCTTTTTCATGTCCCGGGAAAACAGAATCCGCGGATAATCTTCTCCCACCGTAACCTTGATGTACGGATAGGTTTTGTCATCCTTGAGCATGGTATTATACCGCGGTCGATGCTCTTTGATCAGATTACATTCCAGAATCAGGGCTTCCAGTTCTGAATCTGTCACGATGTATTCAAAATAGCTGATATGCGACACCATCTGTTCTATTTTTGCAGTACGCTTCCTACTTGCCTGAAAATACTGGCGTACCCTGTTTTTCAGACTGATGGCTTTTCCGACATAAATAATCTCTTCTGACGCATCATGCATAAGATAGACTCCCGGACTTGCCGGGAGCTTTTTTAACTCTTCTTCTATATTAAAATCTTCCATTGCAATACTTCCTCTAAATGCCGATATTTTTTCTTAATCTTAACATACCGGAAGCAATTTAGCAAGGCATGTCAGATTTCTCTTCCTGCAAACTGAGTCATATACAATTCGTAATATCTGCCTTTTTACATAGTAAAAAATGCATAAATCCATCTGTCATATCCGGATTTATGCATTTTGCTACTCGATATTGATTCTTATTTTTCTCTATTTAATTTAAAGCATGACATGACTGTCATTTTTTCTCTTTTCGAACAATTCACATATCCAGTGTACCGGTGGAATCCTGCTGATTCCAAGTGCAATCAATGCTCCGGCAAATACATAACCCATTAACTGGAGGAAATAGTTCCAGTAATCTATGGCATTGTAACCGGCAATGGTTTCCTTCAACATATTCATTCCCGGCTGGAATATGATTAAATTAAGATTATTCAATTTTGTAAAGATATCCGGCAGCAGGTCGAATGGGAACGAAGATGAGCATGCTACTGCAATAATCATACAAAGCAATGCAAATGCTTCTCCGATCAGTCCCAGCCCGAATGCACAAGAGTATGCAAACAGATTAAATACCAGTCCGATAGCCACTACGGAAAGCACAAATGCCACCGGATGCTTACATTGCACTTCGATAAACAGCAAATCGCCCAATGCCAGAATAACGCTTGTCGGTATGCTGACACATGCAAATGTCATCCATCTGCCGATGTACTGCTGGAAACGTGATACCTTTCCACTTATCTCCGGATAGTTTTTATGATTAAATTCCGCATGAATGATAACCATACAGAACAGAGAGGACAAATACAATGCCAGCACCGTGTAAAAGGCACTCATGGAACTTGCATAGGAATTTCCTGCCTTGTCATTGATTTCATATATGACATTCTGATCTACCTTTGTCGGTTCGGCTACAAAATCTGCAAACTGTTCCGGATGATTTTCCAGTAAATCTGCCAGTGCCTGATACTGTTCGTTCTGCTGCAGTTCATTCAGATAAGATGTAATCTCATTCAGTTTCGCCACAAGATTCTCTGCCATTGTCTTTGAATCCGTAAGTGCGATTGTTCCGTTTTGCAGTTCATCCGCATATTTCTGCAGATTCTGGCTGATGGAGTCAAAATCAACATTCATATTAGTCAGCAGACCGCTTGCCTTAATCAGACTTGTATACAGGGAATTTCCGGTACTGTTAATGGACTGCTTCAGGGAACTGTTGTATACCTGCTTGACCTGTTTGAAATCATCTTCACAATTTTGCAATTTTGCAAGCAGTTCTTTTCTTAATGCCTTACTGTCATTCTGTGAAGTTCCCGCCAGATTCTCCAGATCCGTCAAATCATTCTGCAGCGCCGTAAGATTTCCTTCCAGACTGTTATAATATTCTTCCAGCTTCTTCTTCTGCTCTTCCACCTGATTCTTTACCGCATCGCTATCCGGCAGGGTTGGCTTTTCAATATTATCCGGCAGGGTTGGCTTTTCAATATTATCCGGCAGAGTTGTTCCGTTCAGATTATCCCGTGTCATATTTTTCCAGGACTCCAGCATGGTTTCTAACAGTTTCATCTGGTTGCGGATCAAAGTAACATCACTCTGGATTGTACCTAATGCACTCTCTATGGTATTGGTATCCTGTGCCGCCAGTTCTTCTAACTTACGCAGCTGTGAATCCACAAGGTCGAATGCCGCATCCATGGTTGCACCTGCCTGGCTGATCGTCTGGTTGCCGGACACCAGAATATTTTCCATCGAATTAATCGTATTCTGTCCGTTCTTTACAATGGAATCCAGATCCGGTATCAGATCATGGGACGAACTCATAATCGTCTGTGCCGACTGTGTAATGTAAATAAAGGAATTTAAAATGTTGATATAGGAATTCAAATCACTGCTCAGATTCTCCAGTGTTGTTGTGCCTGCCGCAGTAATGTTCTTATCGTCCCCGGTAAAATATCCGCCGGCTTCTGCAATCACGGTTGAAAGCTGTGTGATAATGGTATCATTTACCTGACCCTGTACCGTTGTCTTTACCTTACTGGTTATCTTCGGCACAATCGCATTCTTTTTCTGGTTTTCATAATATTGGATCGTCGGATGTGCCAGATCTTCATTCATGAAATCAATCAATTTCTCTGAGAAATCCTCCGGAATTACAAATGCCGCATACAAATCTCCTTTGTATACATCGTTCTGTATTTCATCATCCAGTTTTTCCCTGGTATCTTTATCCGTAACATCCGCACCCTCGCCATAGAATACCCATCCTACCGTATTATTTTCTTTCAATGATTCCATAACGGTCTGACCGATATTAATATAAACATCTCCGACATAGAAGCCCTGATCCATGGAATATACACCGATATTCAGTGCGTTCAGATCCGTATACGGACTCCAGGAAGATAACAGATTCGTCCAGCAGTAAATACATGGCAGGCAGATCAGACCGATCATGATGACGATCGCTACCACATTGCTGAATATCTTCTTCATATCATGCGTAAATATTTTAAAGAAATCCGAAGAACTCTTTGGAATATGTTTTGTGCGCCGTCTTACCTCTTCCATCTGTTCTGCTGTCAAGGCCCGGATCTCCTCATCCTGTCCGCTCAGCTGGCGGATCTTCTTCTGCAGCATATGATCTTTATATTCAATCGCAATCAGTGCTCCGGTAATAATCAGGACGGACATAATCCAGATAATTAAAAACGCAATTTTATTTGAAGTAACATTGAACAAAAGAATCAGCAGAAGTACCGGAATAATAATCAGACATTTAATACCTGCTGAAATGCGTTTTTTATTCCGCTCATGCGTTTCTTCCGAATATTTTAACAACTCACGATAGAGTGTTTCATACTTTTCTGAATCCTGATTATTCATTCCGGTCACCTCCTTCTCTTTCTTCTACATCAATATACTCCCCATCATCATCGTCATATTCATCTTCCTCTTCGCCTTCATCATCATACTCTTCTTCCTCTTCTCCTTCATCGTCATACTCTTCCTCCTCTTCGTCTTCTTCCTCTTCTTTTACTCCCATGATTCCGGTTTCCTGAAGTCTGGTATCAATGAATACCATCAGATTATAAATCGGTCCGCGGACAACCAGTCCGAAGAACAGGGATACTGCGACAAATATCATAAGCTTGCCAAGATATATGCTTAAATCATAGTTCGTATAGCCGAAGCATACCTCTCTTAATGCATTTGAGCAGTAAGTAAATGGCATATATGCTGACAGCCAACGCATAGAAGAAGGAATCTGTTCCACGGAATAGGTACATCCGCCCGTACTCATCTGGAAGATAACCAGTATGGTTGCCAGTGTTCTTCCGTAGATCAGCCCGAATGTCTTAACACAACTGTAAGTTATATTGGTAAATACAAAGGAAATAATTGCATTTACCACAAAGAATGTAATAACATGCTGACACTGGATCTTCATGACGAAAATTAGAAAAGCACTTAATAACAGGGATTGTATAAAACCTAACAGCCAGAAGGTAAGATATCTTCCAAAATAGGTCTGGTAAGGCTTTACATCCGTAAGTTCTGTGGTATCTGCCTCCACCTTCAGCTCCGAGGTCAGAATCAGTGCCAGTACATACAATGCCAGCACCACATAGAATACGCTGCAGGCACTTCCATAATTATCTACCGGGAATACTACATTCGTATCCACCTGTATGATTTCTGAAAAATATTTTCCATAGCTGTCCGCATCGCCGGTCAGAAAACTTACCAGTATCTGCATCTTCTCACTGTCCGATGCTGTCTGTACCTCTTCCAGGACATTCTGAAGTTTGGAACTGATTTCCCTGATTACCGTCTGCACCTGTGCAAGACTCTCGTCTGTATAGGTAATCGTTGTATCAATATTAGAAAACAATGTACCTGCATTTCCGGTCAGATTATTCAGTGTCTGCATGGTTATGGTCACATTTTCAAGCACCATATTCATATTATCAAGAACACCGTTAATCTCAGGTGTCACTACATTATTATATGTATCCTGAAGGGAACTTATCTGTGACGCACAGTTTCCAAGTGCCTGGTCTAACGTACTGAGATCCGGTGCCTGGATATTGACCTGCTGTACCGTTATCAACGAAGAATTCAACGTCTGGATCGCTGTAATAAAAGTCTTTATCGTTTCGCTGCTGTAGTTCTTTCCGACATTCATTGCCGTATCATATAATCCGGAAACGTCGGTCAGTGTCTTGTTTAATATACTGTTCAACTGATCGATATCACTCGTCAAAAGTCTTGAATTCTGCACATCGGATGCAACCGTAGCCAGTGAATTCTCCATATCGCCAAGAAGCGAATTCATGGTAGCGGAAAATTGCTGATAAGATTTCTTCGTATCTGTAAGTCCACCCTGGATACTCTGCACATCGCTGATTCCATTATTAATATCGCCCTGGACATTCTCCAGTTCTCTCTGTGCAATATCCAGTTTTCCATGCATTTCCTGGTTTTCACTCGTAAAATCCGTAATAATCTGATCATACTGTACCAGATTATCATTGATGGAAGTCAGTTTTGAAATAATCAGATCGGCTGCATTTTCCTCACCGCTCTCATTTACAATATTACTGACCTGTTCCATCACTGTCTTTACAACTGTCTCCAGAAAGGTCTTATTAATAGTGGATTGCAATGTCTCTACTGCCGTATCCGTAACCTTGACTGCCACGGCATTTTTCTTTCCATTATCATAATAGGTAATTTCCGGTTTCTGAAAACCGGAATCCGCAGACAGGAAATCAAGCATATCCTTTGAAAAGTCTTCATCTATTACAATTCCGGCATACACATCCCCGTTCGTAACAGCTTCAATCAAGGCATTCTTTGTATCTGCCACTTTCCAGTCAATGGATTTATTCTCTTTCAGATTTTCTATAATCGAATCTCCCTGATTATACTCTGTTCCATCCTCTGCGGTGTAGCCTTTATCGTTATTGTATACGAGAATAGTCAGATTATCTGTATTTCCATATGGATCCCAGTTTGAAAAAATATTAAAAACCGCATAACAGCTCGCAATAATAACAAGCGCCCCACATATCAGTAATGGAAAGAAATTTGTACAAATACTTTTCAAATCTTTGATAAAAATTTTTATAATGTTCTTCATTTAGCAATCCTTCTTTTCCTTATAAATCACAATGATGCCGCTCTGCACAATGCTCTGGATACCTGCTGAATGGCTGCTGCCGCCCTGCAGGTATCCCATGCATACTAGACAAAGTGTCTATTATTATAGCAAATGCATTTCCCGATTACAAGAAAAATTATATTAAAAGAAAATAAACACAGAAAAACTGTTTGCCGGAACGTTTACGGAATTTCCAGTGATTTTACCCTGTTTTGTATTTATTTTTACCTGTTCCGGATGATTGATTGTATTTCTCAATTCCTCATCACCGCTGATGCAATGCAATGTATATTCCTTTCCTTCGCCGATTCTGGAAACCGTACTCTCAATCTCTATCTGTCTGTCCGCTGGATAATGGTTTACAACCTTAAGAATAACTTTTCCCTGCTCATCCTCTGTGGCACTGACATACAGACCTTCCTCTTTTTCCTTATCCGCCGGAATATCTGTCTGTGCCTGCAATGTTCTTGATCCGCGGTACAGACTGTATAACTGCTGTACATAATAACTCGGTGTCACATAAGATTTTTCCCCATCAAACCAGATTAAATCCGGTGACCACTGTGTATATCCCATTCTTGCAAATAACGGAGCATAGCTTGCAAGTGCAACAACATCTGCATTCCGCTCAAGACCGGTCATGAAGGCTGCCTCTGCCAACGCACCGCCCAGTGTATTAGCTTCCGGACAGTTCATGCGTCCTGCACTTCCCGGAATATGGCAGGCATATTCACCTGCAAATACCTTGATTTTGCGGTCATACTCATCATAAAAATGAACATTGTCATACAGCCATTCCGGTGCTACATAGTAATGCTCATCAATGGCATATACCAGATTATCATTTGTCTTGGCTGCCTTTCTTGCCCATTCCCATGCCCGGAAATAACCGCCGCCCCATACATCCGGGCCTGAACTTCCGATCAGTTTTATCTCCGGATATTTCTCATGAATTGCCTTTTCAAACATTTCATATCTTCCATAGAAATTCACGGAATCTGTCTGCCACTGCTCGTTTCCAACTCCCAGATATTCCAGATGGAACGGACTTGGATGTCCCATTTCTGCTCTTTTCTTTCCCCATTCCGTGGTCACATCCCCGTTCGCATACTCAATCAGATCCAGTGCATCCTGGATATATTCCTGCATCTCAAGGCTTTCAATATCCACTTTCTCCGTGGACATAAACTGGCAGGCAAGCCCTACATTCATAACCGGCAATGGCTTTGCACCCAGATACTCACATAATAAAAAGTATTCATGATATCCTACGCCATAAGTCTGTCCATAATGCGGATACGGACCTGAGAAACCTGTTGCTTCGTTATTATTGTGGACAGCCCAGCGGTTCCAGTTAAACTTTCTCTCTTCCACCGGTGCAATGGTATCCTTCCAATGATAACGGTTTTCCAGTGTATTTCCTTCCACAATGCATCCGCCCGGAAATCTCATAAAGGACGGCTTTAATTCCTTTAACCGTTCGGTAAGATCCCTTCGGAACACATGCAATACAGCATCTTCCGGCATAAGCGAAAAGAAATCAAAGCATACCGTTCCTTCCCCTTCCAGGGACACAACAAAATCAGCCTGTTTCACATTCATCTTCGCCGTAAGCACTGTCTCATATTTATTCCATCCGGCCTGTAATGCCAGAACTTCTGTTTCTGCAGCAATCTTTCCGTCTTTTCGGACAGATACACGCACTTCCTTTGTACCCTCTGCCGGTCGTGCATAGAATGACAGGAGATACTTCTTTCCCTCCTGCATATAGATCCCATCGTAAGCCTTATTGGTAAACGAAGGTTTCTCTCCCTTTCCCATAAAGACCATATAATGCGGATTTACCTGATTCACCGGTTCGCTGCTGTCAAAGCTCATGAAAGATCCGGCACCATTGTCCTCATAGACCTGCCATCCATATCCGCCATCATATACCGTACCAAAATCATCCTTCTTACCAAAGGCAAACACCGCCTCAAAATTACGGTTCTCCAGCATTTCTGCGTGCAATCCGCCATCCAGGCTGTAATTAATATCCTCAAAGAACAATCCGTACATATCCTTTGAAACTGCAACACTATTCTGATCCGTGATTCTTATCTTCATCTTCTTATCTCTCCTTTATAATTTAATATCCAGTTCAACCGGACAATGATCCGAACCCATCACTTCCGTATGGATTTTGGCATCCTCCAGATATTCCTTAAAATCTTCTGACACAATAAAATAATCAATTCTCCATCCGGAATTTTTCTCCCTTGCATGAAACATATAGGACCACCAGGAATACACCCCTTCGGTATCCGGATAAAAATACCGGTAAGTGTCAACAAACCCTGCATTCAGCAGTTCTGTCATCTTTCCTCTCTCTTCATCTGTAAATCCTGCATTTTTATGGTTTGTTTTCGGATTTTTCAAATCAATCTCCTGATGTGCCACATTCAGATCACCGGTCATAATAACCGGTTTCTTGTCTTTTAATCCAATCAGGTACTTTCTGAAATCATCCTCCCATTGCATCCTGTATTCCAGTCTGGTCAGTCCTCTCTGTGAATTCGGGGTATAGCAGGTCACCATATAGAATTCCGGAAATTCAAGGGTTATCACCCTTCCCTCATGGTCATGTTCTTCCACTCCAATGCCGTAAAACACACTCAAAGGCTCTTCTTTTGTGAAAATGGCAGTTCCGGAATAGCCCTTTTTCTCTGCATAACTCCAGTATGCATGATAGCCTTCTTTCTTCCAGTCAATCTGTCCTTCCTGGAGCTTTATCTCCTGAAGGCAGAAAATATCGGCATCCACTTTATCGAAAAAATCCATAAATCCTTTCTCCATGCATGCCCTGAGTCCGTTTACATTCCATGAAACCAGCTTTTTCATATTTTTTCTTTTACCTCCTGTCATAGCAGAACAGAGGGGGCCGCATCTGCGAATCCACCCTCTGTCCAATGTTATTCTTCTTCTTTGTCTACTTCTTCTGTGTTTACTTCTTCTGTGTCCGCAGTGTCTTCTTTTTTCTCTATTTCTATTTCAATCTGCGGCTTTTCGTTTTCTTCCGGCTTCGATTCTTCTTTTGCATCCGGATCTTTTCCCTCAAATAATGCCATGAACTGCTTTCCTGTAATATTTTCCTTCTTAAACAGATAATCCGCAATCCGATCCATTGCTTCCCTGTTTTCAGAAAGAAGCTTCTTCGCCTTCTCATAACATTCTTTTAAAAGTTCCTTTACTTCCGTATCTACTTCCGTATAGGTTGCATCTGAGCAGTTCAGCACGGTTCTTCCTGATAAATAGGTATCCTGTTCTTTTTCAAGACACATCAGTCCGAATTTATCAGACATACCATACTGTGTAATCATGGCTCTCGCCAGATCTGTGGCTTTCTCCATGTCATTCGCCGCTCCGGTCGTTACTGTATCAAAGACAATCTCCTCTGCAGCACGTCCGCCGAGCAGTGTGACGATTCTGGTCAGAAGTTCATCCTTTGTCATAAGATACTTCTCTTCTTCCGGAACCTGCATAACATATCCAAGTGAGCCCATTGTCCTTGGAACAATCGTAATCTTCTGCACCGGTTCTGCCTTTTTCTCGAGAGCAGTAATCATGGCATGACCTACTTCATGGTAAGCCACTGTCTTCTTCTCGACTTCACTTAAGATTCTGTCTTTCTTCTCTTTACCGGCAATTACCACTTCCACCGCTTCTAATAAATCAGCCTGTGAAATTGCCTGCCTGCCGTTCTTAACTGCATTGATCGCAGCTTCATTCACCATATTTGCCAGATCCGATCCGACTGCACCCGAGGTAGCCAGTGCAACTTCTTCCAAATCAACAGTTTCATCCATCAGCACATCCTTGGAATGCACCTTCAGAGTTTCCACTCTTCCCTTTAAATCCGGCTTATCTACAATAATTCTCCGGTCAAAACGTCCCGGTCTTAACAATGCCTTATCCAGCACATCCGGCCGGTTCGTTGCCGCCAGGATAATCAGTCCCTTGGAAGAATCAAAACCATCCATCTCAGACAGCAGCTGGTTCAATGTCTGTTCTCTCTCGTCATTTCCACCACCATATCTGGAATCCCTGCTCTTACCGATCGCATCAATCTCATCGATAAAAATGATACAAGGAGCAGCCTGCTGTGCCTGTTTAAACAGATCCCTTACTCTCGAAGCACCAACTCCGACAAACATTTCTACAAAATCAGAACCTGACAGGGAGAAAAACGGTACATTCGCCTCACCTGCAACCGCTTTGGCAAGCAGCGTTTTACCTGTACCCGGAGGTCCGACAAGCAATGCTCCCTTCGGCAGTTTTGCACCGATTTTTGCATATTTTCCAGGATTATGCAGGAAATCCACAATTTCTTTCAAAGATTCTTTTGCTTCTTCCTGACCTGCCACATCCAGGAAGGTCACACCGGTCTTCTTCTGTTCGTACATCTTTGCATTGGACTTTCCTACACCCATGATTCCGCCGCCGCCCATACCGCCGGTCATACGTTTCAGGAAAAATCCCATCACAAAATAAATCAATGCAAATGGAAGTACCCATGATACAATGAATTCCACAATCACGGAATTCGTACTCTCATCATTCACCTTCCAGTCGACATCTGAAGCTTCCAGTTCTTCCTGAAGCTTATCCCCACTCAGTACCATGGTCCAGTAGGCAAATTTCTCACCTGTCAGGGTATACCGTTCTTCTTTCGGATAAATGAGAATCATTCCCTTGGAACTTACTTCTACTTCATCAACTTCACCCTTCTCAAGCATGGACAGGAACTTGCTGTACTTTATCTCCTTGCGTGAGGTACTCTGTACAACCGAGCTGAACATGGTAACTAACATCAGTGTTGCCAGAAGTGCAACAACAATGGTTATCACTTTCTGTTTATTTTTCTTATTCTTGTTATTGTCATCACCATCTTTTAATGGCTGATTTTCATTATTATTTTCCATTCTGTCCTCTTTCCGTATTAAATTTGCAAGCCTGTAAAGCTATACTTATATAGTATACTGTTAGTTTTCACATAAATCAATAATGATATTGTGATTTTTTTGTTAAATGATTATTTTCAAGATTTTTAAAATTTCTATTGGATTATTTTTCTTTCCGTTGTATAATAATATCTTAAAAGGCGAATTTTGTCTAAAATGTAATATTCCGATTTAAAATCACGAGGAGGATTAAAATGCCAGTTAAATATGTTTTTGTTACAGGCGGTGTTGTTTCAGGACTGGGTAAGGGTATTACCGCAGCATCTCTGGGACGTTTATTAAAAGCGCGTGGCTACAAAGTTACCATGCAGAAGTTTGACCCATATATCAATATTGACCCGGGTACGATGAACCCAATCCAGCATGGAGAAGTATTTGTAACGGATGATGGAGCCGAAACAGATCTTGACCTTGGACATTATGAAAGATTTATCGATGAAGGACTGAATAAGAAATCAAACGTTACAACAGGTAAAGTATATTGGAGTATCTTATCCAAAGAACGTCGTGGAGATTATGGTGGTAACACAGTACAGGTAATCCCACACGTAACAAACGAGATCAAGAGCCGTTTTTACAGAAGTGAAGACCCAAGCGATCAGGAAGTAGCGATCATTGAGATCGGAGGAACTGTAGGAGATATCGAAAGTCAGCCATTCTTAGAGGCGATCCGCCAGTTCCAGCATGATGTTGGTCGCGAGAACTGTATTTTAATTCATGTTGCTCTTATGGTTTACTTACCTGCATCTGAAGAAATGAAAACAAAACCAATTCAGATGAGTGTTAAGGAGCTTCAAAGACTTGGTATACAGCCAGATGTTGTTGTTTGCCGTACAGAACATGAAATTGATGACAACTTAAAAGACAAAATCAGTTTATTCTGTAATGTGCCTGCAAGT
>ENA-ORMJ01001441-ORMJ01001441.1-human-gut-metagenome-genome-assembly--contig:-NODE-1441-length-14288-cov-3.816975_pt1 | contig 14288 bp, 11 predicted proteins | sample MGYA00242100_ERZ508989 | MGnify/ENA primary metagenome ERZ508989 (study PRJEB26280, sample SAMEA2531403) | human gut metagenome | biome: human gut; feature: human-associated habitat; material: faeces...
ATATTCTCTCACATCACGTCGGCCTAGAAGCAAATGATTTTCAACAGTACGTTTTGACAAAGATAATTTAGTAGCTATTTCCGTTGATGACATATAGAGGTATCTATTCATATAATAAATTTGTCGTCGCTGCAACGACAATTTTAAAACCATTAACCTTTCCAATCTAACTAAATCTTTTGCTAATAATGAACTTTCAGAAGAATTAACCTGAATAGAAATATTTTCCATCATATAAGATGTTATTTTCTGTTTTCTATAAAACCGACGTAAATAATCAATTATCAAATTTTTTGCAATAGTAAAAATAAAACTTTTTATCGTATCCCTACGAATCAGTTTCTCATAATCCAAAAGACTCAAAAAAGTATCCTGAAACAAATCCTCAGCATCTTCTACATTATTTATTCTACACTTTATATAAGACATAAGCTGTGGGCGATATTCTTCAAACGCTTCAGCAATTAAACTATAAGAATAACATACTTTGTTTTCCATTTTATTACACTTTTATGGTTTATCTTCACTACAAAAATACAATAGAGATATAAAATAAAACAGAAAAAAAACGCGAATTAATCTCATTGAACAAATCCAAACTATTCAATCACATACTCAACTGATTTACTGCTTCTTACGAAGACAAAAAGGCGTTTCATTAAATTTATCGAAACTGGTTATACTCAAAAATATCTTAAAAATACATATAAAAACATTTTAATTACTAATCAATCAGTTTTTATTTGTACTTTTATAATTATTTTTTTTGAAAAAATCAGTATAACTATTTTATGACAAGACAATAAAAAGAACAATCTTTTATTATCTGATATTTAAGAACGTTAAATCATCATAGTTAACTAGAATGAAGAAATTATACAAAAGTATATTCATTATATACATAATATTATGTAAGTCAATTAATCTTCTTGCACAACAAGATACTTTTAATAGTATCTCTACCTCTAATGGTATGAAAGATCTTGTAATTAACTCAATTTTTAAAGACTCTAAAGGATTTGTTTGGTTTGGTACAAATTCATCAATAGAAAAATTTGATGGAGTACGTTTAAAAAGATATGAAATAGAAACCTCAAATAATAAAAAACGTATTTACAATTTTATAGAAGATCCCTATTATGGAATTCTTTGCGGAACAGATTGTGGAATATATAATTATGATAAAAATAGTGACCGCTTTTTACCATTATTTAAAGATGTTATCGACTGTAAAGTAAATTCTATCTATCGTTTCTCTAAAGACAAATTGCTCGTTGCAACCGAAAAAGGATTATATATCTGTACAAAAGGAAATGCAACACAAAGTACATTATATGGAACATTTATTTCACCGCAAAACAATACAACAGCAATTGTACCTAATGGTGATTCACTGTCAGTTTGGATATCTACTATGGATGGAATTGTTTCATATAACCCTTCAACTAAAAGTACAGTCAGATATCAATGTCAAAATACAGAACTTTCCAACTCTTTTTATAACATGACCAGAATAGAGGATCAACTATACCTTGGTACAATGGAAAATGGAATAATAAAGTTTGACACAAAAAGTCATGAATACAGTCGTTATATAAATGTAGGATGCAACGTAATATCTTCACTGTCTAGTGATAATAAAGACTTACTTTATGTTGGAACTGATGGTAATGGTGTACATATTATTTCAACTAAACAAAATTGTATCATAAAATCATACAAGCATGTACCAGGAGATAAAGGTGGAATACGTTCGAACTCTGTATATTCTGTATTAGTAGATAGAGATAGTCTTCTATGGATAGGACATTACCAAATTGGAGTAGACTACACTTTATATCAAAGCGGCCTATTTAATGTTTATAAATGGAAAGAAAAGTTCAATACTAAAGATTTACTTATTAGAACAATTTCTTTCAATAATAAACAACGCCTTATAGGCTCAAGAGACGGACTAGTCTTTATAGATGAAAAAAAAGATACTGTAAAATCATTTAAAACTCCTGAACTTAGATCCAATACTATCATTTCAAGTTGTTATCATAAAAATAAATTCTATATTGGGACCTATGGAGGCGGCATGTATGTATTTGATCCAAAAACACTTAAAATATCAGATTTTACAATAACATCCGACAAGACATTTATCAACGGACACATCTTTTGTATCAAACCCGATTACGAAGGAAATCTTTGGATTGGAACGTCAACAGGCCTCTATTGTTTTAATCAAGACAAACAAATATACCATTTTGAGTCATCAAGTTCAAAAATCCCTGAGGGGAATGTATATGAAATATTTTTTGATTCTTCTAACAGAGGGTGGATATGTACAGAAACCGGAACTTGTCTATGGGACTCAAACGAGAAAATCATAAGAAATAATGTGTTCAATAATAACTTCGCAAACCACGAAAAAATAAGAACTGTTTATGAAACAACTACTGGTGAAATTTATTTTATACCTGAAAAAGGAGAAATATTTTTTACAAATAAAGAAATTGACGAATTCAACACAATAGGAAACTATAAAATCTTTAAAGATAAACAGTTCCTTTCAATTGTTGAAGATAAATTAGGAGTTTTTTTTCTTACAACTAATAATGGTTTATACAGAATAGACGGTTCAAAAAAGGTTATTCCATTTAACTATACAGACGGAATTCCAGACCCTATATTCACAAATTGTGTATCCATCCGAGATTCTTCAGGTACATTCTGGTTTGGAAATTCAAAAGGATTAGTATATCTTAAACCTGAGAAAATAAAAAATCTAAAAAAAAATAATTATAAGATAGAAATTACAGATGTAATAATAGATGGTAAGAAATATCAAAAATATTTATCAGAATCTGGTAATATATATAATATTAATATTAATGACAATGCCCATAACATTACAGTATTATTTTCAGGAATGATTTATACTAATCCTGCGGACATGATTTATGAATATTGCATAAATGATACAGACAATTGGGTTCCTTTACAAGGAGAATCTAAAATAACATTATATAATACAAGAAAAAATCTAAAACTCAAGATTCGTAGAGCTGGTTATCTTGAATCCCAAATTGTTCTGTATATAAACGTCTTAACCAATTATACAACAATATTCTCAACTATTATTATATTAATAGGATCTATCTTAATATACATATATAAAAAACGTATTATAAAATTAACGATTGGTAGTTTAAAAAAACTTATATTATGGTTACAGAATAAAGAAAAGAGACAAATGACTAACACTATTAGTAAGATTATATCGAACAATGAGAAAGTGAATATAAATGTAGAAGATTATTACAATGAAAAAGGTAATAAATATGACACAAATGAAGAAAAATACAAGAACTATAAGCTATCTAATGAAGAGTGTAAGCGCTTAATAAAAATTCTTGATAAAGAAATAACAAAAAATCGACTATATGCAGATCCTTCACTAAAAATAGGAGATTTAGCCAAATTAGTCGGATCCTCATCACATGCTTTATCATATGTGTTTAATCAATACTTAAATAAAAATTACTATGATTATATAAATGAATATCGAGTAGAAGCATTTAAATCTGCAATTCAAGAAGATAAGTATTCAAAATATACTTTAGATGCATTATCTGAGCATTGTGGTTTTACTTCAAGAACCTCTTTTTTTAGATCATTTAAAAAAGTTACTGGTATAACCCCAAATGAATACATTAAAAATTTTAGAAAAGACCAATAAATAAGTAAGTCTTCGATAAATAATGTATTATCTGCAACTCTTTAGTATAGTTTATTTATGCCCAAAAACAAGATTTATGATGTAAGCATTCTATTTTCCGCCTTAACGTACATTGTAAGCGCCTGAGTAAGTACATCTTCTACAGTTCATTTTCCCTCCTTACTTTTGCTGCAAAAAAAATAATATCCTATGATGCAGCGACGTAAACACATGATGAGCAGAGAAAAATTTATCTCCGTTCTTTTCCGTCAGCAGCAGAGTGGTTTGTCCATTGCTGATTTTTGTGAGAATGAAGGTTATAGCCGTAGTAGATTCTATCTTTGGAAACAAAAATACGGTATAACGGAGCGGGAGTTATTGGCAGAAGCCTCCCGCTTAGGGGTTAAAGACAGCTTTGTCCCCATAGTAATCAATGGCGACACGCCATCCCCCGGTATATCTCACGAGGCTCCCCTGCCATCTCCCCAGCCTAGCGTCCCCTTTCCCTTGAAAGGAAAGGACAGTTCTGAAATATCCTTGGAATTACCCAACGGATTGAAGTTGAAGTTTAAAGGGTCTTCCGGCTGTGAAGCTGCCCTGAATCTGATCTCTAAAATATATAATGCCAATGTTCTGCCTAAATGACAGCATGAGATATTTCCTGTGCCCCGGTTATACGGACATGAGGAAAGGTATGTTCACTCTTTGCGGCCTTGTGCATGAGAGGATGGGAGGCGACATCAGAAGTGGGGAGGTATTCATTTTCTACAACCGTTTCCGGACCAAGATAAAATTGCTCCATGCCGAACCGGGCGGTCTGGTCCTTTATGAGAAACTGCTTGAAGAAGGCACCTTCAAGATACCCGCCTATAATCCTGCCACCCGTTCTTACCCCATGACCTGGAGTGACCTGGTCGTTATGGTGGAAGGCATCAATGAAGATGTCAGCAAAGGCAGGCAAAGACGGCTTTCCAATTTGAAAAAGCATTGGTAAAACAGTTGTAAACAAACAGCTTGAAGGCTTGTTTTTCTTGTTGTTTTTGACTATCTTTATATCATCAAAAAAAAGATATTGAATGGCAAAAGAAGATGCAACCGGACAAGCTGTGGAATCCTCAATGGAACAGCTGCAGGATATCAACCGTAAACAGAGTGAGATCATCTCGGCCCAGGCAAGGACCATAGAAGAGCTCCGGGGTACGATAGTTGAGCTGAACGCCTCCCTGGCATGGCTGAAGAGGAAGGTGTTCGGAAAGATGAGTGAGAAATGCAAGCCTGTCGATAACGGAGACCCGAAGCTCCCTTTTGACTATGGCGACCTGGAACGGATAGAGGCGGAAATCGAAGAGGCCCGGAGCAGGGCGGCTGAACAGATTACCGTCCCCAAGTCCCGGGCCGCCAATAAAACGCCGCGCCGTAACCGGGTCGTCATGGATAACCTTCCGGTTGTAACAGTCGTCATCGAACCGGAGAATGTCGATTTAAGCAGATACGTCAAGATAGGCGAGGAACATACCAGGACCCTTGAGATGAAACCCGGCTACCTCTATGTGAAAGACACGGTACGTCCCACATACGCCCTGAAAAATGAAATGGAGGCCGTTGATAACGGAGAAAAGGCTGTAATAACCGCTCCCATGCCACTGATGCCCATATATAAAGGTATGCCAGGGGCTTCCATGCTCGCTGAGGTCCTTTTACAGAAATACGAATATCATGTCCCGTTCTACCGACAAGTGAAACAGCTGGAACATCTGGGTGTGAAACTGTCCAGAAACACATTGGACGGCTGGTTCAGACCGGTCTGCGAACTTCTCAGACCACTTTATCTGGAACTCAGGAAGAAAGTACTGGCCGCAGATTACCTCCAGGTTGACGAGACCACGCTTCCGGTTATAAACCATGAGAGGCATAAAGCCGCAAAAGAATACATCTGGATAGTCCGAGCGGCTGTGCCGCGTCTGCTCTTCTTCCATTACGACAACGGATCGCGTTCACAAAAAGTTGCGGTCAGGCTTTTGAAAAACTTCAAAGGATATCTCCAAAGTGACGGCCATCCTATTTATGACGCCTTTGAGGATAGGGAGGACGTGTGCCTGTGTGGCTGTCTCGCACATATCCGCAGGCATATAGAGCTGTGCAAGGAAGAAAATCCGGAATATGCCATGCAGGGACTCAAATTTATCCAGGATATGTATAATGTGGAATACATGGCGGATAAACAGGAACTCCCGTATGAAGGACGTGCTGAATTACGTCAACGTCTATCCGAGCCGATACTTGACAGCTTTGAACTCTGGCTTAAAAACACATACCCTAAAGTTCTAAAACGAAGTCTTATGGGGAAAGCCATAGCCTATGCCTACTCCCTGCTGCCAAGAATGAAACCGTATCTCCATGACGGAAGAATCTTTATAGACAACAACCGCTGTTATCCAAACTTTTTAGTTATCCAAACTCCCCCTGCTATCTACGCTTAAATCAAGCTTTAACATTTCAAGAGTTTGGATAACTGATGGATAAATCAGTCGATATTAATACCAAACATGGCAGCCAGTGAACGATTGTCCGGCATCGTCCATTTCTTTTTCATTGTCTGTGTTACATTGTTTTCAAGGGATTTTATTGCTTCCCTCTTCTGCTTATCGGTAACATCTTGATACACCATTGTTGATGTCAAACTGGCATGTCCCATCAGTTCCTTGATTTCCACGATATTTATCCCATTTTCACGCCAGTGACATGCGGCTGTATGGCGCCAAAGATGCGCATGCATAGGATTGGGAACTTCATTACAAGTAAGTCTTGCCTTGTCAGCATGAAGTTTCATCCTTTTGCTTACTGCAGGCTGGGTCAGCTTACACTGCCGCCCATGGACAATTGAGTAAAAGAGATAATCCTCCTGATTAGGGGTTTTTCCATGGAAGAGTCTCATGTAGCGTTCGTACCATTTCATTATGCCCGATTGAAGATATACGGAACGTATTTTACTCCCTTTGCCATGGAGGATAGCATATGGATCTTTGACATCAGTCCGAAGGTCTTTTACTTTCAAAGAGAGGATTTCATCGATTCTCCCGGCAACTCCATAACACATCAGCATAAGGAAGAGATCCCTAACCCCAAGTTTTGTTGTTGTATCGGGAGCTGCAAATAGAGCCCTTACGGCATTTCTTGTCATCCCCATTATATGGATCTTCTCTTCTCTCATTCTCTTAACATACTCTTTTGCGTTAAGATATAATCCGGCAAAGGCCACATCTCTACCACCTATATATTTAAGCATGCATTTCATAGCCCCCATCCTGCCATTGCAGCTCGCAGGCTTTAGATTTCTGTTGTCCCTAAGCCATAGGAGCCAGTTGTTGAGAACCTCGGGTGTGAAGCACTCTATGCTTAACGTAAATGGGGTATATCCTTTTTCTTCCAGATAGGATACATACAAGGAGAGTGATGTCCTATAAGCTCTTTCAGTATGGGAACTACATCCCCGCATTCTTGGAACATAGATGTTTATCCAGTCACTTATATATTCCGCAAGGTGTCTGGCCTGAAGACTTATCCCTGCACAAGATTTTTGCTTCTTTTTCATGATTCATAATTGATTAGGTTCATTTTCCGGATTGGGGGGAAGAAGGTCATCGAAGGCATCCCCACAGTTCTTTCTCAGTTTGTCTGTAAGCATAGGTGTCAAATGAAAATAACCGAAGGTGCTCTGTATGTTCTTGTGTCCCATGCTTCTGGAGAGGAAGAGTAGCTTTCCGCTGAACTCAAAGCCATGTTTTTCCCACTGTGAGATATTTGTGGTGGCATAATGATGACGGAAGTCATAAGGACGTGCTGATTCCTGGCTTATACGCGGCCACAGATTTCTGAAGTGGTAGCCTTCCCATGCCGCCCTATGGGGTTTGTCACCTGTTGACGGAAAGAGATAAATTCTCTCAGAGAGCACATTTCCAATCGCTTGATCATATTGACGAAGCAACTTCAACATGCTTTCGTGCAAGACCACACGGTGCTTGTCTATACCCTTGGATTTCTCAATGTTTACCACTCCGGTCTGGAAGTCGACGTCAGCTCTCTTGAGTTCGCGAGCCTCACAAGTTCTCATTCCTGTACTGAAAAGAAGACGAAAGAACACCGGAAGTTCAAGCATATTGATAAGTCGGGGTAAGGTCCGTTTACTCTTGTAATATTCATACCAGAATATATCGCACTCTCTGAAGAAACGCGATAATTCGTCTTTCGAGAAGAAGTGTGGTACCAGTTCAACCGGCACATTTGCGTAGCATCGTAAGATGGTTACACCTGTTTTACCACGGTCACGGAGATAGGATACAAAATTCCATATGGGAGTGGTGCGGTATCGGCAGGAGTTCCCCTTTTCTGTGGAACGTGGCTTGCACCACTCCATCATCACTTGCGTCAGTTCTGTGGATGTGGGATAATGAGAGTGGATATAATTGTCGAAGTAGTGCAGATTCTCATAATATGTATTGCTCCAGCTGTTTTCTGCTTTCTTCCTTGCGATAAAATTCTCCATATCCAGAGCCAGGAAGGATTTAAACGGTCTTTCCATACACAGATATAATTAGATTGAAAAATAATTTGGAGGCATAGGGTAATCCTCAATGGATAAAGCACAAGCCCTCAGATGATCAATGTCGGAGTCCGCATAGTGTTTGAGTGATTCCGGAGATCTGTGACCTACGATTGAAGACACGACCTCACATGCTGTACTTTGCCCCAAAAGAGTGGTTACAAGGTTGTGCCTCATTAACCGTAACCCTCCAACCGTATTTTGTCGGACACCTGCTATCTTAAAAATCTTGGATAAAATCCCGGCAACCGTACCCAAAGATCTGTCCGTTGATCTCTGCTGGCGGAGAATAGGTCCTTCTAATTCGGCATTGGCCCTTTCCATTGTCAGATAATCGAAAAGTTCATTACCGATATGGACATTCATTGGAAGGGACAAAGGTTCTCCGGTCTTTGATTGAATCAGGCTTACAGCCTCATTTCTCCAATCAACATTTCCAGTAGTCAGCGATATGATATCAGTTCCACGTAGTCCCCAGAAGAAAAGAATCCAACCAACAAGTCTGTCTCTATGAGTAAGTCTGTTTCCCTCGTCCAGAAGGACTGCTCGGATTTTTTCAAATTCTTCCTTCTCAAGATAAGGATAAGGTTTCTCACCTGACTTAATATGCGGAAGCCAATTGATGATTTTCGTGACATTGGTCTTGACATATTCTTCCTGATGATAAGTCTTGATAAATTCAAAAGCACGTTTCAAAAGGGAACAGAAATCTTTTCCGCGTTTCTGCTTTTCTCCATCATGGAAGAACGCCAACACACTTGACTCAGAAATATCATTCAAAGAGAAAATATCAGAATTTTGGAGATAGGACAGAAAACCTATAAGCGCACGTGTTCTGATATATATTGATTTATCACTGATGAACTGATGGCTCAACTGTTCTTCTTTATGGAAGCGAACAAGTGCCTGGTACTCTTCTGTAAGTTGGGGCTCAAGCGGTTTCCTGGGGAAAAGACACCCATGGACTTTACGATCCGGCAACTTCCCTTCTATATGGAAGCGTTTCACGTTGCCCAGATAAACCATGAAGGCTTTGAATCGGGGCTCGTTTGGTTTATAACCTCTTTGTTGAACTTCATTCCAGAAGATTTCCTCATAACTTTCAGCTGTTGGCCCCAAAGTTAATACAAGGTTGATACATCGTCTTGTTAGCCAGAAAGCATCCTTCTGATAGTTGTTCTTCTTCAAATGCTCAATTAGCCTTTGAGCATTGCTTTTCAAATAAGATATGTCCATAAGCTGATATATTAGGGGTTAATATCAGCCCATAAGTTATAAATATTATCCAGACTTTTATTTCTTTATCTGCACATTATCAAATTATTACAGCATAGAGCTTGGATAACTAAAAAGTTTGGATAAATGCGGTTGTCATCAATTTCTATTCTTCCGTCGTTTACGTATCTGGAAAGCCTGGGAAGAAGTGCGTACGTATATTCGATAGCTTTACCCATGCGACTTTTAGGAAGCACTCTAAGATAAGCATCCTGCAGCCACTTTTCAAATTCAAGTATCAGCGGATAGGCCTCACGGATACGTTTTTCCTTACGCTCTTCAGCTGTGAGTCCGGCTTCACCGGCATCAGACTCTACCTTGTACAGCCTACCGATGTAGTGAATCGCCTGTGTGGCCAGCGTCCTGTTTTCTTCCAGGGCATGCACGTACTTCCTTCTGACATGTGCCCAACAGCCGACCAGAGTGATTCCTTTCATCTGCTCAAACTGTTCGTAAGCTGCATAGCCATCGCATTGCACAATGCCATGGTAGCATCCCAGCAGTTCACGGGCTACCATACCCGAACGGCTGCCACGGTCATAATGGAACATGACGTCTCCCGTGATGCCGTCGCGCACGCACCACTCATACCCCTTTTTCGCCTTATGTTTCTCATTGTCCATCACAGGAATGACACTCTCGTCCACTTGTATATAATCACTGGAGAGTATCTTCTGTTTGAGCAGGTTGTACAGCAGCTTGAGTTTCTCCACCGCCATTTCATACCATCCGCACATGGTAGATTCGCTTATGCCAATTCCTGATTCGCGATACTGCTGTATCAGACGGTAGAACGGGAGATAATACATGAACTTGCCGATGATAATGTCTGTCAGAACCGAGGAGCCTGCCATACATTTGCTGACCGGAACAAGAGGTAGCGGGTGAATCAGGATCTGCCTTTCCTCGGGGTATTTCTCCATATCGGATTTACTTATCACTTTGTGACGGACGGTCTTCAGAATATATACTTTTGCCGGAACACGTTCCAGGCGTGAACTCTCCTCCTTTCCGATTTCAATGAAATCATCCTTAAGCCTGCCTTCCTCGTCTGTTGTCCCTTCGGGATAAAGATCAATAACCTCTACAGGCAGTGAGGAAGTGTCCAGAGACTTGCGGACCGGTTTTTCCTTTACTTTTATAGTCCTGGTGATTTCTTCTTCACTCTTGCGGACTTCCTCTTCAAGCCGGGATATTTCCATGGAGGACATTGCTTCCTTTGAGAACAGAAACAGCTGGTTGGGATCAAGCGGAAGACTCTTCTCGCTCATCCGACCAAAGACTTTTTTCCGGAGCCAGTACAGGGATTGTTCCAGCGAGGAAACCCTGCTGATAAGCGCCGCTTTATCCTGACGGAGCTTCTCAATTTCTTCCAATAAGGCTTTTTCCTGTTCTTCTGTAAGCATCTGCATCTCATTGTTTCACAATGTAAATATACTAAAATCCCATGGCATACAAAAGCGAACGGAGTAAAAAGCCGGTACTATTTTCGAAGCTTTTGCAGGTTTTCAAGTCTTGTGCGTCGCGAATCGTGGGCTTCCATGATACCCTCCACAATCATGACAAGTTCCCGCCATTCTATATTTGCACAGACCTCATTATCGCTGGCAGAATCAGGCTTACCTAAAGTGCCGACTTCCAGAAGTTTGGAATACAGCACCATGCCTCCTGGCTCCCAATGCAGGAGTTTTATACGGTCACGGGCACGGTTTATGAAGATATACACGTTGCCGTTGCAGGGGTCCTGACCCATGGCGTCTGTGATGATACCGCTGAGGGTATGGAAGCTTTTGCGCATATCAGTCGGGCGGTTATACAACAGATAGCGCATACTGTCATTGAGGCTGAACATGGTTGCAGGCCTGGATGATTGAAAACAGTTCCTTTTCATTTAGCTCACCGCAAATGCGTATGGCACTACCAGCCGGTGTACGTATTTCTATCTCTTTCAATCCGCTTGGCGTGGCCGGTGTACTTTTCTGTTTCCGTCCGGTTGTTCCGGCAAATGAAGGAACCGGAACAAAAGATCCACTGTGCGGAAGCTCGATAAACTCACCTTGAGCCGATTTACCCGATGATTGCTCGGAGGCATAACGGGATTTGCTGTCATAAAACCGCCATACAGGGATGTTGAGTTCCTCTAATCTTGACTTATAAGTCACTTTGTGCTCTTTGCAGTAGTTCATTATCTCTGCTACTTCTTCTCGTGTCATCATAACTTTGCTTTTTGGACGTAAAGTTAATGACGGAAGTTTGAGGAAAAAATACGTGGTTTACCGAATGCTTACGAAAGTAAACGGAATGCAATCAATTTTTTTCCTTATGCAATCTATTTCTTTTAAGTAAAATGACAGGGCAAACAAGCCGCAATAATTAAAGCGGCAATGGAGTTTCATCTTTGCAGACCGGAACAAGGAGACAGTCAGAAAAACGGGTACAACCTTCTTGTCACTTTCTAAAGCTCGCCCTTGCGAATGGCTTCCATTATATTTGCAGGCGCTCGCCCTTGCATCAATTCCCGCTTCATATAATCCATGTAAGGAGCCACATGGTCAAAGAACTGATAATAACCTTTGCAAAGATAATTCAATCCAGGTTCTCCAGATGCCGTTTTGCAAAAACGGTTCTTGGGGCATTCCCCGTTACAGGCAAACAGATAGCGGCATTCCCTGCATTGGGCCGGCAAAGAACTTTGTTTGGATTGCCCGAATGATCTCTGACGTTCACTGTACATCATTTCCACCAGAGTCTTTGAATAAATATTGCCCAACTTGTATTGTGGAAAAACAAAATGGTCACACGAATACACATCCCCGTTGAACTCCATCACTCCGGCATGCCCGCAAGTCTTTGCCATTGTGCAAACCCCGGGTTGCCCGCCCACCCAATTGGAGAGGGTGGAATCAAACAGCTGGATATAGCATCTGCCTACATCGTTCTTGACCCATTCATCGAAAATTGTGCATAAAAAATTGCCCCATTGCCCAGGGGTCACCGAAAAATCCGCCAGCCTTTCACAGCCCCCTTCATCCAATGCCGCCAGATGGCGGCCATCCGTATGCTGATAAATGCGTTCCACAATCGGAGTGAACTGGATGTAGCGGCAACCGATCTCCTTGAAGAAGTGGTAAATGTCCATTGGATAACCGGCATTGAAATCATTGACAACAGCCAATGCGTTCCATTCGACCTGATGTTTGTCCAGCAGGCGGATGCCTCGCATGACTTTTACAAAAGAAGGCCTGCCTTGCTTGTTCTTACGGTATTCATCATGGAATTCTTGTGGACCGTCAATGGAAACTCCCACCAGCCAGTGGTTGTCATGGAAGAATTTACACCATTCATCGGTCAGCAGGGTTCCGTTGGTCTGTATACAATTGTCTATAGTACGGCCTTTGGCGTATTTTTGTTGCAACTCCATCGCTTTCTGATAGAAAGAGAGAGGACGCATCAGAGTTTCTCCACCGTGCCAGGTGAAAAGTATCTGTGGCATGGTTTGGGAATTGATATACTCCTCTATGAACTTTTCAAGAAGCTCTTCGCCCATCACATACTTTGGGCTGTTCTCATAAAGACTCATCTTTTCCAAATAGTAGCAATAATCACATGCCAGGTTGCATACGGCTCCTACCGGCTTTAACATTACATAGAGTGGAGAGGCAAAGGGGGCATAAGCTACAGTTTTCATAATTACAGAATTTAATCATTATTTACAGGAATCAAAATAGGTCCAATGGATTATAAGACATCAAACGTAATATACCATTTATCCATTAACTGGATTAATGTAAATGCAAAGGTATATTATTATTTAAAATATTGCCACATCCTCCCCATATAAAAAACTTGCATGTCCCATTCTAAAAATGAGAAATATCACTACTGTCCGTCAAGGGACAGGCATGGCCGCCAAAACATTTGAACCAACCCATACCGCTTCAGGTCACATCGACAGATGCTGTCCATGCCAAATCCGGCTCTTTCATATATGTAGCAATATCCTGTTGTTCCGATAGATGTTCTTTAAATTGCCGTTGACGATGTTGTCCCGAAGATGAAACGCCATACTCGTCACACGACGTTTTTTGCCCCGTCGTTTGTACTTCCCCTATCCCTTTCCCTCTATCCGACCCGAACTCCCTGCATGTTTCTTGCCAGGCATCCTCTATCCTACTTGCCCCAGAGTCCCATTCCTCTTCCGGCACGCATCCGGAAAATTGCGCCGGTCCATACACAATAATATCCGGAATGCGTAGCAGTAGGGAAAGGGACACGTATCATGAAGGCAGCGGTACCCATTATGCACTTCATCGGGTTTGAATCTCCAGAGGGATAACGATACCGCTACATTAATCGACAACCATCACATTTGTCATTCCCGGGAGCGTCCTGCTCCCCGGCATTATTTTTATACGTTATTAACAATCTGAATAACATCATACTTTACTATAAAAACAGAAAAAAAAGAGAGCCGCCATGCTTTTTCACATGACGGCTCCCGTTTCTATAGTCCGGAACTTACTTCATTCCGTATTTTCACCTTATCCAACCTGCACCCTCAACACGATGGACTGCGGCTTTATCTCCAGGGAAGCGTTCTTTATCCTGCTTGCCCCGAGAACCTTGGCGCTCTTGCAGTATGCATCCAGAAAGTCGGTCTGACCTATATGATAGGGATAGCCGAATCCCGGAACGGGAAGTGTAGGG
>ENA-ORMJ01001445-ORMJ01001445.1-human-gut-metagenome-genome-assembly--contig:-NODE-1445-length-14227-cov-21.896415_pt1 | contig 14227 bp, 10 predicted proteins | sample MGYA00242100_ERZ508989 | MGnify/ENA primary metagenome ERZ508989 (study PRJEB26280, sample SAMEA2531403) | human gut metagenome | biome: human gut; feature: human-associated habitat; material: faeces...
AACATTTCATTTTCCGACATATAGCTTGAATTGATGTCGAGCGTATATTTAAGATTGTAATAAAGTGAACTCTGGGCGCAGTAGAAAAGGAAATTTTGCTTTGGATCGGATTGTGATATCTCGATTTTGTCCAGACTTTCCTTCGCCTCAATATAGAATCCTCGTTCAATCAGCAGATTTGCCTTTGTAATCAGGAATCGGTTGCAATAATCAGAATTGCCAGTCTGTTTGGCAAGGCTTATTCCCCTTTGGACATACACCATTGCCGAGTCGTAAACGTATGGGCTATACTCGTTTGCCAACTGTTCATATATGCGTAGCTTGTCTGTTGCAGCGGTCACGAATTTAGCTCCAAGCTTAATGTCTTTTAGCCTTTTTTCTTTTATGACATCATAATCCGCACTATGGGCTATTACTGAGTCTAATCTTTCGTAAAGTTTGTTATTGTCTGCGCGAGCATTAATGATCGACAGACAGATAGTTATGGTCAATATCAATGTCCTCATAGGTCTTTGAATATTTAGATTTTCCTTTTTTATCTACAAATTTATAGATTTTTTATTAGATATATTATATGTATTTTCTACTTTTTTTTAATCGTTTTTTTTCGATTCTTACTTACCCCCCCCATTTCACGTTGTGTAAGTTGCTGTTTATCTGATAGTTGTGAATTTTTCATATTACTCATACTTACTTGAAGCTTACTCAACGCACTTTAGCCTACAGGATATATATACCTTTGCATCGAAGATTTTGAGAGGCGCAAATTCCGAATTTAGAAGAAACGTTTTGATTGAAATAATAATACGTATAATACGATAAAATCAAAAAACTTTTTTAATGATGTCAATGAAATTTTTCAGGAAAATTTGTTTTGTCGTAACTCTCTTGCTTTTGGCTATGCCAATGGTTGCCGCAACCGCAAATGGTGTTGGCAAAAGCGAAAAGAAGGTTTGGCAAGATTCAGATCCGTCTAAGGAGAATTATTTTAACAACCGTCGTGCTCTCGTGGGACCGGGATGTACAATCAATAGCATTGGTGATGGTGTTCAGGTGGTTTCTGGAACAGCTAATCTTCAGAACCTTTGCAACGAGAATATGGATGATTATGCTACTATTCCGGCGCTTGTTGGAGCTACCGTAGTAGCAAGTCCTATTATCAGCGTTAAGGACAATCAGCATTATTATGCTGGTGGTACAGAGGCTGGTTTTGTCATTTGTGCAAAATCAGAGGCAAGCATCCTTACTCTCGATTTAGTACAGTTCTATAAGATTCAGTTCCTTAAGGACGGAGAAAAAGTAGACAAGCCCCAGTTGATCTCTACCGGTAAGTCTGTCACTGGTCTTGGACTGTCGTTGCTGACAATTCCTGGTTCTGGTCAGGTTAACAAATTGTATATGGCAACTGCACCTGGCGATTTTGATGAGATTAAGCTCGTTCAGTGTGGAGTTGATGCTAAAGTGCTCTCTGCTATAAATATCAAGTATGCGTTTGTAGGCAAGGCTCGTGAGTATACTATTACCAACAATAAGGAGAATGGTATTTCTAAATACGCTGAAGAGCAGGGTAGAAAGACGTTTACTCTGGATGCGCAAGGCAAAGAGCCAACTCACACATTAGGTGAGGTGTCACGTGGTGATGTGATTGATGAGGATCTTGACAATGGCTATGCTGCTGTTGTAGGAGCATTAGTTCCAGTATCAACTCCTGTTACTGTTGTTGCCAAACCCAGTGATGGCAAGGAAGCATTCCCTAATGGAACGGAAGTGGGATTCAAGTTTAATGGATTTAATCTCGCCAATCTTTCGGTAGGCTCTGGCGTTGAACTCACACTTTTCAACAAAGAGGATAAAGAAATAGGCAAGTATGACATCTCTGATAAACTCCTTGGTCTTGGACTGATTGAGGATACCAAGGACGGTGAAGTCGTTATGAGAGCTCCTGCAGCCTTCTCAGCAGCAAAGATTTTCTTCAAAGGCATAGGAATAGAAGTTGGTGGTACCTCTGTCAACTACGCCTTTGTGCGCATGGCTCCCGATGCAGCTTCTCATCATTGTCCTATCAATGCAACATCAAGTCGTGACGTATCTGGAAGTGTCAATCAGTTCCAGTTGCAGCACAATGATACCGTACAGGTAAAATGGTCGATTGTAGATCGTCCAACAGGTTCAAATGTTGAATTGAACACAGAAACTGGTCTGGTTTCTAATCTTGATATTCCAGGCAAATATGTGTTTAAGGCAACAGTTCTTAAAGATGAAGGCAGAAGCGAAAAATGTTATGAACTGACTACCCTCAACTATGCCCCCAAATATGTTGCGGAGGAACACGGAGTGAATATCCTTGTCAATAAGGAGGGTGAGAAGCCTAAATACGTGTTGAGCAATAAGTTTGGCGGTGGTTTGATACAGATATTCGATAGAATGATGAACTGCTCAGCCATACTTACTACTTCTCTCAACGATTTCGCCTATCGTGAGCCAGGCGTTGAAGTGGCTGCCAACAAGGGTCTCGTTGGCATCAAGACTGCTGATGGCTCTAACTTTGCTGATGGTTTGAATGGCAATGCAAGAGCTTTCAATGGCAAGATGAAGGTTGGTTTTGTGGTATCTGCCAAGGCTACCGGACTCGATGCTGGTGTGCTTAAGCTCTACAACATCAAACTCTACAATGATGGCAAGGAAGTGACTGAAGGTGTAACAACCCATTGGGATGCCATCTCAGCCGGACTTATCGGTAAAGAGGAAACACGTAAAATGTGTCTGAACGTTGAAGTGCCCGCGGGCTCTTTGTTTGATGAGATTGTACTTTATAACACAGACGTTCTTTCTACCGACCTCTCACAGCTCAATATCTACTATGCGTATGTAGCCGATGCAGATGCCGACAATGCTACAATCAATCCCGTTTACGGCGCTCAGGTGGTATCTACAAATAATACCAATGCATCAATCGACTTTGCAAACACTCAGATGGTCCAAGTTGCCAACATTGGCAACGGCTACAACGAGTTGAGCAATTTGATTGACGACTCGATGGATACATACCTGACTCTCCCGTTGGGCGTAGACTTGGGAGGCTCTACAATCTCAGTCAATATGGGTAAAGTAGTTGATAAGGGACAGCAGCTTGTTATGGTAACCCAGAATCTGGCTTTAGGATTGGGTGCAAGTCTGGGCGAAGGTCTTAAGTTGACCACCTATCTTGATGATGAGAAGCAGGAAGAACTGACAAGCTGGAAGGTTCTTGGTGCTGATGTTATTGGCAGTAAGGGTGACAGCTATGCCGTGCTTAATCCTACCAAGTCGTTCGATCAGGTTCGTATCACACCTGTCAAGGCGCTCTCTGCTCTTGAGAATCTTCAGATTAAGGGCTTCGCTCTGCGTACTGACATGAACGACGACGGAACCCTCAACGGATACGACGACCTTCTGGTTCTTGATGAGGACAATACTCTTGCAGTTACTAAGTCATACACTGGAGTCAAGATGCTGTTGCACCGTACATTCACCAAGAGTGCTGACAACAACAAGAAGGGATGGAACTCTATCATTCTTCCCGTCGATATGACAGCAGCTCAGGTGGTGGAAGCCTTCGGTGAGAATACACAGTTGGCAGAATTCAGAGCCTTGGAAGACAACTGGATAAAGTTCTCTACAGTAAACGTAGCCGCTGATGGCGTAGTGCTGCATAAGAATATACCTTATATAATATATCCTACAAAGGAGCCGCTCGGCAACTATTCATACACTATCGACGGTGTTACGAAGATTCTCGACGGTCATGTATATGTAGCCAATGGCATCAACTACGATGACCAGACATCTAATCTGACACACACAGTAAATGGCGGAGGCATGACCTACACTGGTTCGTACGACAGTAAGACCGTTGTGTCCGCCGACTCATATATGTTCAGCAAGGGCGACCTTGTTCACACCAACAAGGAACACACGGTAAAGGCTTATCGCTGCTGGCTTAAAGAAGATGCATCTTCTGGCAGAATGTTGATGTTCTCGCTTGATGGCAACGGCTTGGATGGTACAACTGGCATCCACGTGATTGAGGAGAACAAGCAGAATACAAACACCGGCATCTACAACCTTGGCGGTGTGCGCATGAACACCAACAATGTCGATAAGTTGCCGAAGGGTGTGTATGTTGTTAACAACAAGGTAGTGGTAAAGAAATAATATTATAACTGCATTATGAAAAAGAAGAAATACGTAGCTCCGGAGATTGGCGTTATCGAAATGGATCCTTTACAGATAATGGCTGGAAGCCTTGAAAGTGACCGTGGCTGGAGTCCCGACGGTGACGAAAAGAATGGATTCAGCGTCCAGGAAGAAGAGGATGGTGGAGATTATGAATTCTAAATTCTATATAGCTAATACATTATAATTTTTGATTGCCGTTGAGCGCCTTGCAATGCAAAAACATCTGCAAGGCGCTTTCTTTGTTATTAATAATGTATAGAGAAGCGGCGGACGGGGTGGGGAAGAGTTTGGCTGTTTGCAAACGATTGTAGGTGTGTGCGAACACATTAAGGGTTGATGTAGGTCAAAAATAGGCGTTTTTATGCGAAAAAAGAGTGTAAACACTTGTTTGTGTACGCAAACAATTGTAACTTTGCATCGTCAAAACAAGGGAACCGTGAGGCAACCGCTTGACTAACAACATTAGGTAAAAGGTATTGAAAGGATAATTCAATAGGAAAGTCTTAAGGGTAAAGAAGATTCAGGACGACATCAGAAGGTAAAAGATTAGGATAACTTCAATAGGAAGGTATTAGAAAAAGGTAAAAGATAGAAGGATAACAACACCGAAAGGGTATTAGGTAAAGGTAAAAGATTGAACAAGAGAGGATGACTTCTGATAAGGTATTATAAAAGGTGAAAAGTAAAGGGTAACTTTGGTAAAGGTATTAAGTTTTGAAAGGTAAAGAAGTTTTTAGGTAAAGATTGTCAATAAAAGGTATATAGTTTGGTAGTTTTAAAGGTTAATAAGTAGAAAGGTTATGTTGATGACGGTAATGATGAGCCTATTTGCAGCGACTGCTGCAATAGGAATGTGGGGAGAAGACAACAATAAATAGTCTTTCTCGCCACTCAAGACGAGACGGGAGTCTTGTTAAATAGTCGAGAAAATAAAAAAGTTAATAAATAAAGTTTGGTCCACCGCAGCGTTCGTTGCGGTGGATTTTTGTTTTTATTATTGCCCTACTTGTTAATAGGACAGCGTAGGTGGCGCATTTCGTGTCCGCCCCACATGGCATCGTTGCAGTACTCGAAGCCTACTGAGCGGTAGAGACGTTCGGCGTTGGGATTGCCTTTGTCTACGAGCAGCGCTGCGGGCAGGTTGAGGCTTGCAGCATGTTCCGAGGCACGCTTCAGCAGTTGGCGAGCGATGCCGCGACGACGGTATTCGGGGTAGATTGCCAGCGAGTCGAGATAGAACTCGCCGGCTTCCGTCTCGTCGTCCATCTGCGAGTAGTCCATCTGGAGCTGTCTGAGTGCCTCCTCCTGGAAGCGGCGGCGCAAGCGGTGCAGGTCGGCTCCGTTGTAGCCTACGATGGCACCGGCTACCGGTGCATACTCCACGTTGCCCTCTGTGGCTTCCTCGTCGACAGCTACGAAGGCGTTGCGCCAGCTGTACTGCGAGTCGTCCATGAGTACGAGGTCGAGCATCATGTGGTAGAAATCGTCGAGCGTATGCTCTTTGCCAGCCAGATACTGGCAGCACTCTTCCGTCATTGCCGTCATAATGAGCTGTGCGATGTCGGCTGCGTGCGCTGGTGTTGCGGGAATAATAGTCATAAAAGTAGTTTTCTTTTTCCTACAAATTTAAGCAAAACTCAGCAGACCAACAACTATTTTGACATATATTAAGACGTGTGAAGTAGGTGGCGTGGTGTTGTGTTCTGTAAAATAAAATCCACTAAAACGTTTGTTTATATGGATTTAAATGCCTAACTTTGCAAAACTATCAAACCATTTTTGTTAAATCAGGTAGTGGCAAGAATGGTGTAATTAGCGAAAATAGTATAAAAAGACAGATGAATGAGAATTCCGGCAGCAGGAACAGTGTCGGGGTTCTTGTTTTTTTGTTATGGTAATGTAAAATATTAATTAACAAACAAAAGAATCATGGCTTACATGTCACAAGAAGGCTACGACAAGCTCGTTGCCGATTTAAAGCAGCTCGAAACAATAGAGCGTCCGAAGGCTTCTGCAGCTATTGCAGAGGCTCGCGACAAGGGCGATTTGAGCGAGAATGCAGAGTACGATGCCGCTAAGGAGGCGCAGGCTCATCTTGAGGAGAAGATTAATCGTTTGAAGGTTGCTATCTCTGAAGCAAAGATTATTGATACATCGCGTCTGAGCACCGACTGTGTTCAGATTCTCTCGAAGGTGGAGATGGTCAACCTCGCCAACAACGCTAAGATGGCCTACACCATCGTGAGCGAGAGCGAGGCTAACCTGCGCGAGGGTAAGATTTCTGTCACTACACCTATTGCACAGGGTCTGCTCAACAAGAAGGTGGGCGACGAAGTGGAGATTAAGATTCCGCGTGGCACTATCCGTCTGCGCATCGAGAACATCACATTCGCATAACACCTGAGTGTGGCTTGTCCGCACATCGCAGAGAGCGTAAGAAGCAGCCGATTGGGCGCACCATAATACGTTAAAAGCCAGAAGTCGCAGACTCGGAGTCTGAGGTTTCTGGCTTTTGCGTATATAAAAATATGTGTGAATGCGTGCGCTTATCCGTTATTTTTACTAATTTTGTAGAAATAAACATTTAAAACCTATTGTTATGGATATATTCTCAAAAATCGCCGCAGGCGAGATTCCCAGCTATAAGTGTGCTGAGAGCGAACAGTTCTACGCTTTCCTCGATATCAACCCGTTGGTGAAAGGTCATACGCTCGTCATTCCGCGCCGCGAAGTAGACTACATCTTCGACATGGAGGATGAGGAGATTGCCGAGTATCAGGTGTTCGCAAAGAAGGTGGCTGTAGCCATCAAGCGTGCCTTCCCGTGCATCAAGGTGGGCGAGGCAGTGCTCGGACTCGAAGTGCCGCACGCACATATCCATCTCATCCCGATGCAGTCGGAGAAGGACATGCTCTTCTCTAATCCGAAGCTGAAGCTCTCGGAAGAGGAGTTCCGCGAGATAGCCGATAAGATATACACCGAGTTCAAGAAACTGTAACACCCCAAACCCTGCAATATGAAGAGAAACATCGCCATTATCCTTGCCGGTGGAGTAGGCTCACGCTTGGGTATGTCCACACCGAAACAGTTCTTTAAGGTGGCAGGCAAGATGGTCGTGGAGCACACCATCGACGTGTTCGAGCGCAACCAGCACATTGACGAGATAGCCATCGTGTCGAACCCGGCGCTCGTTGCCGACTTCGAGAACATCGTGCTGCGCAACAAGTGGCGCAAGGTGAAGAAGATACTGAAGGGCGGAGCCGAGCGCTACTACTCGTCGCTCTCTGCCATCACCGCCTACCAGAACGAGGATGCCAACCTCATCTTCCACGACGCGGTGCGCCCACTCGTCAGCCAGCGCATCATCGACGACGTGGTGAAGGCACTCGACACGCATCGTGCCGTGAACGTTGCCGTACCGTCTGCCGACACAATCATTGAGGTCGACGGCGACTTCATCACGAACATCCCCGACCGCTCCCGTCTGCGCCGCGGACAGACTCCGCAGGCGTTCGACCGCCAGCTGATATCCGATGCTTACGACAAGGCACTCAAGGATCCCAACTTCCGCACTACCGACGACTGCGGCGTGGTGCGCACATACCTGCCCGAAGAGCCTATCTTCGTGGTGCGTGGCGAGGAGAGCAACATGAAGCTCACCTATCGCGAAGACACCTACATGATGGACAAGCTGTTCCAGCTGAAGAGCACCGAGCCCAACGACGTGCAGATTGGTGCAGACTCGTTCCGCGGAAAGGTGGCTGTGGTGTTCGGCGGAAGCTACGGCATAGGCAAGAACATCGTCGAGATGCTCGAGCAGAGCGGTGCTCATGTGCATTCATTCTCGCGCAGCGCAACGCACACCGATGTGGGCGACGACAACCAGGTGTCACTCGCTCTGTCTGCTGTGGAGCAGAAGGAAGGACACATCGACTACGTCATCAACACCGCCGGCGTGCTCAACCGCGAGCCGCTCGCTTCGATGGAGTACGACACCATCCTGAAGGCGGTGCAGACCAACTATATGGGTACGGTGAACGTGGCTCTGCGTGCTCGTCCTTATCTGCAGCGCACACGCGGTAAGCTCATCTTCTTCACATCCAGCTCGTACACCCGCGGTCGCGCCTTCTACAGCATCTACTCGTCGACAAAGGCTGCCATCGTCAACTTTGTGCAGGCTGTGGCGCAGGAGTGGGATGCCGACGGCATCAGCATCAACTGCATCAACCCAGAGCGCACCAAGACACCGATGCGCCAGCAGAACTTCGGCGTGGAGCCCGACGAGACGCTGCTCATGCCGGAGCGTGTGGCTGAGGCTACGCTGCGCACCCTGCTCACCGACTGCACAGGTCAGGTGATTGACGTGCGTCGACCAGTAGCCAACTAATCGGCTTGTCAACTCGTTTACTCGTCAACATGTCAACTCGTCAACTGAAAAATGAATTATATAAACGAATTCAAACAGCGCAACCTCCGTCGTGCGCAGCTCAAGCAACTCTCCATTCTTGAGGAGATAAACCGCATCTGTCGCAAACACGACATCAAGTACTGGCTCGACGGAGGCTCTCTGCTTGGTGCCGTGCGCCATGGTGGCTTCATCCCGTGGGATGACGACATAGATATAGCGATGACACTCGACGACTCGCGCCGCTTCGCCGAGGTGGCTCCCAAGGAGCTGCGCAGCGGACTCTTGCTGCAAACGCCCGAGACGGAGCACACCCGCGAACCTATTATGAAGGTGCGCGACCTCAATTCGTTCTATGTCGAAGGTACGGAGGACTTCTCGCTCGACTACTCGAAGGGACTCTTCGTCGACATCTTCCCGTTCATCCCTTACCCTAACGTCTCGCGCAGCTTTTGCAAGCGTTACGGCAAGGCGATGTCTAAGTGCTACTCCATACTGCACCACTCGCACCAGTATTCGTGGCGTGCCACGTTCGAGTTGTTCTATTTCGGTGTGAAGTATCTCTTCTGCAAGGCGATGTGGGCAGCGGCTTTCGCTCTGCGCAAGCGCGACACCTACATCTCCAACGTGCTCATCAACAACGGCTACGGCATCATGCACCGCCGCGACTGCCTCTTCCCGCTCTCCACAATAGAGTTCGAAGGCAAGCGCTTCGCTGCGCCTGCCGACCCCGACGCTTACCTGCGCGACCTCTACCGCAACTATATGGAGGTGCCGCCGAAGGAGAAGCAGAAGGTGCACGCCGTGTTTATCATGCCCGAGCTGATTGAGGAAACGGAAGTCAAGAAGTGACATAATTATTTTGCTGAACTTTCGCAAGTTCAGAGAATTCAGTAGTTAAGGAGTTAAGAAGTTCTTGCAAGCAAGCGGCAAAGCCGAGCGAAGCCAAATGCTTATAATGCTATATCAAGCAAAAAAACTAATGGCTTAACTCCTTAGCGACCGTAGGGCGCGACAACTCCTTAACTTCTTAACTACTTTCATCTGCGAAACTTAAATTATTTTATAAAGAATGAATCAGACCGAAACCGTAGCGGTGGTGATGTGTACATACAACGGAGCGAGTCGACACCTTGCAGAGCAGCTCGACTCGCTCTTTGCGCAGACACTGAAGCCGAAGGAGATAATAGTGCAGGACGACTGTTCTACCGACAACACCATGGAGTTGCTCGCCGACTATGCCCGCCGTGCGCCCGATGGGGTGCAGATGCGTGTCTATCAGAACGCGCAGCAGCAGGGCATCAACCGCAACTTCTTCTCTGCCATGCGCCGTTCCACCGCCGATCTCATCGCCGTTTGCGATCAGGACGACATCTGGCTGCCAACGAAGCTCGAAGAGCAGTGCGCCGCCATCGGTCAGAACATGATGTGTGTCTGCCGTTCGGTGCCGTTCACCGAGACTGGTGCTGAGGTGCGCTACGACAGTCGCCGACCCAACTGCAACCTCATCCGTCTGTTCTATGCCTCGATGATGGGCCACTGTCAGGTGCTGCGTCGCGAGTTGCTCGACGTGATACCCACTGAGGAGGAGTGTCCCGAGATATACCGCCGCACATGCTACGACGTGATGACTGCTACAGCAGCTGCGGCTCTCGACAGCATCGTGCTCATCGACCGTGTGCTTGTGCGCCAGCGTCGCTACGCCGAGGCTGCCACATACGTGGGTGTTGACACCCATCGTGTGCGCTCTGCCGACAATGCTGCCTACATGGTGTGGTACGGCGTACGCAATTATTCGAAGGTGAAGCCCCGGATGAACGCCCATTTTGCTGCTCGCCGCGACTTCCTTCTGTGGGTAGAACGCAAGTCGAAAGCAACTCCCTCAGTCCCCACCACCGACAATGCAATCTTTCGCGACGGTTTGCGCCTCCTCGACTATGAGACACACCGTGGCATCCGTGCGTTCTTCGGATTGCAACGTATGTATGTGCGCTATCGTCACCGCATCTTCTACACACATGAGACCGACCCCGTGGCACTTCTGCGTGCGTTGCTCCATCCGTTCATGCAGATATACAACTACCGCTATCTATGAAGGTTTATTTCTACCATACGCAGAACATACAGTATTGCCTCCGTCGCATGGCGGAGGGCGAGTTTCCGTCGCACTTTCTCTACGGAGCGTGCCACCTTGCCGACAACGGCATCGACGTGGTCTACCACCGTTCGCCGAAGCACGAACTCTCCCGACTGAAGACTGCGCTCTACACGGCGTGGCGTGTGCTCACGTGTCGCGAACACTACGACGCTCTCTACGCCACCCACTACAAAGGTCTCGAACTTGTGGTGCTGCTGCGTGCCCTCGGCTTGTTCCGCAAGCCCATCATCGTGTGGCATCATCAGCCCATAGTGAAGTCGAAGAGTCGCCTGCGCGAACTGCTCGGCCGCTTCTTCTACAAAGGTTTCGACCGCCTAATCTTCTTCTCGCAGAAACTCGTCGACGACTCGCTTAAGGCTCCGAAAGCCGACCCCAAGAAACTCGTCGTTGGGCATTGGGGGGCCGACCTCGCCTTTTATGATAAGATAAAGGCGGAACTCCAGGCAGAGCAACTCTCACCCCCTCACCCTCTCACCCTCTCACCCTCTTTCATCGCCACGGGCAAGGAGCAGCGCGATCAACCCACGCTCATCGAAGCCTTCAACCGCACTGGTCGCCACCTTATATTATATATAGGTATCAATCCGAACCCTAACGTGCCCAACCCCAACCTCGAAGCCGTGGAGCGTTGCGAGCCAGCCGACAACATCGACGTGGTGAAGATTTGCGGACTGCTGCCTTACGAGATAGCACGCGAGGTGGCGAAAGCCGACTGTGTTGTCATCTGCTGCCACCGCACACGCTACACCGCCGGACTCACCACCGTGGTCGAAGCACTCGCCCTCGGACTCCCCGTCATCTGCAGTCGCAATCCGCAGATACCCGTCGACTTCGACCGTCTTGGCTGTGGCATCTCCGTCGACTATGGCGATGTTGAAGGCTGGCAGCGAGCCGTCGAATACATAGCCACTCACCCCGACGAGGCACGCCTGATGGGGGAGCGCGGTCGCGCTCTTGCCGAGCAGATGTTCAACGACGAACGCTGTGCAAAGGAGGTCGCGGAATGGATAAAACAATTTAGTTTGTAAAAATTACAACTATTCCTTTGCGGTTTCAAACTTAATCTGTATCTTTGCAAACATAAAGTATAATTGGCTAAAAATAATCATTATGAAGGAACTGAAAGGAACAAAAACAGAGCGCAACCTGCAGGAGGCATTCGCAGGTGAGTCGCAGGCACGCAACAAGTACACATACTACGCATCAAAGGCTCGCAAAGAGGGTTATGAGCAGATTGCAGCTCTCTTCGAGGAGACAGCGCAGAACGAGAAGGAACACGCAAAGATGTGGTTCAAGTATCTGCAGGGTGGTGCTATCAAGGACACCGTAGAGAACCTGAAGGACGCTGCTGCAGGCGAAAACTACGAGTGGACAGACATGTATGACCGCATGGCTAAGGAGGCTGACGAGGAAGGCTTCACAGAGATTGCTGCCGCTATGCGTGGCGTAGGTGCTATCGAGAAGCATCACGAGGAGCGCTATCGCAAGCTCTTGCAGAATATCGAGGACGGTGTAGTGTTCTCTCGCGACGGCGACTGCATCTGGCAGTGCCGCAACTGCGGTCACATCGTTGTAGGCAAGCAGGCACCGAAGCTTTGCCCGGTGTGCAAGCATCCGCAGGCGTACTTCGAGCTGAAAGCAGAAAACTATTAAAAGTAAAAAGTAGGAGGTATGGGCATCTTGCCCATACCACGCTGCCACAAAGCTTTTAAAAGTAAAAGAGTAGAAAAGCTCTTAAACTAACCGTTTCCGCAAAACTTTTGCTTCAAAAGTTTTGCGGAACGAAATAAAAAGCGTACCTTTGCACTCGCAAAACGCCAATGCCCAGATGGCGGAATCGGTAGACGCGCTGGTCTCAAACACCAGTGGGGCAACCCATCCCGGTTCGAGCCCGGGTCTGGGTACTGTAGACGACTAAGAGTTGATTTCAACGCTTAGTCGTTTTTTTATGCACTTTCCCCAATATTCCTCCGTATGTTCCAGATTTGGTTTAAATAATATCAGTTGCGTAAAAAATCTCCCATATCTCCCATTTTCGGATTTCTGTCGTTCTAACTCGCTGATTATGATTGTTTAACATAAAGCTCTAAAGCAGCCAAAGGAGAATAAGAGAGGTTGGAACGTAAACAGTTGGGAATGAGTAGATTTGCACAAAGTTGCCAAATCGGCATAAAGCAAGCGAGTGAGGAATATTGAAGTAGTTCAGTTACTAAATCGTGAGCCACAGTTACCTATGCAAAGCAGGTAACAATGCGGAAAGGCAACTTTGTGCATCAACGGATTTTATTGCGCTGATTCTCAATATTTTGCGTATCAAGGAACGCTTACAAAATGATTATATTTGCACACTCAAAATGTAAGCGTTATGAAAATCGAAAAATTCAAGGTGTTGCTCTACCTAAAAAAGAGCGGAATGGACAAGAATGGAAAAGCTCCCATCATGGGACGCATCACGGTGAACAGGACTATGGCGCAGTTCTCCTGCAAGTTGTCTTGCACTCCATCGCTTTGGAATCCTCGTGCCAGCCGATTGGAGGGCAAGAGCAAGGAAGCCGTGGAGACCAACAAGGACATCGAGCAGTTGTTGCTTTCCATCCAAAAGGCTTTCGATGTGCTTGTGGAAAAGAGAACGGACTTCGAGGCTAAGGATGTCAAGGAGGCTTTGCAGGGCAGCGTCAAGACACAGACCACCCTTCTCTCCTTCGTGGACGAGCATATCAGTGAACTCAGCACCCATGAGGGCATCGATATGTCGAAGAGCAGTGTCTGGACTTACAGAAAGATTCGCAAGAATCTCGCTGAGTTCATCGGGGAGAAGTATAGGTTGACTGATTTGGCTTTCGGACAGCTGACCGAGCCTTTCATCAGTGACTTTCACCATTACCTGCTTGACGAGAAAGGCTTTTCATCAGGAACCATCACCATCTATGTGTCGCTCTTCAAGAAGATGTGCCGCATCGCCTTTGAGCGAGGCTTGTGCAAGAACCTGCTGTTCGCCCATTATCGGGTTGGCACTCCAAGGGTTACGACACCCAAGGCTCTCAGCATGTCTGATTTCATAAAAATCCGTGATGTGGAACTGCCCGAAGACAAGCCGAGACTATCCGTTAGCCGTGACCTGTTTCTTTTCGCCTGCTATGCAGGAACAGCCTTCATAGACACCGTTTCCATCACGAAAGCCAATGTCAAGGTGTTGGAGGATGGCGACAAATGGCTCATCTATAACCGCAAGAAGACCGGAACACTTGCCAGGGTGAAACTCCTGCCCGAGGCGTTGGAGCTGATGGCGAAATACGAGGACGGGGCAAGAGATACCCTTTTCCCATTGCTGAGCACGAATCGTGTTCGTATCGATCTCATCACCATCTGCAAGTTGGCGGAAACGAGCAAGACCTATTCCTACCATTCGGGACGACACTCGTTCGCCAGCCTCATTACGCTGGAGG
>ENA-ORMJ01001448-ORMJ01001448.1-human-gut-metagenome-genome-assembly--contig:-NODE-1448-length-14212-cov-19.313414_pt1 | contig 14212 bp, 8 predicted proteins | sample MGYA00242100_ERZ508989 | MGnify/ENA primary metagenome ERZ508989 (study PRJEB26280, sample SAMEA2531403) | human gut metagenome | biome: human gut; feature: human-associated habitat; material: faeces...
TATTTTGGCTCGTTTTACCCTAATTTTCTACGCAATCCTTATCCCGAACTCGCGTTAATATGTATTTGTGCTGACAATCAGTCTATTACAGTCGCTGGTGAGCTTGCGGAAAATTATTTATTTCAGAAAAAATCCGTGAGGTTTCCGTACATAAACCCTCAAAACAGACTCTTATTATGGAAGACATTCAAGAGAAATACAACCATCTTCTCCAGCAGAATGAGGCTCTTCGGCAAGAGAATGAGGTGTTGAAATCGCTTCTGTATGCGCACGGCATTGAATATAAGCCCAAGCATGTGGAGGAGAAGGTTGTTGCATATTCACCCATCACTCTCCCATCTGTCAAATTTTCCATAGAGGAGCGTGTCGCCATTTTTCATTCCTTGTTCAAGGGCAGAGAAGATGTGTTTGCGCGAAGATGGTTCAGCAAAACAACAGGCAAGAGCGGTTACCAACCTGTCTGTATCAATGAATGGAGGCGAGGCGTATGCGACAAAAAGAAATACAAATGTGCAGATTGTCCTAACAGACATTTTGCGCCACTCACTTATCAAGACCTCTATCGTCATTTGGAGGGCAAGGACGAGAACTGTTGTGATGTTGTCGGACTGTATGCCATAATGCCCGACAACAACTGCGCCTTTCTTTGCACCGATTTCGATGACAAGAGCTGTAAGTATGGCTATAAAAACGATGTTCTTGCATTTGTTGGAGTATGCAAAGAATGGAATATTCCTTATGCCATTGAACGCTCGCGTTCAGGTAACGGTGCCCATGTATGGATTTTCTTTGAGGAACCAATACCAGCTTTCAAGGCAAGACGATTAGGGAATGCCATCCTTACAGAGGCTATGCGACATAATGGTCGTATGTCCTTCAATTCATACGACAGATTTTTCCCAAACCAAGACAGAATGCCTGAAGGAGGTTTTGGCAACTTGGTCGCCTTGCCATTGCAGGGACAGGCTCGTAAAAGACGGAATAGTGTTTTCGTAGATGACGATTTTCTGGCGTACAAAGACCAATGGGCTTTCCTTTATAACATTAACAAGGTGAAGGATACAGAAGTAGACATGCTGCTAAATCTACATGTCTGTGAAGAACTTGGAGCACTCACCACTTCAAGTGAAAGCAAACCTTGGGTTACTCCTATACCACAAGATATTTCCAAGGGTGATTTTTATTCCGAAATAGAAATCACCAAAGCCGATAAGATTTATATTCCGCTAAAGGCTGTTTCGGCAAAAGTTCTGAATCACCTTAAAAGAATAGCATCATTCAAGAACCCTGAGTTTTATAGCAAGCAGGCACTGCGACTTTCCACATATTCTACACCTCGCATTATCTCGTGTTTTGATATCACAGACGACTATCTTGCCATGCCTCGCGGTTGCGAAGATGCAATTCTTTCTTTCCTCAATGAGAATGGAGTAAAGTATAATATTGTTGACGAGACCAACCACGGTACGCCGATATCTGTTTCTTTTCAAGGTAAAGAACGAGAAGAACAACTGGCAGCTATCAACGCATTGCTAATGCACAGTAATGGCGTGCTTCACGCTACTACGGCATTTGGAAAAACAGTTACAGCGGCCGCAATCATTGCACGAAAAAAGGTGAACACTCTCATTCTCGTCCATTCGAAGGCATTGCTTGCCCAATGGCATGAACGCTTGACGAAGTTCTTGAGTATTGACTATGTAGAACCACCAGTGCCGAAGAAGCGTGGTCGCCATAAGAAATTCTCCCCAATAGGCTGTCTCGACTCTACTGACAACTCGCTTCATGGCATTGTTGATATCGCACTCATCCAGTCATGTCTTGATGGCGATAGCGTAAAGCCTATTGTTGAAAACTACGGAATGGTAATAGTTGATGAATGTCACCACGTGTCGTCAGTGACATTTGAGAATGTACTGAAGGGCGTAAAGGCACATACCATTTATGGCCTAACGGCAACCCCTATCCGAAAAGATGGACATCAGCCTATCATTTTCATGCAATGTGGTCCCATTCGTTTCTCTGCCGATGCAAAAAGTCAGATAACGAAACAATCATTTGAGAGGTATCTCATTCCTCGATTCACATCATACCGTTCCATTACTGATGATAAGCAGTCTATAACAACATTGTATCAGTTGCTTTCAGAAGACGAAATACGCAATACGCTCATAGCAGAAGATGTGTGTAAGGCTGTTGAAGCTGGAAGAACGCCAATCATTCTGACCAGTAGAACTGCTCATGTCACTATATTAGCCGAAAAGTTGAGGGGTAAAGTGAAGAATGTTGTGATATTGACAGGGACAGGAAGCACGAAAGAAAAACGGGGGGCGCTGCAACACCTGCATGAGATTTCCAGCGAAGAACCTTTGGCGATAGTCGCCACAGGAAAATACGTAGGCGAAGGGTTTGACTATCCGCGTCTTGACACGCTTTTCCTTGCTCTGCCCATTTCATGGAAAGGTCTTGTCGCTCAATATGCGGGCCGATTGCACCGCGAAAACGAGGGAAAGAAAGATGCGCGCATCTATGATTACATTGACATTCATGAACCTGTCTGCGACAATATGTACAGGAAACGACTGAAGGGTTACGCTTCCATTGGATATAAAATCATTTCCCGACATTCACCCACATTGTTTGACAATGTAAAAGAAATAGGCATGCCTGTTAGTAAGGAGCAGATATTCAACGGTAGAACATTTTACCGTCCTTACGCTTCAAGTATTGGAGATGCCAAGCGCTCTATTGTTGTTTCTTCTCCCAAGTTATATAGGGTAGAGCGTAATGTTTTGGTCAATCAGTTGAGAGAGTTGGCTCATATTGGAATCGAAGTCCTTATTATCACGACAGCAAGTAACCCTGAAACAGAATACCTTTTGCAAAGAGGATTATCTGTAAAAATATTGCCAGAAGTAAAACTGTGCACAACTATCATAGACAAAGACATCGTATGGTATGGCGCTATAAATACTCTTGGCTATGCAACAGAAGATGACAATGTGATAAAAGTGGTAGACAACAAACTTGCCAATGAATTGTTAGAAGTTCTGCTCACTTCCTAAATTCTGCGCAAACATACTGTTTGAGTTGGGTGTCTTTGCGCCATGATGCGCTGTGAAACGCCGCAACCATATAATCAAAACAACAAGTCCCATCAGCATATAGTATATATGCGGTTGGGACTTTAATCGTTAAAGGGCAAAAGATTATTCTGCCGTTGTTATATCAGTGTTCGTATGTTCTCTATCAAAGAGTAGGTGTGAGTTAGGTGTTCCAATGAAAATAATTCACATGTTTTCTTCCCTTCCACGGCATCTACAAACCCCTTTATCGTGTCGTAATAGCCTTGAGACACAATTTGGTTATTCACTTGCAAAGGTACAAAGTTGTTCCTTTCAAACAGACTGACGGTTGTCTTTCCACACGGAAACACTTTTTCCATAGGTATTCCCATTAGTATTCTTGATTTGTGCCGAAAAGTTAAGTTGTCGAATTGATCCATCTCATAAACCCCTCTGTCTGTGTTTATGGTCCAGTGTTCTTTTGCATCACTCCAAGAATAACCCGTCGACAGTTCAAGAATGCCTGTGGCACAATGGTGTTCAAGAATGAGCATCAGAGTATGATTTTCAACATTTACCGCAGATTTTACTTGGCCTTCGCCAAATAGATATGTCATGCAATCTAATGGGTGGATAAAGAGGTCGAGCAAAGCATCACCTTCAGGATAGGCACCTGTCAGATATTTAAGATTATAGCATACAGCACCTTTGCTCTTTTTCAACTCCTTCTGCAAAATGCGCATGATTGGCGAGTTCCGCTTTTGTAGTCCAACTTCCACAATGGTGTCATGCTCCTTTTGCAAATCCATCAGCCGTGCCAACTCTTCCAAGCTTTGACAAGGGGGCTTTTCGATGAATAGTGCCTTGCCGCTCTTCAGCACTTCTGTGGCTATTGCAAAATGCGCTTGTGGAGCAGCTGAGACAAAAACGCCTTTAACATCTTTGTCAGCCAGTATTTCCTGCAAGGAAGTGGTGGCATGCACACCAGGGTAAGCGCTTTCTATCAAAGGCAATTTATTAGTGGACTTGCAGCAAATGTATTTCAAGGGCACATGCAGGAAGGCAAGCACAGGATACAGATTATTCATGCTATGATTGCCTATTCCGACAAATGCGTATTTGCCGAGATAATTGTGCCTTAAAAGACTGGTGCTTCGAGAGTGCTTGTAGCGGTCGATTAATTGCTTTGTGTATCTCATCTTCTGATAATCCGTTTCATGTATTGTTTGTAGGTCACGTCCTGATTGCTTGTCCATTGATATTTGCCGTAGAACCATTCTATCATTCTCTTGGTAAAGACTTTCTCGAAGTTGCGCAACAAGATGATGTCATACTTGCGATGGAAGTTAATCCAGCAGGCATTGCAGCTCTTGGAATGTTGGCATTGTATATGGACGGCTTGGCGAGAGTTAAATATCTCGTCCAAAGATTTCTCATGTATATTGCCGAGTTTTACGCCCAGGTTTTGGCACAACGGCACATCACCATTAGAATGAATGACCAGTTCGCTGAATATGCTTTGGCATCGCAGTTTCAGATGGCCGTTTCTCCACTCTTCATACAAAGCTACAAAGTCGAAATTCTCTTCTGTCTCATGAATATTGGCAGGAATGCTTTGTATGAAGTTGCTCATGTCAGCTTGGAGCAAATCGGCTGTGGTGTTGAAGAAATCCATCGTTCCATAAATGCCGATGCGGATATCTACCTCGTATTTCCTTGCCACACGTATCACATAGTCCATATCCTTGAAGGTGTTCCATGGAGAAAGGCAGAACATCAAAGAAACGGGAACCTCATCTTTCAAGGTCTCAACCACTTCTACCACCTTGTCATGACCATTGCAACCTCTCATTGCTTTGTATGTATCTTTGTCACCGTCCAACGACACATACAGATGGCGGGGACGGTATCTACGCACAGCATCAATAACCTTCTTTGGGTTGAGGCAATTGGACAATAGCGTGTAGTTAGGGTGGTGGTGCATAAACCACTCCATGATGTCAGTGGCTTCTGGGTGGAGAATAAACTCTCCGCCTTCCAATCCCACAACAGTGTTTTTGGTGATACATCGGCTTGCCATAATCTGCTGAATGTCGTGTAACGACAAATGCTCTTCAGGCTTTTGCCAAATAGAGCAATGCTTGCAGCGCGATTGGCATTTTGTTGTGGAATAAATCATCAGTGTGCTCAGCTTCTTATGCCGAGGGCGAAGGATATTGTTGAGGTATAGAACCCCATTGCGCAGGTAGTCTGTTGTATTGTACATTTTGTCTTTTGAAACGTTTGTGCTTCTATCAATAAGAGGCGACAAGAGTTCTAAAGACTGCATTACCATGTAAACCTGATGCCGAAAGGTATAGTGAAAGAGAACGGATTTTCAGTCCAAGTTGTATGGATAGAGCTGCCGTTTGGCACATACCAGTTAAACGAAGGTTCTATGTAGACACCCCACTTAGGAGCAAATTTATATTGCACTCCAATACTTGTGCCAATGCTCCATTGCAGCGAAGGCGCGACGTGCCAATCGTTCGTATATGGTGTAACGTTTCCTACAACATATCTTTCGCTTGTTTTACCATATATAGGTATATGTAGGGCACCGCCCAACGAAGAGTAAACAGACCAATTCTTGACATCAATCCATTTATACGACACCTGCAAAGGTATTCCCAAGTAATGCACCTGTTGGTCCCGATAGAGGTAATACGCACCTTCGCCTAACGTGAAGTCGGACTTCAGCAAAGAATACTGCAAGCCTGTCTCCAGGTTCCAATTTTTCCCGAATGATTTTGTTACAGAAAGTCCAAAGGTAATTGGCTTGCTGTGGTGTTCATGCTCCTCTATCTTACCCTTGTTGTTCTTGGCTATTTCCATGAGAGCCTTTTCCTCCTCCGACATACCGTCATGCCCAGTCCGCTGCAGATATTGATAATATTCCTCCCAAGTTGTGAATGTTTTAGGAACAGAGGGGTGAGGCCCGTCGGTAATATCGTCATCTGTGCTGCCCACAAACATTCTATAACCATTCTGAGCCAAATCCGAGCCAAGAGAACCAGTTGCAAGCAACTGCCATTGGTGCTTTTTGCCCGTTTGCCTGTTTGCAACAAGGTGATGTTCTGTTTCTATGCAAGGCAGTTTGAATGTATCAGGTAAAATGCTATCATTATTTTCCACCGCCACTAACTTATGCGATACGGAATCCATAGGAGTATATGTACTATCCTTAGATAGAATTTCTACAGGTGGCATAATCGTTGATACACCGCATCTGTTGCGGCGTACTTCTGCAACAGAATTCGCAGAAACCACATTCACTGCATCGTGAGGCTCTTTCTTTCCTGCTTGCCTGATTGGGTATCTCTTTTCACTGGCTATATTGGACTTTTGTACATTGTCCTTACCTTTGTTTATGAGCCAATATATGCCAAGAGGAGTGCATGCCAATACCAATATAACAAGCCCCATACCCCTCCTGTTGATAATCTTGCGCAACATGGCTTTAGCCCTTGATAGTTGAGAAGAAGAACTATGTGGTTCAATGCCCAATCTTTCGGCTATTTCTTGATGTGAGTAGCCTTCAATAACCGACATTCTAAACACTCGTCCATATCCTTTAGGCAACTGGTCTATCAACTCAAGCAAATCCTTCTCAGCCAATAGCGAATCGGAAGATACGGCACGACCATTATCCATTTCCTCTTCCATAGTACTCGAAAAAGGAACCAGTGGCATCTTTCGTTTCTGTGCCAGATGTTTCAAAGCCACATTTTTCGTAATTGTAGCCACCCACTCTCCGAACTTTGAAGCATCTCGGAGTTGGAAGATAGAATAATAAGCACGAATAAACGCCATTTGGACGAGGTCATTCACTATGTCCTCGTCCTCATTGGTTATGTTGACACATACATTTCTCATCATCGGAGCGTATGTTTCATATAATGTTTCCAGAGCTACATTGTCTCCTTCTTTTATTCGTCCTATCAGTTCTTCTATATCCATGTTTAGGGCAATGAGTATGCAATTTCTATATTAAGATACCTCGTTACAGAAAAAGACTGCATGACAATGGTGAAATTCTGCTGCCCTTGTCATGGGACACCAAAGCACGCGGTAAAAACGAAACCGCGCCCGCACCTCAACCCACAAAGGAGGAGGCACGGGCGCGGTTTGCTGCGCTGGTGGCGGGGGTGGGCTAATAATCGCTGCTCCCCATCCACCATGGCATAGTCCAGTCGCCATCAAGCGCTTGGCGCGCCGACCACGAAATAGACCCTGATATGACAATCACAATAAATAGCACTATGCTTAAAAATATCAAAAAGTCGCAGATATACACGTTGCAAAGGATTGTAACGACAACTGCAGAGGCTATCATGGATAACACGCACACCGCTCCAGCCCGCTCCATGCGTCGCTCAAGGGCTATGCGCTTAGGGTCAGTTTCGGGGCTCTCGGTTATTTTGATTTCGAGCCGCGCGTCTATTCGTTTTGGGAATTTGCTCATAATCGCAGATTATTAAGACACATGCCGCAAATATAGGCAAATATAATTGTATATAGTAAAAAAGATGGGAAAAACGACATAACATTCAGCCTGCACCTCACGCTCGACGGCAAGGAACACCTTGTGACGGCGGCTGCGGCGACCAAAGAAGTGCAGCGCGCTGTAGACCAGTCGCGCACGGCGTACAGTTCGTCCACAAATATTTGTCCCCTCGCCGTCATCCCTCATGTAAAAGAGTGCGTGTGCTTTTACTGACATCTTACACTTTTTGTACGTAACAAGTTGATACACAGATGTTTCAAGAGTGTAAGATGATTTCAAAGTATCTTACACACCTTTGCACACATCTTACACACCTTACCCCGCAGCCTCGCAGTCAACATGGACGTATGCTGTAGATAATACGGTACAGGGACGTAGAAAAATCAGTCGGAGCAACAGACTTTTCTGTTCCCCTATGCCGTGATATCGCCCTCCCGTGCTTGTACCGTGTGGCAGCATGAGGGTTGTGTAGGTTGCGTGTAGGTGAAATTGGTAACATCTTACACTAAATAAAGTGTTGATAGTCAATGAGTTTTAGCGTGTTAGTGTAAGATGTAAGATACTCGGCAAGAAAAGCTTTTGTAGTATGGTAAAGGTCCCGCTACCACTAAACGCAAGCACTAAACGCTAACACTAATGGGGGCGACGCGTCCCGCGTCGGGCATTAAGGCAAAGGCTAATACACTAAAATAAAGGCTCTCAGACAGCACTAATTACATGCCTATCTGTGAGCCTAAACCTTGATGCCCGACGCGAGACGCGTCGCCCCCATTAGAGGTAGCGTTTAGAACTTGCGTTTAGTGTTAGCGTTTAGTGTTAGCGTTTAGTAATAGCGTTTAGTGCTCGAGTTTGTGCTTGAGTTTAGTGGTAGCGTTTAGTGCTATGGATTACATTGGGCTTTCAGCCCGCACTTGCTAAATCCGAAAGTTGAGTTATTATGTTAAAGTCATAATGGTAAGAAGCTTAAAAAGCTTGGTAAACTTACCTGTTAACCCGTTAACTTGTCAACTTGTTTACTTATTCCGCCAACGCATAAAAAGTGTCTGTTTTTACCTTAATGTGTTCCATAAACACTGCATCGGCCAATAATTTTGGCGTAAAACTTTGCATGGCAAAGAGGTTTTTTGCACCTTTGCAGTTGCGCCGTGTAGTATGAAGTGCACGGACAGCATTTTCCTAAACAACAAGCATTATATCTTTATAATAACAACCTTTTTACTCAGTAATATTCGTATGGAACCTGCAAAAGGAAAATTAGGCGTGATGTGCGTCGGTCTTGGTGCGGTAACAACCACCTTTATGACCGGTGTGCTCATGGCCCGCAAAGGCCTGGCCAAGCCTATTGGCTCAATGACACAGTATGACAAAATCCGCGTAGGCCGCGGCAAGGACAAGCAATACTTGCACTATGGCGAGATAGTGCCGTTGACCCAGCTCGACGACATCGTGTTTGGTGCATGGGACGTATATCCGGCCAATGCCTATGAGAGCGCCCTCAATGCCGAGGTGCTGCGCGACCGCGACATTGAGCCGGTGCGCGACGAGCTCAAGGCCATTGTGCCAATGAAGGCCGCCTTTGACCACAACTATGCCAAGCGCCTTGATGGCGACAATGTGAAGGATTGTGCCACACGTTGGGACATGGTTGAGGCCCTGCGCCAGGATATCCGCCAGTTCAAGGCCGAAAAGGGCGTTGACCGTGTGGTAGTGATTTGGGCCGCATCAACCGAAATATATGTGCCCATCGACGAACAGGTGCACGGCACACTTCCGGCCCTCGAGGCAGCCATGAAGGCTGACGACCGCGAGCACATTGCCCCCTCAATGTGCTATGCTTATGCAGCCTTGAAGGAGGGTGCCCCCTTCATAATGGGTGCCCCCAACACCACGGTGGACATTCCCGCCATGTGGGAGCTGGCCGAACAAACCAAGATGCCTATTGCCGGCAAGGACTTCAAAACGGGTCAGACCCTTGTCAAGTCGGGCTTTGCCCCCATCATCGGCACCCGTTGCCTGGGGTTGAGCGGTTGGTTCTCAACCAACATTCTTGGCAACCGCGACGGCCTTGTGCTCGACGAACCTGCCAACTTCCACACCAAGGAGGTGTCGAAGCTTTCGACGCTCGAGAGCATACTCGAGGCCGACAAGCAGCCCGACCTTTACAGCAACTATTACCACAAGGTGCGCATCAACTATTATCCGCCCCGCAACGATAACAAAGAGGGTTGGGACAACATCGACATCTTTGGCTGGATGGGCTACCCCATGCAAATCAAGATTAACTTCCTTTGCCGCGACTCTATTCTGGCCGCTCCGCTGTTGCTCGACCTTGTGCTGCTCTCTGACCTCGCTGCCCGCAAGGGCCGCTATGGCACGCAGCGCTTCCTGAGCTTCTTCCTCAAGAGCCCGATGCACGACTACACGCAGGGCGAGGTGCCTATCAACCACCTCTTCCAGCAGTATGTGATGCTGAAGAATGCCATTCGCGAAATGGGTGGCTACGAGGCAGACGAGGAAATTGATTGATGCCGGCATCAGCGCCATGCAATGTGCTGCGTGTGCCGAACAGGCACGATTTGCAGCAAGTGGGGGCCTGATGGCCCGGCCGCGCGCATTGGCATGACATAAAAGTATGGGGTTCCTCCCTTCCGCAGGGTAGGGGAGGGGCCCTTTATATTTCCAACACAACTTATGAAACGACTACTATTACTCTTGACTTTGCTGCTCGGCTGCATTGGTGCCGCATTAGCCCAACGCAACATTTCGGGCGTGGTGATTGACAGTAAAACTGGTGAGAAACTGCCATTCGTCAATGTGATATACGTTGACGGCGGTGGCACGCAAACCGACTTCGACGGGCGTTTCACGCTTCCGTTCAAAGCCGGTCGTTTGCGTTTTTCGGTGCTCGGCTACGAAACCAAAACCGTTTCGGTGAAGGAGGTGGCCGACTCGCTGGTGTTCCGTCTCAAGTCGCTGGACCGCTCGCTCGGCACGGCAGAGGTGACGGGCAAGAAAACCAAATACTCGCGCAAGAACAACCCTGCCGTTGAACTCATGCGCAAGGTGATAGCAGCTAAGAAGAGCAGCGACCTGCATCAGCACGACTATTACAGCATAGACAAATACAGCAAAATAACCTTTGCTCTGAACGATGTGACCGACAAGGTGTTTGAAGAAGGCAAATTCAAGAAACTGCCTTTCCTTAAAGACCACGTGGAGGTGTGTAACGAGACGGGCAAACTCATTCTGCCCCTGTCGGTGGACGAAACCGTCACGCGCCTTATCTACCGCAAGGAGCCCAAGAGCGAGAAGAACATCATTCTTGGTCAGCGCTCAAACGGTATCAACGACCTGCTCAACACGGGTGACATTGTCAACACCATGCTGAAGGACTGCTTTACCGACGTAGACATCTACAATGACGAGGTGCGCTTGCTGCAATACCCCTTTACCAGTCCGATATCGTCGCGAACGGCCATATCGTTTTACCGCTACTTTATAGTAGACACACTGATGGTAGACGGCAAACAGCGCTGCATACAGGTGGACTTTACGCCTAACAATCCGCAGGACTTCGGGTTTTCGGGCAGCCTCTACATCATGGTCGATGGCACTTACCGCGTCTACAAGGCCGACATGGGCATACCCGTGCGCAGCGATGTGAACTTTGTGCAGAGCATGCGCATCATTCAAACCTTCGACCAGTTGCCCACCGGCGAGCAGGTGCTTGTAAAGGACAACATGCTTGTGCAGCTGCACATCACCAAGTCGGCCGGCAAATTCCAGGTAAAGCGCGACACCGAGTATAGCAACTTTGCCTTCGAACCCATTCCCGACAAGACCTTCAAGTTCAAGGGCGAGACGCTCACCTCGGCCAATGCACAGATGCAGGACGAGCATTTTTGGCAGGAGCACCGTGCCGACTCGCTCACCAAGAGCGAGAGCACAATGAAACAACTCATCAAGAAACTCGAAAGCGTGAAGGGCTTCAAACCCGTGCTGTGGGTGGCCAAGGCATTTATTGAGAACTTTGTAGAAACATCGGTGAACCCCGACAAGCCGTCGAAGGTAGACATCGGTCCGGTCAACACCATGATAACGCACAACTTTGTTGACGGGCTGCGCCTGCGTGCTTCGGCCCAAACCACGGCCAACTTTAACAAGCACCTGTTTCTCAAGGGCTACATAGCCTACGGCTTTAAGGACGAAAAGTGGAAAGGCATGGGCGAGGTAACCTATTCGTTCAACAAAAAGGCCTATTTGCCACGCGAGTTCCCGGTGAACAACCTCACCTTCAACTACTCGCGCGACGTGATGTCGCCTTCCGACAAATTTATGCCCACCGACAAGGATAACGTGTTTACCTCGTTCAAGTGGACCACGGTGGACCACATGATGTACTACGAAACCTACAAACTGCTGTGGGACCGCGAGTGGGAGAATGGTTTGCGTTTCGACGTGCAGTTGCGCACATCGAAGGACACGCCTACGGGCCACCTGTTCTACCAAAGCTTGCATGCCGACGGCATCAGCCGTGAGGCAGGTTTCAATTTGTCCTATCTGCGCACCTACGACTTGAGCATGGGGCTACGCTATCAGCCTGGCGTAAAATGGATTAACACCAAGCAGCGCCGCATAGCGTCGAATAACGATGCGCCCATCTTCTCGCTCAGCCACACCGCCGGCCTCTACAACTTTGGCCGTGCCGACTATGCCTACAACCTGACCGAGGCCGGGGTGTACAAACGTTTGTGGCTGGCCTCGTGGGGCAAAATGGACTTTACGCTCAAGGGTGGTGTGCAGTGGAACAAAGTGCCGTTCCCGTTGCTCATCATGCCAGCTGCCAACCTGTCGTACATTATGGAGGATAACACCTTCAACCTCATCGACAACATGGAGTTCTTGAACGACCGCTACGTGTCGCTCATGTATTCGTGGGACTTGAACGGCAAGATATTCAACCGCATACCTCTGCTCAAAAAGTTGAAATGGCGCGAATATATTGGTTGCAATGTGCTGTGGGGCACACTCAGCAGCAAGAACAATCCGTTCCTCGACAAGAACGCCAACGACCAGCGCCTGCTCTACTTCCCCGGCAACTGGGGTGATGACGGGTTCAACTACCAGTCGCGTGTGATGGACCGCAAGGTGCCGTATGTTGAGGTGGTGGCCGGCATTCACAACATATTCAAGATATTCCACATTGAGTATGTGCACCGCCTTAACTATATACGTCCGGGCACACAAAAGTGGGGCATTCGCGGCATGTTCCGTCTGACATTCTGATGTACATATATAGATATACTACAAGCGCAAGCACCAAGGGCATAGCCCTGTTGATGCTTGCGCTTGTAGTGTGTATGGCCGCTGCGGGTAGAGCGTTCAAAATAGAGGGGAATATATATGTTATTGTTGTTTGGTGAAACGTAAACATTCGAACGGCCTCAAGCACCAAACGCTACCACTAATGGGGGCGACGCGTCTCGCGTCGGGGATAGTGCAACTGTTATTTAGTAGAGCTTGTATTCTTTTCCTTCATTAACGCGAGACGCGTCGCCCCCATTAGAGCTAGCGTTTTGATGGTGGCGTTTTGAGGTAGCGTTTTGTGGTAGCGTTTGATGCTAGCGTTTGGTGGTAGTATTTAGTGCTTGCGTTTCCTTGCAGCGTGTTTAGGCAACTTAAAAATCCCCCAAAGCGGTATTGTATTTGTTGCTGATTTTGAATCCCCCATGCTGCGGGGCGCCTCAGTGTGCAAACAAGTCCTTGAGCACAGCCAACGACTTGAGTTCGGGAAAGTTTGGCACGTGCAGCCGGTAGTAAAGGTTGATATACTCGAGCAGGCGCGAGCGCTCGGCGCCATTGAAATGGAAAAAGCGCATGGTGTCGTAGCGCATGCGCATGAGTTTCGGCACCAAGGCCGCATCGCGCGGCGCCAGGAAGTCGGCATGCGACGGTTGCTGTGCGGTAAAACACGAAGCCCGCAAGTCGAAGTAGTCGCCCTCACGTGCGTCCTCCACATTTGGCATAAACCCGAGGAAGTGCGTCAGGCGCAGCAGAAACACCAAGTGAAAGTTTGCAAAGCCCGACTGGCACACGTCGAGCCACTGCACCGAGCGCAGCACGTAATTGAATATGGTGCGCGAGTCGGGTTCCTGCTTGATGGCATGGTGCAACACTTCGGCCACAAACATGGCAATTGACAGTTTGTAGGGGTTGGTGGGCAGTGAGCACAACGGCCATGCTACCTGCACCGCCTTGGGCCGTTGCAGGTTAGCCTTTGGGCGATGCTCCCACTCCAGGTCGAGAATGGCCAACGGCTGAAATAGCGTGTGGCGCACCGCGGTCCGCTTTGAGCGGCTGATGCGCACAATCATGCCCAAATTGCCCTGATTTTCGGTCAGCAGGTCGGCAATGAGCTGCTCGTCGTTGTATTTTGTGATATGTAAAACTATGGCTCGCGATTTCATAATGACATTTGCGGTGTGCGTGCGCACGGTTATTTTTGCGTGCGTACACAATATTATATACTCAAGTTCCGGGTTTGGCAAGTGCGGGCTGAAAGCCCAATGGAGCACCCAGCCCAGGGCAAGCGAAGCGACAC
>ENA-ORMJ01001453-ORMJ01001453.1-human-gut-metagenome-genome-assembly--contig:-NODE-1453-length-14199-cov-10.094740_pt1 | contig 14199 bp, 11 predicted proteins | sample MGYA00242100_ERZ508989 | MGnify/ENA primary metagenome ERZ508989 (study PRJEB26280, sample SAMEA2531403) | human gut metagenome | biome: human gut; feature: human-associated habitat; material: faeces...
TCGGTCGGTGCGGATGTCTGCGTCGGTCGGTGCGGATGTCTGCGTCGGTCGGTGCAGCACGTGTTAATAACACTATCAGTTTCACCTAACAGCAATAAAAACAGAAAAGAGCAGAACTTCGACATCGAGGTTCTGCTCTTTTCGTTAGTGGGGGGCACTTTAAGGGGGCACTTTAAGGGGGCACTTTAAGGGGGTGCACTTGTCTCAAGTGCACCAACCAAGATAATGGTGCACCCCCTAAAACTACATGGTTGGTGCACTTGAGACAAATGCACCCCCTAAAACTACTCGGTTGGTGCACTTGAGACAAGTGCACCCCCTGAAACTACTCGGTTGGTGCACTTGAGACAAGTGCACCCCCTAAAACTACTCGGTTGATGCACTTGAGACAAGTGCACCCCCTAAAACTACTCGGTTGGTGCACTTGAGACAAGTGCACCCCCTGAAGTTGCTCTGAACAGCGAGAAGTTCACGCTGCCGTAGGCGCGGTGCTCTATGAAGCCCGGCACATCAGAGAAGTCGTTATGCTTGCCGTGCTCGAAGACGAGGAGTCCGCCAGGGCGCAACATTCCCTTGCTGAGGATGAGCTGCGGAATGGTAGCCAACGTGGGCAGAGCGTAAGGCGGATCGGCAAAGATGAGGTCGTACTGCTGCTTGCACGACTTGATGAAGCGGAACACATCGCCACGGATGAGGATGTTGTCCTTGGTGTCGAGCTTCGTCATACACTCGCGGATGAACGCAGCATGGTCGCGATCCATCTCCACGCTGACCACCGGAGCACAACCGCGCGAAAGCAACTCGAGCGAGATGCTGCCTGTGCCGGCGAAGAGGTCGAGTGCCTGCGCACCCTCCATGTCGATGTAGCCGTTGATCACGTTGAAGATATTCTCTTTGGCGAAGTCCGTAGTAGGACGAGCCTTGAACGAGCGCGGAATATCGAAGTGGCGCCCTTTATATTTTCCTGTTATTATGCGCATGATATGGTGTTGAAATGGTGTTATGGTGAGGTGGTGAGATGTGTGGTGGTGTGGTGGTGTGGTGGTGAGATGGTGAAGTGGTGAGATGGTGAGATGGTGACATTTGCATTGCATATCTCAACTCCTCAACATCTCTACTCCTCAACTCATCAACACCTCAACATCTCAACACCTCAACATCTCAACACCTCAACATTCTTCACAAACTGTTCAAGCTTGATCTTCAGTGTCTCTGGTTCTTCTGCATTACCAGTGACGACGAGTATGTCGGTGGGGCGCATGGCGAGCTGTTGCCACACACTCATTATGTAGAACACGGCATCCTGTGTGTCGTCGATATGAAACGAGTTGCAGAAGCGCAGACGATGCTTGCGGAACGCTATTATCTCCATATCCTTGCCGTTGAACACGCAGAACAGCTTCTCTTGAAAGCCGCCATACGCACGCTGACTCAGCGCAGTAAGTGTGGAGGCAAGACGAGGCTCGAAACACACGTAGCGGAAGTTCTCGTTGAGCACGAAATGCAGGTCTTTGTTCACGGCGAACGCGAGCACCACGCCCAATGTATCGAGTGGCGATGTCTGCACCTCGTCGGCTGGCAACATACTGAACGCGTTGCGATAGAGCAGCGTAGCACTGCCCGAGGTGTACTCATCGTCTGGGATGAGCATCGTCGGTGTGTCGACAACCACCGTGACACGGTCGTACAGACGCGGGTTGCGCAACAAAGCGCACACGGAGAGAGCCTGTCGCAGGTTGGCTGCTATGGAGATACCGGAGTTAAGGTTGTACACCTCGCGCTCGGCAGCACCATCCGCAGAGTCGGTCTGCAACACAATCGCCGTATTGTCTATCGTGATGATAAGTTTCATATTTATACTGATATGTTTGCACAAAGTTACTGAAAAAGTTTGGGTTATGCGAAAAAAACATCATAGCTTTGCCGTTCTATAGTCAATTTTCTGTAATTTTGTAGAATTGAAAAGACCAAATCGCAACGCTTATGCAACCATACAAGACTGATATAGCAGTACTCATCCTCTTCTTCAACCGCCCCGACCACCTCAGCAAGGTGTTTGCGGAAGTGCGCAAGGCGCGCCCCTCGAAGCTGTTCCTCTATCAGGACGGACCGCGCGGTGAGCGCGATATGGCTGGCATTGAAGCCTGCCGCCGCGTAGTAGAGAACATCGACTGGGAGTGCGACGTGCAACGTCTCTACCAGGAGCGCAACTACGGCTGCGACCCCTCGGAGTACATATCGCAGAAGTGGGCGTTCTCGTTCGTCGACAAGTGCATAGTGCTCGAGGACGACGACGTGCCGTCGCAGTCGTTCTTCACGTTCTGCAAGGAGATGCTCGACCGCTACGAGAACGACGAGCGTATATGGATGATTGCAGGCTTCAACCCCGAAGAGCAGCTTAAGGACTATCCCTACGACTACCTCTTCACCTCCGTATTCTCAATCTGGGGATGGGCATCGTGGCGACGCGTCATCGACAAGTGGGAGCCAGGATACCCGTTCCTCGACGACCGCACGGCGATGCGACAACTCAGAAAGATAATGCGCCAACGTCGCTACTGCGAGGACACGCTACGCGCCTGCTACGACCATCGCGCATCGGGCAAGGAATACTACGAAACGATATTCTGGGCATCGATGGTGATGAACTCCGGGCTCGCCATTATGCCCTCGCACAACCTCATCAACAACCTCGGAGCCACCGACGGCTCCACTCACTACACAGGCTCGCTGCTGACCATGCCACGCCGCTTGCGCCGACTGTTCACTATGCAACGCTTCGAGCTGGAGGGCGAACTGAAGCATCCGCCGTATGTGATAGAGGATGTCGACTTCAAGGAGCAGGTGTACCGCACATACGCCTACGGACATAGATGGATAAAGTTCGGACGCTCAATGGAGGAGCTCGTGCTCAATCTGCGCTACGGCAACTTCGCACACATCGGGCGTTCAATCGTCAACCGCATACGCAAGATATTCGGCAAAGACAGCCATTGGTAAACCTCGCGAAGCAAAAAACTTCGCCATTTCACAATAATATTAATAAACAGACGTTATACTTACGTGTTTAAACGCGGATACATAATAATAACAATGATACTATCGCTTGTCTCGGTGGAGAGCCAAGCCCAGTACGACGTATCGTTCAGCCACTACTTCGACATGGAACCCTCGTTCAATGCCGCAGCCGTGGGCAAGTCGCCGAAGCTCAACATCGCGGCTGCCTACGCCATGGAGTTGGCTGGATTTAAGCGTAACCCTAACACGATGTACGCCGGTGCCGACGCACAGTTTCTGCTATTGAAGCAGTTTCATGGTGCAGGCATACAGCTGATGAACGACCAGATCGGTCTGTTCAGCCACAAACGCCTCGCCCTGCAATACGCCTTCAAGTTCAAACTGTTCGGCGGACAGCTGTCGACCGGCATCTCCGCCGGACTGCTCAGCGAGACATTCGACGGCACAAAGGTAGACCTTGAGGAGTCGAACGACCCTGCCTTCTCCTCGTCAAAGATAGAGGGCAACTCGCTCGACCTCGCAGCCGGACTCTACTACTCTCACCGCAACTGGTACGTAGGCATCTCGGCACAGCACCTCAACTCGCCCTGTGTGCAGCTCGGCGAGACCAACGAGCTACAGGTGGATGCCACCTACTACCTCACGGGTGGTGCAACGATACGCCTGCGCAACCCGTTCCTGAGCATCCAACCATCGTTCCTCTTCCGCACCGACCTCTCGGGCTACCGTGGCGACATCACAGGTCGCTTCACCTACACCAACGAGAAGAAGATGTTCTACGCCGGACTCAGCTACGCCCCGACAATATCCACAACGGTGCTCATCGGCGGCAAGTTCCATGGCATCGTACTCGGCTACTCCTACGAGATATACACCTCGGCTATCAACCCCGGCAATGGAAGCCACGAGATATTCGTAGGTTACCAGATGGATCTCAACCTACAGAAGAAGGGCAAGAACATGCACAAGAGCGTGAGAGTGCTGTAGCCCCTCCCAAAAAGAAAACAAAAAACAACAATAGATGAAAGCAACAAAAAGCATATTACTATTAAGCATCATGGCACTCACCATGATTCTCACCGGCTGCTTCGGCAGCAAGGCAGCCTCGTCGGCAGGACGCGGTGGCGAAGTGGTGGGCGTGAGCGGACGCTCGTTCGCCGAGCCCGCACCCTACGGCATGGTGCGCGTAGGACGCGGCTACCTGCGCATGGGTCTTGAGAAGCAAGACAGCCTGTGGGGTAAGCAGACACCCGTGAAGGACATCTCCGTCGACGGTTTCTGGATGGACGAAACCGAAGTGACCAACTCCAAGTACAAGCAGTTCGTGGTATGGGTGCGCGACAGTATCATCCGCACACGCCTCGCCGATCCACAATACGGTGGCGACGAGACATACATGATCACCGAGGACAAGAACGGCGACCCCGTCACACCACACCTCAACTGGAAGAAGCAACTGCCGCGCAAACCCAACGAGGACGAGCTGCGCGCCATCGAGAGCGTATATACTCGTAACCCTATCACCGGCGAGAAGATGCTCGACTACCGTCAGATGAACTACCGCTACGAGGTGTACGACTACACTGCAGCTGCTCTGCGTCGCAACCGACTCAATCCCGAGGAGCGCAACCTCAACACCGACATCGAGGTGAACCCTGACGAGGTGGTGATGATATCAAAGGACACCGCATACATCGACGACGAGGGACGCATCGTGCGCGAGACTATCAACCGCCCGTTGAGTGGTCCGTGGGACTTCCTCAACACATATATAGTAAATGTATATCCAGACACCACCTGTTGGGTGAACGACTTCCGAAACGCCGAGAACGAGACATATCTGCGCAACTACTTCTCAAACCCTGCCTACAACGACTATCCCGTAGTGGGCGTAACATGGGAGCAGGCAAACGCTTTCTGCGCATGGCGCACCGATTATCTGCTGAAAGGTCTCGGTCCCGAAGCACGCTACGTACAACGCTACCGCCTGCCGACAGAGGCAGAATGGGAGTATGCAGCACGCGGAAAGGAAGGCACCGAATTCCCGTGGGAAGACCAAAGCGTGAAGAGCGGCGACGGATGCTTCTTCGCCAACTTCAAACCCGACCGTGGCAACTACACCAAGGACGGCAACCTCATAACATCGAAGGTGGGCATATACGGAGCTAACAGCAACGGACTCTTCGACATGGCTGGCAACGTAGCCGAATGGACAAGCACCGTGTACACCGAGGCAGGCGTAGAGGCGATGAACGACTTCAACCCTTCCCTACAGTACAACGCAGCAAAAGAAGACCCCTACCGACTCAAGAAGAAGAGCGTACGCGGTGGTTCGTGGAAAGATCCCGAGTCGTTCATACGCTCAGCATGGCGCACATGGGAATACCAGAACCAGCCACGCTGCTACATCGGCTTCCGCTGTGTACGCAGCTTAGCAAACACATCAAGTGCTAAAGCAAAAGGAAAAAAGAAGTAAGTTGAAGATGGTGAGAAGTTGAGGTGGTGAGATATCTACACAACACTCACAAACCTATATATTCTCACAATAAAAAATAAAGAAATATGACAATTTACAGCAAATTCAACATAGTCTACCACTTGCAGAAGTGGATGGACAGTGTCCCCGGACAGACATTCCTCAACTACGCATATAGCTGGGGTGCTTCAGTCGTAATCCTTGGTACGCTCTTCAAGCTCACCCACCTGCCGGGTGCCAACATCATGCTTTTTGCAGGTATGGGCACCGAGGTATTCGTGTTCTTCATCTCAGCGTTCGACCGTCCGTTCGACAAGACGCAGGAAGGCAGAGACCTCCCTACGCACATCGACGAAGAGGAGATAGACCGCGAGGAGGCTGAAGCAGAGGCTGCATACAACGCCGGCGTGCAAGTTGCAGGTGGCGGTTCTGTAGTCGGTGGTGCTGGCGTAAGCGGCGGTGGCACTATTATAATAGGTGGCGGCACTGCAAACACAGCTAATGTTAGCGCAGCACCGGCTTCTGAAGGCGCAGCACAGACTACAGTAGGTGGCACACAGACCGTTGTATCGCCCGAAGCTGCACAGACAGCCGCTGCAGCAGCCGAGCTGGCAGCCAACCACGAGGTGGCTATGCAGCTTGCTGACGCACAGGCAAACTATCTCGACGAGCTCAAGCGCCTCACAGAGACCCTGCAGAAGGTGTCAGACCAGAGCGTGCGTCTCACCCGCGACAGCGAGGAGATGGAGAACCTCAACCGCACACTCACCGGCATCTGCAAGATATACGAGATGCAGCTTAAGGGCGCAAGCCAACAGATTGGCACTATTGACCAGATCAACGAGCAGAGCAAGCGCATGGCTGAGCAGATTGAGCAGCTCAACGGCATCTATGCTCGCATGATTGAGGCGATGACTGTCAACATGAATTTAAAAGTAAAAGAGTAAAAAAGTAAAAGAGTAAAAAGCTTAGGCTTAGTTTCAATCAAAGGCTTAAGAAGGCTTAGTAAGGCTTAGTAAGGCTTAAAAGAGTAAAAACCCTAAGAATGGCAATAAAGAAAAAACATATCTCCCCCCGCCAGAAGATGATCAACCTCATGTATGTGGTGCTGATGGCGATGCTTGCCCTGAACATTTCCTCGGAAGTGCTCAACGGCTTCTCTATCGTGGAGGAGAGTCTGAACCGTACCACTGCCAACTCCTCAAAGGAGAACGAGGTGCTCTACAACAACTTCGCCGAACAGATGAATAAGAACCCACAGAAAGTGAAGGAGTGGTTCGACAAGGCTACGGCTGTGAAGCGCATGAGCGACTCGCTGTACAACTTCGCACAGGCACTGAAAGTGCAGATTGTGCGCGAGGCTGACGGCAAAGACGGTAATATCTATGACATAAAGAGCAAGGACAACCTCGAGGCGGCAAGCCATGTGATGCTCGCACCGGGCACCGGACAGGGCAAGAAGCTCTACGATGCCATCAACACGTTCCGCGAGCGTATCCTCAAGATGGTTACCGACCCACATCAGCGCAAGATAATAGAAAGCAACCTCACCACAAAGGTGCCGAAGAACGCAAATACGCTCGGTAAGAACTGGCAGGAGTATATGTTCGAGGATATGCCCGTAGCAGGTGCCGTGACGCTGCTCTCGAAGTTGCAGAGCGACGTGCGCTACGCCGAAGGCGAAGTGTTGCACACGCTCGTTGCGAACATCGACATGAAGGACATCCGTGTGAACAAGCTCTCGGCGTTCGTCATACCCGAGTCGAAGACCATCATCAGTGGTGACCAGTTCTCGGCACAAATCGTCATGGCAGCCGTAGACACTACACAACAGCCAGAGATATACGTAGGCGGACAGCGCATCAATAGCGGACTCTACCGCTTCACGGCAGGTGCAGTCGGCGAGCATCAGTTCGGCGGATACATCACCATGCGCGATGGTGCTGGCAACATCATCCGCCGCGATTTCACACAGAAATACACCGTTGTAGCACCGAGTGCCACCGTGTCGGCTGACCTTATGAACGTGCTCTACGCCGGCTACGACAACCCGATAAGCGTCAGCATACCTGGCGTACCGCTCAACGCCGTGTCGGCATCAATGTCAGGTGGCTCGTTCCGCTCTATCGGCATGGGCAAGTACATAGCGCGTCCGTCGGCAGTGGGCAGTGACGTCACTATCTCCGTCGCATCCAACGCCAACGGCAAGTCGCGCCAAATGGGCAAGTTCACATTCCATGTACGCAAACTCCCCGACCCGGCAGCATACATGCAGATCGGCACCGACCGCTTCCGTGGCGGCGGACTCGCCAAGGCTTCTATCATGAGCGCTCCGGGCATCAAGGCAGCCATCGACGACGGCATCCTCGACATCCAGTTCAAGGTTGTGAGCTTCGAGACCGTGTTCTTCGACAACATGGGCAACGCTGTGCCGATGGCTTCGGCTGGCAGCAGCTTCTCAGAGCGCCAGCGCGACACTTTCCGCAAGCTCTCAAGAGGCAAACGCTTCTACATCTCGCGCATCACAGCGGTAGGCCCCGACGGCATCACACGCAAGTTGAACGGCTCTATGGAGGTTATAGTAAAATAAAGCTAGAACCCTAGTAAACCTAGTAAACCTAGAACCCATAGAAAGTCTAGTCCCCTAGCAACCCAAGAAAACAAAAAACAAAACAATGAATAAATTCTTAGCAATACTCCTCGCCGCCCTCTTCTGTGCCGATATAGCTTCGGCACAGCCTGCGGCACGTCGCCGCGAGCAGGCTCAGCAGCAACAGCAGAAAGACCAGGGACTGAGCGTGCGCGCCCAGATATCGTTCCCTACGCAGAAAGCGATGGACGAGGACGTGACATGGCGACGCGACATATACCGCGAGATAGACCTCACGGAGGATGCCAACGCCGGACTCTACTACCCAGTGGAGCCGGTAGGTTCGCAGATGAACCTCTTCACGTATATCTTCAAGCTCGTGATGAAGCGTTCCATCACCGCCTACGAGTACCGCTTGGACGGCAATGAGGTGTTCGACGACGCAGCAAAGGTGAACCTTAAATCGCTGCTCGACAACTATCACATCTTCTACGAGCGCACCGACCGTGGCATACGCATCGACGACAGCGACATTCCGTCGCGCGAAGTGACAGTCTACTACGTGAAGGAGGCGACCTACTACGACGACCGCAACTCGGCGTTCCACACCAAGGTGCTCGCCCTCTGCCCAATCCTCAAGCGCGAAGACGACTTCGGCGACGCTGCCACAAGCTATCCGCTCTTCTGGGTGAAGTACGACGACCTTGCACCGTTCCTCACGAAGCAGACCATTATGACGAGCAACCTCAACAACGCTGCCACAATGTCGATGGACGACTACTTCACGAAGAACATGTACAAGGGCAAGATATACAAGACCACAAACATGCTCGGCAAGACACTCGCACAGTACTGCCCCACCGACTCGGCTATGAAGAAAGAGCAGAAGCGCATCGAGAAGGAGCTTACCGACTTCGAGCAGCACGTGTGGGGTGCGGGCGAACCGAAGGACTCGCTCGATAGCATCGCCACTGTGGACAAGAAGGCGGCCAAGGCAATAAGAAAGAAAAACCGTCGTGCAAGTGCTGCAGCCTCAACACGAACAAAGACAACAACCGCAAAGGTGAAGAGATCGCGCTCCAATAGCGGTGCGTCAAAGCCATCGGGTGGTACAGCACGTGTCAGCGTGCGCAGACAGCGACACTAATTTGTAGGAGGATGTGTCAAGCAAACGTAAATTGAATATTAACCAAAAACAAACAGGTATGAAAAAGATCTTTACATCAGCAGCCATCGCACTTGCGATGCTTTTCACGGCAAACACAGCGAATGCTGGTATCAACTTCGGTGTTAAGGGCGGTCTGAACGTAACAAGCATGAGCATCAGCTCAAAGGTGCTCGACTCCAACAACCGTGCAGGCTTCTTCATCGGTCCGACTGTGAAGTTCACACTTCCGCTCGTAGGTCTTGGCATCGACGCTTCGGCTCTCTACGACCAGCGTGAGGCAGAACTCGCGGTAGATGTTGACGAAACCCAGTACGTACTGCCCACAAAGCAGACTCTGAAGACACAGGCTATCAACATTCCTATCAACGTGCGCTACAGCATCGGCTTGGGTAGTGTTGCCAACGTGCTCTTCTTCGCAGGTCCGCAGTTCGGCTTCCACGTAGGCAATAAGAACAAGGATCTTGGTGCAGATTGCGAGTGGAAGCTCAAGAGTTCGCAGTTCAGCGTAAACGTTGGTGCTGGTTTCACCGTTCTGAAGCACCTCCAGCTCACAGCCAACTACAACATCGCTTGCGGAAAGACCGGCGACGTGACATTAAGCAAAACAGCAAGTAACGTATTGGGTGCTCCGTTCGAGAAGAGCGGTCGTACCAATGCTTGGCAGATAGCCCTTGCATACTACTTCTAATGCACTACGTAGACGTAATACTCCCTCTACCTTTAGAAGGAACATTCACATACTCCGTACCTGAGCCTATGGAGACTCAGGTGCGGATGGGTGTGCGTGTACTTGTGCCCTTAGGCAGGTCGAAGACATACACGGCGATGGCGGTGCGGTTGCACAGCGAGAAGCCGGAGTTCGAGACACGCCCCATCATCCAAGTCATAGACGCAGAGCCTGTGCTCATCGAGCAGCAGCTACGCCTATGGCAGTGGATTTCTACCTACTACATGTCGCCCATTGGCGACGTATTCAAAGCCGCACTCCCTGCCGGATTGAAAGCCGAAGAGAATTATCGCCCGAAGACGGTGCGCTGCGTCACGCTGCCCGCCAACCTACGTTCGGAGCAATCGCTCCATATGGCACTCACTATCCTGAAGCGTGCACTGAAACAACATCAGACATTCAGCACCTACCTCCAGCTGTCGCATTGGAACGAGATTGACGGTGAGACACCGCCGGCACACATCGCCGAGATAGCCTGCGACGAACTGCAGAACGCTGCCAACGCATCAGATGCGGTGCTGCGCCAGCTCATTCAGCGCAACTTCCTCGAGCTTTACCATCGCGAAGTGGGTCGTCTGAACACCTCCGGCGAGTATCACCCCGAACGCATACAACCCCTCAGCCCTGCGCAACAAGCGGCAGAGGACAGCATACAGAAACAATTCAACGAGAAGAACGTAGTATTGCTGCACGGCGTAACGTCGAGCGGCAAGACCGAGATATACATCCACCTTATAAAGAAGGCAATAGACGAAGGCAAGCAGGTGCTCTATCTACTGCCCGAGATTGCACTGACGGTGCAGATGACGCGCCGTCTGCACAACGTGTTCGGCTCGCGCCTCGGCATCTACCACTCCAAGTACAGCGACGCTGAGCGCGTAGAGATATGGAAGAAGCAGCTCTCCAGCGAACCTTACGACGTTATCCTCGGCGCACGCTCCGCTGTCTTCCTGCCTTTCACGCGCCTCGGACTCGTCATCGTCGACGAGGAGCACGAGACATCGTTCAAGCAGCAAGACCCTGCTCCACGCTATCACGCACGCTCTACAGCCATCATGCTCGCCCGGATGTACGAAGGGGCGAAGGTGCTGTTAGGCACGGCAACACCCTCCATGGAGAGCTACCACAACGCCTGCACAGGCAAGTACGGCTACGTGCAGCTCACCACACGCTACAAGGATGTGGCGATGCCCGAGATACGCGTTGTAGATACCAAAGACCTGTACCACCGCAAAATGATGCGTGGGGCGTTCTCGCCCGACCTACTCGAGGCGATGCGCACGGCTTTGCGCAACAAGAAGCAGGTGCTGCTGTTCCAGAACCGCCGCGGATTCGCGCCTATGGTTGAGTGCAAGGTGTGCGGTTGGGTACCGAAGTGCAAGAACTGCGACGTGTCGCTCACCTACCACCGCTCCATGAACCTGCTCACCTGCCACTACTGCGGCTACACCTACCCCGTACCGAAGCAGTGCCCCAACTGCGAGAGCACCGAACTGCTCGGTCGAGGCTACGGCACGGAGAAGATTGAGGACCGCGTGCGCGAACTGTTCCCCGAAGCACGCATCGCCCGCATGGATCTTGACACTACACGGTCTGCCGGTGCCTACGGACGCATCATCGACGACTTCTCCTGCGGCAGAACCGACATACTCATCGGCACGCAGATGATAACCAAGGGGCTCGACTTCTCGGGGGTTACCGTTGTGGGCATACTCAACGCCGACACCATGCTCAACTATCCCGACTTCCGTGCCTACGAGCAGGCGTTTCAGATGCTCTCGCAGGTGAGCGGCAGAGCTGGCAGGCGCGACGAGCGCGGACTCGTCATACTGCAGACCAAGAGTGCCGACCTGCCAGTGATACAGCAGGTCGTTGCGGGCGACTTCCAGACGTTCGCCCGCGACTTGCTTGAGGAGCGCAGCATGTTCCGCTATCCGCCGTTCTACCACCTCGTCTATGTCTATCTGCGCCACCGCAACGAGCAGCTCGTAGACAGCGCAGCCATCGAGATGGCTTCGCGTCTGCGCCAGGCGTTCGCCGACCGCGTGTTAGGTCCCGACAAGCCGGCTGTGGCACGTGTAAAGACCGAGTCGATACGCAAGATTGTCATCAAGCTCGAGCAGGGCATCAACCTGCCGCTCGCACGCCAGTGCATGGCGGAAGCACGCACCCAACTGCTGCAGGACAAACGCTACGCAGCCATGACCGTATTTTTCGATGTCGACCCAAGCTGACGATAGAAAAGAGTTTATATAAGAGAGAGGCAAAATTCCCTCACCTACAATTAGGTTTTTACTATATATGCGCCTGTGGATACAATGCATTCAGGGAACTTTTTAAATAAGCCTTTCTCTTATGGATAAGACACTACTTGTAGATTTCTTTAAAAGAACTTATTTCAATAATATTACAGAACTCTATTTCCTCTTTTCCTGGGTGATATAATTAATACTCAACAGGCCACGACTTTAACGAGACACTAATAATTTATTATTACTGTCCTGTAAAACATACCATTAGAGCTAAACTACAACCAACGATTGTTCCCATGGCATAGGAACAACATCCATTGCGTGCCAACAAACAAATATTTTTGTCTACTACCATAAATAATCTCTTTGAAGATGTCATGGTAATTTGGATTTCATTTCATTATTTTTAAGTATTGCGCTAACAATCATTTCATTATAACTTTGCAAGCACTAAAAGTTATTAACTCCTCAACCTATGAAGTGTTCTCTGTCTACAAATTTAATAGATCATGTTTTTATTCTAATCTGAATAACATACTAAAAAAGTGTTATGGAGGACAAAATGGGAAGAGTAAATAAAAACATAATTTAACAACAAGTATGAAACCAATGAGAATGATCACCATGTTTTTCATTATTGCCTGTATAATAACAGCCTGTAGCAATGATGACAACCCTAATGTAGAGATGACTAACGGCGTAACTCTTTCTGTTGTTGGCAATGCCTCCATGGCAGAGGATGACACAGAGGGTATCAACATTCATGTACTGATGGCATTTGCACCCAATAAGGATGAAACTATCGAAATCGTCATGACAGGCAATGAAAGTAATATTGTTCGTATAGACCATAACACACTACACTTCAAAGCTGGACAAAAAGAAGCTATAGTGAAAATACAATCCAATGCAAAGCATATGCTCTCAACTCCAAAGACAATAAGCATAAAAGTTGGAAAAACTTCTAATCCTCATATAAAAGCGGCAGATGAAGGAGTAAAAATTACCATTACACCTGATTCTGACATGCCAGTATTAACATCAAAGCAGCTACAACTTATTGAAGGATATAAGCAAAAGTATGGCTTCGATATCACCGCCATGCTTGGTAAAGTGCCCGTTGAGGCAACAGTCTCATTCAATACAGCGGACAAAGAGAGTTTCTTTAAAGGCGAATCACAGGCTACATTCAAAGGGTTCAGTATTATTACTCTTAGCGAGAAAGCCACAGAAGAGACTCCGGTATTAAAGATGATTGAAAACCCGATGGGACTAACCTCATTTTTCTATGACATTCTAAAACGTAAAACAGTAGAGGACAATGAGTTCTTTCTCCAGCAACCATACGGTAATGCCATTGTTCAAGCCATTGCATATGACGCGTCTAAGGAGCAATTCAGCATGACACTTGACGACATCAAGCTTGTTCCATCCTCTGGTGAGATTGAATTTATCGTCCAACGTTCTAATGCTTATGATGAAATGATTTATGCGTTGCCTTTTGTCTATTATTTCTCAGCTTGGGAAAGGGTGAAAAAACTACGTGATGAAGGTACGATAATCTACGTAAAAGAAAACGGAAAAACTGTAGGCTACCAAATAACTGATGAGTTTCTCATGGCAGGCGGTTCAATAGATCCTCAACGCTGGCTTGCCGTCAGTGATGTCAGTCGCGACACATTCAAAAACTCACCTTCGGACTGGATAGAACCTAAGGGGTCTTTTGACTTTACCAATGGAACTATGTCATTTGTCTTCCCTTGGGACTTCGATGCAGCAAATGGTTACGAACAGATACGAGTCACTTACACCTTACAGAACAGAAGTTTATAAGCATATTTGTATTGATTATTATATCTCAGTCCCCCGATTTAACAAGCTATTTTATGTACAATGATTTTATTATATAACTATAGTACTGATGCGATAAAATCGCACGGTTATTAAAATTCATCAAATAAAGTGAGT
>ENA-ORMJ01001469-ORMJ01001469.1-human-gut-metagenome-genome-assembly--contig:-NODE-1469-length-14090-cov-3.683363_pt1 | contig 14090 bp, 19 predicted proteins | sample MGYA00242100_ERZ508989 | MGnify/ENA primary metagenome ERZ508989 (study PRJEB26280, sample SAMEA2531403) | human gut metagenome | biome: human gut; feature: human-associated habitat; material: faeces...
GCAAGATGGGAGTACCGCTGAAACGTGCCAGGTCATTGATAAGCTCGCCCGCCACGACTAATGTTTCCTTGTTGGCGAGGGCTATCGTCTTACGTGCACGGATTGCGTTCATAGTCGGTTTCAGCCCGGCATAGCCTACCATGGCTGTCAGTACCATGTCGATAGGTTTTTCCGCCACAATCTGGCATAAGGCCTCTTCGCCGGCATACACTTTGATGGGTAGGTCGGCAAGTGCGTCTTTCAGTTGTTGATATTTCGTTTCGTTTGCTATTACCACTGCTTCAGGCTTGAACTTGCGTGCCTGGGCAATTAAATCCTCCACCCGGTTGTTGGCTGTCAGTACATAGGCCTCGTATCGGTCGGGATGTTCCTCTATGACCTGTAATGCCTGTGTACCGATAGAGCCGGTAGAGCCAAGTATGGCAATTTGTTTCTTCATCAGTCTTATAATTTATGCTTTCAGGTTTATATCTTATACTTAATGCTTTATACTTTTAAAATACGATATAGAGTTCCGGGTTTACCGCCCTTCCTTTGTGCCACAGTTCGAAGTGCAGGTGCGGTCCGGTAGTCAGTTGTCCGCTGTTGCCTACCAGGGCAATGGCTTCTCCGCCTTTTACGGTGTCGCCTTCGCGTTTCAACAAAGAGCCGCAATGCTTGTAGACGGATACGAAATCCTGGTTATGCTGTACCTCTATCAAATAGCCGGTTTCGGCTGTATAGGTACTCAGAATGACCGTTCCGTCCAGGGTTGCCAATACGCTTTCTCCCGGATTGGCGGCTACATCCGTTCCGAAGTGCCTCTTTTCGGCATTGAAAGGAGATGAAATCATGCCGCGGGTGGGGCGGTAGAATATCAGTCCGTCTACTTCGGGGCGTGAGGCGATGCTCGTCAGGTTGTATTTTTCCGTTTCCTCGTACTGTTTGCGGAATTCAGCCTCGCGTTGCGTTCGTTCCATAAGCGAATCTTCCCGTACGGTAGTCAGGGAGTCGATGGAATGGATGGTGTCGGTTTTGATTTTACCCAGAAAGATGTCCTGGATATTCATTATGTACAGATTCTGCCTGTCTACGAGTTGCTGGAGTGAGTCTACACGCAGGGCATTCTCCACGACCTGCGCACGAATTTCACTGTTCATGTATCCGGGCAGATAATTGCGCAACGGGGTAAAGGCAACAATCAGGGAGGCAATCAGAAAGAGTACCGTCAGTACGGAAAGCAATACGGAGATTCCGTTCAGTTTGGACACACGCAGCGTGACAATATCCTCAAGGGTATTCTCGTTTGTAATAGTCAGTCTGTACTTGAACTTGATATTACTCCAAAAGGCTTTTCTTCTTTTTTTCTTCTTATTTGCTGCCACTTATAAACTTTCTATTTATAATTTGAACTTTGTGTTTCGCGCCTTATTTACACCTCTTCCGTATCTTCTAAAGCAAGTAATCCTTCCGGCAGGTCCACCGTGATAACCTTATGCTTCTGGTCGATGTCTATAATGAAATCTTCCTGTGCCGGAATCAGCAATTCTTCTCCTTTATAATCTACTACGAACAGAGTGTTGATGGTAGAGGTGTCCACATCCGTCACTTCACCCAGTTGGCCGTGGTGTACTTCTTCCATACGGAAACCGACGAAGAAATCCCAACTGAGTTCTCCCGGTCCGGCTCCTTCGGCATGTTTCACGGGAAAATAAACCTCAATGTTGGTAAACATCCGTGCGCGTTCTGCCGTATCCACTCCTTCGAGTTTGACGAGAGCCGTAGTGTCTGAGCGGAAACGATATTCTTCGATAAAGAACGGTACGAATATACCGTCCAACAAGCAGATGAGATATTCGGCCTCTACACGGTCGAAAATATCATCCGTAAAGGTGAATGACAATTCTCCGTGAATGCCATGAGGTTTGTTGAATATACCTATTTTATATACTTCTTCTTTTCGTATCATATCGTTTTATCGCCTTGTCTGTTGCCTTGTCACTTCCTTATATTCTCGTTATTCTTGCTCCGATCGCATTCAGCCGTCCTTCTATATTCTGATACCCCCGGTCTATCTGCTCGATGTTATGAATACGGCTGATGCCGTCGGCGCTCATGGCGGCTATCAGCAGAGCAATGCCGGCACGGATATCCGGGGACGTCATATTGCCGCCACGCAGTTTGAAACCGTGGTTATGTCCGATTACTACGGCGCGGTGCGGGTCGCACAGAATGATTTGCGCTCCCATGTCTATCAGTTTGTCCACGAAGAACAGGCGGCTCTCGAACATTTTTTGATGAATGAGCACGCTGCCTTTTGCCTGAGTGGCAACTACGAGCATTACACTTAGCAAGTCCGGCGTCAGTCCCGGCCAGGGAGCATCGGCAATAGTCATGATGGAACCATCTATGAACGACTCTATCTGATACGTTTCCTGTGCAGGAACATAGATATCGTCTCCCCGTTGTTCCAGTTTGATGCCCAGACGGCGGAAACTTTCAGGGATGATGCCCAGGTTTTCATAAGAAACATTCTTGATGGTGAGCTCACTTTGCGTCATGGCTGCCATACCGATAAAACTGCCGACTTCGATCATATCGGGAAGTATCGTATGTTCGGTGCCGTGCAGTTCGTTCACTCCTTCAATGGTCAGTAGATTGGAGGCAATACCTTGTATCTTGGCGCCCATGCGGTTCAGCATCTTGCAAAGTTGTTGCAGATACGGTTCACAGGCAGCATTATAAATGGTGGTTGTTCCTCTGGCCAGTACCGCTGCCATCACAATGTTGGCAGTTCCGGTTACCGAAGCTTCGTCCAGTAACATATAGGTGCCTTTCAGTTCGCAAGCTGAAATCTCGTACGCTTCGCGTTCTGTATTGTACGAGAAATCTGCACCCAGATTCTGTATGCCGATAAAGTGAGTATCTAGGCGTCTGCGTCCTATCTTGTCACCACCCGGTTTTGAAATCATCGCTTTATGGAAGCGTGCTACCATTGGGCCGATTAACATAACCGAACCTCGCAGACTGGAACACTTCTTCAGGAATTCATCGCTTTCCAGATAACTCAAATCCAGCTTTTCTGCTTTGAAACTATACGTATCAAGCCCTTTTCTGGATACCGTAACGCCCATGTCACGCATCAACTGAATAAGATTATTGACGTCCAATATATCCGGAATGTTATGTACAGTCACCTCTTCGGCTGTCAGCAGCGTGGCGCAGATAATTTGCAATACCTCGTTTTTTGCGCCTTGCGGATGAATTTCGCCGGATAATCTGTGTCCTCCTTCAATTACGAATGATGCCATAAATCTATTAGTACTTTCTCTTATTATTCCGGTTATCTCTCCGGTTGTTCTGATTGTTCATTTTCGGACGGTAGTTCTGGTTGATACGTTCAGCCATTAGTTTGATGATGTCATCCGTCATCTGCAATTTGCCACCCGAATATTCGTTAAGATCTTCTGCAATCTTACGGTCGTCTACCGTATCCTTGTTCCAAGTCATGAAGTCTTTCTTCATGTGGTTGCAGATCAGGGCAATCAGATTCTGCTTTTCATCTCCTTCGGGGAAGTCAATAGCTTTCTTTATCAATACTTCCAGTGTACGGCCGTAGTGGCGGTAACGGATTTTGGTACTGGGATAGGGGATTACTTCCGGACGGGTATTCAGATTATCTTTGCGGATAATTTCATACGGGTAATCAATATCCAGTTTGAAGTCGGACATGATAGCCAGATGATCCCATAGTTTATGTTTAAAATCGGGTACATCACGCAGATGCGGGAACATATTACCCATAATGTTGATAATGGTGTTTGCGCAACGTTGGCGTTCGGCGCGATCTTCGATTGTTAACGCGTGGTCAACCATGTTTTGGATGCTGCGTCCGTATTCCGGCAAAGGCATCCGTTTTTGTTGAGTGTTATATTGCATATATTATAAAAGTTTTTTCGGTTGGGAAGCTACGAACTCTTTCAGGTAGAATGGCTCAAAATACGCTACATCCTTAAAGTCGTTTTCGGCTATTGCTTTTTCAGCAAGTGGAAACATCATCTTTGCCAATGGACGAATATCGTCAATGAAGTGCGCATTGGGATGAGTTATTTTTTCTTTGCACTTGGCTGCTCCGTCTCCAAAGAAATAAACGGGATGTTGATCCAGAAATTCCGTATAAGAGTTTTCGTCTACAATGTCAGCGGCTATGTCGCGCACAGGTTTCAGGGCACGGTCGTAGATAGCAGCATATACTTCCATGCGGCGTGCATCGATCATCGGGCATAGTAATGCGTCTTCGGGTAATTCATCATGATAAAGCAATACCGGTACGCATTGCACCTTCAATGTCGGAAGACCGATCAGAGGAATATTACGTCCGTAGCAAACTCCTTTCGCCATAGATACACCGATACGTAGCCCAGTGTAAGAACCCGGTCCGCAACTCACTGCTACTGCATCAATCGGCATGGCATGACTGTCGGCAAACGACAGAGCTTCGTCTATAAATACTCCCAGCAGAGCGGCATGAGACGGGCCGTTCAGATCTTCTTTGTTAAATACATTTTGTCCATCTTCACTCACAGCAACGGAGCATGCCGAGGTGGACGTTTCAATATGCAAGATACACGACATAGTCTTTTGTTAGTTTAATTGTGGCAAATTTACAGGTTTATTTTCAGATACACAAGCGAATCCAAAAAGGGTTCGGTATCTTTCTTACGGCATAATTGGCAGGTTTTTAGATTATTTCTATCTTTGCTATCTGATTTTAGGAATAAATACTGAATTCGTTAACATAAAATAACCGGCACAAGGAGGTCGTTGTATCTGTAATTATGATCGTAGCTATTATTATTGTACTTTTTATTTTGGTGGTGATTTCGATGTACAACTCATTGGTGAGAAAGAGAAATCAGATAGAAAATGCTTTTTCCACTATCGATGTCATGTTGAAACGTCGCTTCGATTTGATCCCCAATCTGGTTGCAACCGTTCAGCAATATGCCAAGCATGAAGCTGATACATTTGCTGCAATAACGGAAATGCGCAACAAGACTTATACTTCTCTTAATGACAGCGAAAAGGCGGACTTTGACAAAATGTTTTCTAAAGTGCGTACTCAATTCTTTGCAGTGGCGGAGAACTATCCCGAACTAAAAGCTTCTGAAAATTTCCTGCAATTGCAGCGTTCGCTCAATGAAACGGAAGAACAGTTGGCTGCTGCCCGCCGCACTTATGCGCTCTGCAAAGTAGAAGCTGTTGTCGTCGCCCGTTTTCACCAGTCTGTTGGCAGGTATGTTTGGCTTTACAAGAAAAGCGGTGCTGACAATTCCGGAAGCAGAACGTGCAACTCCGGATGTAAAGAACTTATTCAACTCATAAAATAGCCGGCAATGGATTATGTAGATTTTGACTCTCTGGCGCAGAAACTGGCCCCCACATTGCAAGTTCTGGAAAATAAACGTAAGGAACTCCTGAGGAAAGGGCGTTCAGAGGGTTTGATTTATGCTGCTATTTTTCTGGTAGTAGGAGTGATCGCTTTGTTAATACTTAAATTGGAAGGGATCTTTGGTCCGATAGTCATTGTTGTTATTTCTGTTATCATTCTTATTACTTGTATCAATAATAAGTCGAAAATATTCTCCTCTTTTTATAAAGAAGAAGTGGTAGATGAAATAATCCATGCCTTTTGTCCGAATGCGACCTATTCTCCGAATGACGGAGTGGATGAGGATCTTTTTAGAAATAGCGGACTGTTTATTTCTCCCGACCGTTATCATGCCGAAGATCTGATAGAAGGATGTCTGGATAAAACCAGCTTTATCTGTTCCGAAGTACATGCTGAAGAGCGTAGGGCTCGTTCTACCAAGAATGGAGTGCAATATTATTGGGAAGATATTTTCAAAGGATTTCTTTTCATTGCTGACTTCCATAAGGAATTTCAGGGAGAAACGACCGTTTTGCGGGACAGCTTTTTCAAGATTAAGATGGGAGCTTCGAGAGTGAAAATGGAAAGTCCCGATTTTGAAAAAGTCTTTGATGTCTTTTCCACGAACCAGATTGAGGCCCGCTATCTGATTACCCCTTCCATGATGGAAAGAATGTTGAAGTTGGACAGCAATTTTAAGAAAGGAATTACCATCAGTTTCCGGAATTCTACGATTCTGGTCGCCATTCCGGATTCAAAAAACCGGTTTGAAGCAGATGTGTGGAGTTCTTTGAACGATATGAGCATCCTTAAATCGGACTTTGCAGTGCTCCAATCCTTACTGGAAATTGTAGATGAACTGAACTTGAACACACGTATTTGGAGTAAAGAGTAAGCGATAAACACATCACTTATTTCTTGAATAATTTTCACTAATGAAAATATTCATGTAATTTTGCGGAAAACTAAAGAATCTTATGATACAATCCATGACCGGATACGGTAAAGCGACCGCTGAACTGTCCGATAAGAAAATCAATGTAGAAATCAAATCGCTCAATAGTAAAGCGATGGATCTGTCAACCCGCATCGCTCCCCTCTACCGGGAAAAAGAAATAGAAATCCGTAACGAAATTGCTAAGGCACTGGAACGTGGTAAAGTGGATTTCAGTCTGTGGATTGATAAAAAAGATGCCTGTGAACTTATTACTCCCATTAACCAGGATGTGGTAGTGGCGTATTACGAACGCATTCGTACCATCTCCGAAACTACCGGTATCCCTGCACCCGAAGACTGGTTCTCTACTTTGCTCCGCATGCCGGACGTGATGACCAAGAACGATATTCAGGAACTAAGCGAGGAAGAATGGAAAGCTGTTCATGCCACTGTACTTCAGGCTATCCAAAATCTGGTTGAATTCCGTATACAGGAAGGCGCGGCTTTAGAGAAGAAGTTCCGCGAAAAGATTTCCAATATTGCCAAGTTGCTGACTTCTGTTGATCCGTACGAAAAAGAGCGTGTAGAGAAAATCAAAGAACGCATCACGGATGCTTTGGAAAAGACCATCAGCGTGGACTATGACAAGAACCGTCTGGAGCAGGAACTCATCTATTACATTGAGAAACTGGATATCAACGAAGAAAAACAACGCCTGAGCAACCACTTGAAATACTTCATTAATACTATGGAGGATGGAAGCGGACAAGGTAAGAAGTTGGGTTTCATTGCCCAGGAAATGGGACGTGAAATCAATACGTTGGGAAGCAAGTCCAATCATGCTGAGATGCAGAAGATTGTAGTGCAGATGAAGGATGAGCTGGAACAAATCAAAGAACAGGTATTGAACGTGATGTAATTACTATTTCAATATGGCTAAACTTATTATCTTCTCAGCCCCTTCAGGGTCAGGGAAATCAACCATTATCAACTATTTGTTGGAGCAGAACCTGAATCTGGCTTTTTCTTGTTCTGCTACCAGTCGTCCGCCACGCGGAACAGAACAGCATGGAGTGGAGTACTTCTTTCTTTCTCCCGAAGAATTCCGTACTCGTATTGCCAATGATGAGTTTCTGGAATATGAAGAAGTGTACAAGGACCGTTACTACGGTACATTGAAGTCTCAGGTAGAAGCTCAGTTGGCTGCCGGACAAAATGTGGTTTTTGATGTGGACGTTGTAGGTGGCTGCAATATAAAAAAGTTTTATGGCGACCGTGCTCTGTCGGTATTCATTCAGCCTCCTTCGGTAGAGGAACTTCGTAAACGTCTGGTAGGACGTGGAACGGATGCTCCCGAAGTGATAGAAGCCCGCGTTGCCAAGGCGGAATATGAACTGACGTTTGCCCCTAAGTTCGATAAAGTCATTGTAAATGATGATTTGGAGAAGGCAAAGGCGGAAGCTTTGCAGGTTATTACAGAGTTTTTGTCTGAATAATTGGTTCCTATGACCCCGAAACCTGTTTCTCCCAAGCAGAACAAAGCATTGTTGATTCTCAACATTCTCTTGGCACTAGTTTCTCTTGTGTCTGGATTGATCGCTTTGTATTACCTGCAATGGACAATCATTATTGGTATGTCTGTGGTGCTGCTTTCAAGTTGCATCAATGTTTATACTTGCTGGAAACGTATGAAAACAATAGAATGAAAACAGGTATCTTCAGCGGCTCCTTCAATCCGGTACATATCGGACATCTTGCCCTTGCCAATTATCTTTGCGAGTATGAAGGGCTGGATGAAGTATGGTTTCTCGTAACCCCTCATAATCCGTTGAAGGAAGAAGATGAATTGATGGATGATGCCTTCCGTTTGAAGTTGGTTCAACTTGCCATTGAGGGGTATCCCAAGTTTAAGGCTTCTGATATTGAGTTTAATCTGTCCCGTCCGTCCTATACCATCCATACGCTGGATAAACTGAAAGAAACCTATCCCGACCGGGAATTTTATTTGATTATCGGTTCGGATAACTGGGTGCTCTTTCCCTGTTGGTATCAGTCGGAGCGTATTCTTGTTGAAAACCATATTCTTGTGTATCCCCGTCCCAGTTATCCGGTTTCTTCCGATTCCCTTCCGGAGAATGTGAAAGTAGTTTCTTCGCCTACTTTCGAAATTAGTTCTACCTTTATTCGCCGAGCGATGGAGGAAGGGAAAGATGTTCGTTACTTCCTCCATCCGGCGGTTTACGAGGCATTGCTTTCTGCGTTTTCCCGCTGAAAGGAGTATGGCTTATTCTTGATTCCTCTTTATATAAACTACTGAACGTCCTCCGCCCCGTTTGCGAATAATGCCTTCTGCCAAATATTCTTGTAAGTCACAACTGGCACGGCGGTCCGTTATATTCGTCAGGCGGGAGTATTCGGCGCGTGTGATGCAGACATTTGCTTCCAGGAATTTCAGCATCATCTCTTTTCTTTTTTCCGGGGCTACTGCCGGTTTCTTTGTCGTCATCTTCTTGTCCAGCCTTTCCAAATGCATTTGATACCTAACGTACTTTTTGAAGGTTTTGCTTGGGCGGAACTTCACGGTTTCAAACCGTACGGACTCGGCACGAATATCTTTCTTGTTCATGGCGGTCCGCGTGCATTTCAGCGTAGTGCTGAAGTAACCCAGTTCGTCCAATTCCACATTGTAGCCGTCGGCAAGCCAGTCGCCCAGTGCATTGCTGATGGCTTGCATGATGCCCACTATCATGGCGTGCGGCATGTGCTGCTCTTTCACCATTCGTTCCTGAAATTCTTTTGCCGTAATGGTGCCTTTAGAGCGCACACGTGCGTGCAACGGTTTTTTCTTTCCTTCGCCACTGGGATCCGGTGTTTCGTAGAGGTCATAGTAAGTACTCATAATATATGTTTTAAGAGGTTTATACTTCCGTAGAAACAAACTGGCACCGGAACTGCAAGAAACTAATGTCGGATGTGCTACGAACTAATATTTTTCATACTAAAAAATATTCGTACTACAAATATAGTAGTTTCTTACAATAATTGTTCTATTCCCTTACAATAATTATAGAATTTTCTTACAACAGTTGATGTATGAATAGTTTTTAGTTAATAAGAAATTAGTTCCTTGCGTTGCGGGGATTAGTTCTTAGTAGGTTTGATATTAGTTTTATGGCAGTGGCGGGAGCCGGCAGGACAATCTCGTTATAATAGGCTTGTCGTATATAGAGAGTATCAATTGTTGCGGATTTCCATAATGATTTCATCTACAATATAGGCATCACTGAAAGTATAGAGTTCGGTTTCAGGGTCATGCAGGCGGTTGCAAACCGTTGATGTATAGAAAACATCTAAAGCACGCAATGGAGAAATCTCCAGCTTCTCGGAAAGTCGCATTACGATTCTTCCGATTTTGTTCCACATAAGAAGGTCACTCAACATATATTTAGGGGTTTAATTGTTCAATGGAAACAAAATGTAGGCATTCGTCTATTAGTAATTGGCTTAACAGACAAAATTGGTTGTTAGGCTGGTGTTGCGCTAATTGCCCTAATGCCATCTCTACAGTCATCATGCCGTTTATATAGGCTTCTACTGTATCAATGACGCGATCGTTTGCCACGCCGCCTTCCACAATGTCGTATGTTGCCCATGGCTTTTCGCCTTTGCGGCTTTTTACAATAAACTCAAGCCATTGTTGGTCGTATTTCTTAAATTTTAGATAGCGGTATTCCTTTTCTATGCGTTCTATATCAAGCTCGTAAATATTGAGTATAGGGGATTCTTGTAGTTGTCTGCCTATGCGAAAGGCCCATCTTTCCGCTTGCTCTCTTATGTTGGTGATATAAAAACCTTGGCCGAAATCAAGATTCTCTCGTCCGGCTTTAGCAATTGGATAATCCACTTTAGTAATGGAGCCGTGATAAACAGTGAGCATATATTTTTCTTTTGAATTAGTGATTTATTCCAGCTTTCTTTTCCCAAATATCCAATGTTTTCAGGATATCTTCTGTTACATATACCCGGCTTTGGGTGTGAAGTACATCATAAAACTCCCAAATATAGTTTTCAATCAGATTGATGCGCTTCATGCGCAAATACATTTCTGATGCCGGACATCCAATAGCACGGGCAGCTGACTCGATGCATGAGGATGCAAATATCGTTTTTAATTCTTCTTCTGTTACTGGCATAATATATTAAAGAATAAAGCTATTGTTGCAAAAATAGGGATTATCTTTGGAAAGGCATGCAAAAGGCAGGCTAAAATTCACTTCATATATTTGCGAATTCTCCTAATTAATTTGTTCCTTTGTAGAAAGGAGTTTGAAAGAATATGCAAATGGAGCATTCTATAGATATAATAAGGTGAAGCACATCATGTAAAGAACCAATTAATACCTGTGTATTATGAAATACATTCCTTTGTTATTAATCTGTGCACTAATAAGTTGTACACCCGGTAAGAAACAACAAACTTCGACTACCGAAACCCAATGGTGTTGCTGTGATTAATTTGTCCGAAAATGTATCGGATGCTTCTTCACTGCCGTTGAGCGATGCCGTTGCTAAAGTAGAGTTTGTGTGTTTGGAGGCAACCAATGAGGCGCTGACAGCAGGCATTCATCTGGTGCAAGTAACAGATCATGATATTTGGATAGCGCATTATAAAGATAATCGTATTCTACGTTTTTCCCGTTCGGGAAAGTTCTTAAACATGGTGGGCAATATAGGGCAAGGACCTGGTGAGTACGTCACTCTGGGTGAATTCCTCATTGACGAAAATCATAAAGAAGTCTATATTGTAGGTGGAGGCATTCTGGTGTATGATTTTGAAGGGAACTTTAAGAGAAACGTTATAGGGTATAATCACTATAATAAATTTGCAGCAGCTTATACGCAACATGTACTGTTCGAAAACAACTTTTTTATTGCACAAAACATAGCATTGTACAGACCGGTACCCAAAGACTCTTTATGGTCTTTTGCACTGGTAGACAGTTGCTTTCATTTAAAAAAGATGTTCAAGAATCCGGTTCATAAGGGTAGAGAAGAAGGTATCATTAAGAATTGCGCTCAGATGAATTATTTTGCTAATTATTGGAAAGAGGATCTGACCAATATAGATACTTATGGTAGCCAATTAACCCTTAAATATCCCGATACTGATACTATCTATCGATATGACGTCACTCATGAAAGTTTGAGTCCTCAATATTCTATCTTTACAAAAGAAGAAAAAGGAGATTACGAGCAGACTCATTTATGGTTTAGAGAAAGAAAAGCCTTCGATTACTTCTCTATCAGCTCTTATTATCCAAGCAAAGATTATGTCTATTTGGTGGGGAGCAAAGGGGATAAGGTATTGACTTATTGCTACAACAAACAAGATGGAACAGTGAGGGAGCAAAAGCGACAAGGCAAAATTAAAGAACGCCAAGTGCCCTGGTTCAACATACCTTTACGGCGTATAGAACGTCCTTTTGTTTTGGATAATGACTTGTTGGGAGGTGAATTTACAGTTGATTATCGTTCTGCCGGTAAGTATTGGATAGATGTGCTGGAACCTTTTAGTGAAGATAACTGGATTGATATAGGTCGGATAAAAGCCACCAAGGCAAAGGATGAAGCTAAAAAGAAAGAACTTGTTGAGGCTCTGGAAAATGTTGGCGAGGAAAGTAATCCGATAGTATTGATTGTGACATTGAAGTAGTAAAAAAAACGGATTTAAGGATGAAGTCTAAGCTGATGAAGAAAATGACGATGAGTTATAAAGAAAATCCCCTTCACACCGAGTGCAAAGGGGATTCCCAATATATAACAACTATAGCTTTCTTACACGATACCTTGTGCCATCATAGCTTTTGCCACCTTCATGAATCCGGCAACGTTAGCACCCTTCACATAGTTCACATAACCGTCAGCTTCTGTGCCATACTGTACGCAGGCTTCGTGAATGTTCTTCATGATGCTCTTTAGTTTCTCGTCTACCTCTTCAGAACTCCAGCTCAGTTTGATAGAGTTCTGAGTCATTTCAAGACCGGATACTGATACACCACCTGCATTGGCAGCCTTACCCGGGGCATACAGAATTTTGGCATCCTGGAATACTTTGATAGCTTCTGGAGTAGAAGGCATGTTAGCACCTTCGGATACAGCCATACAGCCGTTTGCTACTAACTGGCGAGCATGGTCACCGTTCAGTTCGTTCTGAGTTGCGGAAGGCAGAGCGATGTCAGCTTTTTCACCCCAAGGTTTAGCTCCTTCTACATACTTAACACCCGGATATTGCTCTGCATATTCGCGGATACGTCCACGATAGAGGTTCTTCAATTCCATGATGTAATCCAGTTTCTCGCGGTCGATACCTGCCGGGTCGTAAACATAACCGTCAGAGTCGGACATTGTCAGAACTTTACCACCCAGTTCGAGAACTTTTTCAGCGGTATATTGAGCTACGTTACCGGAACCTGAGATCAGGCAGGTTTTACCTTTCAGGTCAGTACCCTTAGTTTTCAGCATTTCCATCAGGAAGTAGATGTTACCGTAACCTGTAGCCTCAGGACGAATCAGTGAACCACCGAATTCGCGACCTTTACCTGTGAATGTACCGGTAAATTCACGAGTCAGCTTCTTGTACATACCGAACATGAAACCTACTTCGCGGCCACCAACACCGATGTCACCAGCAGGAACGTCAGTTTCAGGACCGATGTGACGCCACAGTTCCAGCATGAATGCCTGTACAAAGCGCATTACTTCGGCATTTGACTTTCCACGAGGAGAGAAGTCGGAACCACCTTTACCACCACCCATCGGCAGAGTAGTCAGTGAGTTTTTGAATGTTTGTTCAAAGGCAAGGAACTTCAAGATAGAAAGGTTCACAGATGCGTGGAAACGGATACCGCCTTTGTAAGGGCCGATTGCGTTGTTATGCTGAACACGGTAACCCATATTGGTCTGAATATTACCTTTATCGTCCATCCAAGTCACACGGAACTGATATACTCTATCAGGAATACACAAACGTTCGATCAAGTTTACTTTATCAAACTCCGGGTGTTTGTTGTATTCTTCTTCAATAGTAGAAAGTACTTCTTCTACTGCTTGATGATACTCCGGTTCATTGGGAAATCTTCTTTTCAGATCGTCTAATACCTTTGCTGCATTCATAATCTTTTTTTTCTTTAATTGGTTGATATAAATAAAGTGCTAATTTGACAATTTGCTAATATACCGTTTGACTATGTGCTTTTGTGCTATATAGCAGATTTGCACATCTGCGTATGGGTACATCGGATATTTATTTTCGGTTGCAAAAGTAAAGATAAAAATTGAACTAGCAAACATTTTATAAAGAAAAATGCGATAAAACATCAAATTTGATATTTTATCGCATTAAAAATAGGAAAAAAGATATTTATTTGTTCTTTTTGATCGACTTATAAACAGGAATAAATACTAATGCTGCCGAAATGACAAGCATTACTATCGTCATCCCGTCAATTCGTTCGGCTTTTGTTAGAACTAAATAGCAAAGCGCCAACCAAAGCAGGCTGATGCAAACTATTTGTGATTTGGATAACGGACGTTTCATTTACCTCCTCTTTTCTTTTTGTCAACGATGGCGTCGATCACGGCTACGGCTGTGATATTCACAATGTCACGGACGGAACTTTCGAAATCGGTGAAGTGGATAGGTTTGTTCAATCCCATCTGGATAGGGCCGATGAATTCCGTATC
>ENA-ORMJ01001476-ORMJ01001476.1-human-gut-metagenome-genome-assembly--contig:-NODE-1476-length-14026-cov-10.711617_pt1 | contig 14026 bp, 8 predicted proteins | sample MGYA00242100_ERZ508989 | MGnify/ENA primary metagenome ERZ508989 (study PRJEB26280, sample SAMEA2531403) | human gut metagenome | biome: human gut; feature: human-associated habitat; material: faeces...
CCTTGTTCAGCCGCAGCTGATAGCCGGCGGTGATGCCGCCACCCATCAGGTCGCCCTGCTTGCCTGTTTCGGAGAGCTTGTAGTTGAACTGTCCGGCCTTGAACATCGCGCCCAGATACCAGGCTTTCTTCTCACCCATATAGTAACGCACTTCCGGAGCCACTTCCCAGAGTGCATAGCGGTGGTCCTTGTCGCTCCACGTCCATGAAGTCCACGAGCCGTTTACGGCAATGCCCCACGATGGGCAGATGCGCCATTCCACGCCAAGATCTGGTGTCAGGGTAGCCCAGCGCAGCAGGTTGGCACGCAGGGAGAGATGATAATCAGTTGTGATTTTAGTTTCCGACGGCGTGTCGGCAAGTGTATTTGGTTGAGCGGCGGCTTCTGCCTTTTGCCTTTCCCTTCGGCCGGCGACCGTTGGTTCAGCAGCAAGTCGCGCTTCTGCTTCCGCATCCGTCACGGCTGTTTCTTTTACTGGTACCGTCAGGCGCACGGTGACAAAATCACCCTCAGTCGCATGGTTGTGGGTAATGAAGTTTTCTTCCTTGATTTTCGCTCGTATAATCAGTTCTGATTTCACACGATTGGCACGAATCTTCGCTGTTGCAAGGTTCTCGGCTTTACTGCCCTGCGATTTGCAGTAGCCGTCAACCAATAGTGGCAGTTTGCCGTCAAGAATTGTTGCTTTGTTGTTTTCGATATATTCCAACAGGCGGGCAAGTTCCGTGTCGTTGCCTTTCCAAGGCACGTAGAACATGTCCTTCTGCGGAACGAATCGGAAGATGCAGGTCGTGTCTGCTTTCTGCTGCGCAATGACAGGAAAAGTGACCGTCATCAGCCACAGAAACAAGGTAAGAAGAGTGATTTTTCTGCTCATATAAACTTGAATTTATTTCTTTGTCTTCCCCAAAGTTAATAAAATGTCATTAAGCGCAAGAAAAAACACACAAAATTTTTCTGTCAAAATACAGTGTTTTTCATGGAATTTGTCGTTTGAGCACCTTTTTGTCGAATGAGCACTTTTCGAATTGTCGAATGAGCACTTTTTTATCGTGTGAACACTTTTTGAAAATGGGTTTCTGAGACCTTTTTCATCGGCTTTTTACCACACAAATTATTCCAGATTTGCTTTTTTCCATTTGGCAGGCGTACATCCTTCCTTCTCGGTGAATGATTTGATAAAGTTACTGCGGGAAAGAAAACCGGAGGACTCAGCCAGCTTCTGTATATTAATTTTCGGATGCTCTTTCAGTATGTTTTTCGCATACTCCAACCTAAGACCAGTTATCCATTCGCGGAATGTCATTTTATACGTAGTCTTGATGTAGGCGGAAAGATAAGTACGGTTCGTATAAAGTATTTTGGACAGTTCTTTTATGGTAAGTCCCTGCTGAACATAGCCGTCTGCCTTTATCCAGTTGTCCACTTTCTCTATAATTTCTGTATAGGACACTGGAACTTCTTCCCCAGAAACTATTTCAGGTTCTGTTTCCGTATCTGTCAGAAGTTTTTCTTCAGACTGTATATCTTGCTCAAAAGCATTTTCTACCTGTTCATAGAACAGCAGGTAGTTCTGATAGCTGTAGAAAAGATAGCTGTAGAACGGGATTGATGACAAAATCCAGATAAAAACATATTTGTCTGGCAGAAATGTCAACAATCCGCATCCGACGCCGAAGATAAGTGCCCAATAGGTAAAGATGGACAGCCATTTTATATATGCCCCTATGTCATCTGCATGCGTGTCATCAAAAATCCTGACGGCTCTGCGGTATGCGACAATGACTCTTCGAGCAAGCACAAGTCCGTAGGTCACCAGCCATGCAGCCAAAACCAGCAATCCTATCTTTTGCATGGTGCCACCCGGCAGCAGCAATAATACGACTCCGGAAAGGATTGAGAAGATAACCCATAGAATGATGTGTGTCCATGACCTTTTGCGCGTTATGTAGAAACGGTCGAGCAGTGTTATCATTGCTGAGCTGAACAGATAATAGCACAAAAAGTAGGTGGACAGATTCATCAATATGGCAGAATTGACATTTTGGAACCTTATTCCCAAAAAGAAGTGTACCGAATAATTGGCGGCAAGCAACAGCAGTGCGACACCCATTATCCGCCGGGAGCGAAGATAATTCTCGAAAATTTTCTTTTCTGGTGTCTTGGCAAACAAAAAATAAAAGCCGAAGAATAACATCAACGGCAGCGCGATACAAAGTGAAAAACTATATATAGATGGTTCCATGTTATGCTTATTTGATTTTGATGCAAATTTAGATAAAATTTCCGAATTATAAGTCAGTTGGGATAAAAATCTACCATATCTCCCAGAAATGGTGTACTGCACTTATTATCAAGGCAATAAAGGCTGGTAGATATTTCTTAGATGGGGATATCTACCAGGCTATCTGCCAGCTATACTGTGAGATTTTGGTTGGGTTGGTTGGTGCAGTTGCTTAGGGGGTGCACTTGTCTCAAGTGCACCAACAGAGGTTAGTTGGTGCAGTTGCTTAGGAGGTACACTTGTCTACAGGTTGGTGCACGATTACTTGGTTGGTGCACTTGAGACAAGTGCACCCCCTGGGAGAACTTGATTGCCACACAACAACAACTTGATTGCCACGCTACTACAACTTGATTGCCGCGCTACGGCAACATGGTTACCACGCTGCGGCAACATGGTTGGCTTGGTTGGTTCACTTCTTTTTATGTGGGTGCGTGGTATGGGCAAGGATGCCCATACCTCCTATTGAAGAGTGAGGCGGAGGGCTTGTTGGGTGTGTGGGGTGATGCGGAAGCGGTTGTCGGTGCGTTCGCCGACGAGCCAGAGTATGCGTTGTTGGGCATCGGTGAGGACGAGTTGTGCTCGTTTCTCAAAGATGTTCTTCTTGCAGTCGGTGAGATAATCGCTGAGGAGTTTCGTGCCGGTCATGCCGAAGGGGACGAAGCGGTCGCCGGGCTGTATGTGGCGCAGGGTTAGGGGGAACTTGATGTCGGATGCGTCGAGGGAGGCGCAGTCGGCTGTGCGGCTGGGTTCGTAGCGGTCGCCACATTCTTCGGTCTCTACCTTCAGCTTCAGGTTGTCGCTAAGCACGTATGTACCGGTTTCGGGTATGTGCATAGGGCGGACAAGGGCTGTAGGTGTTTTGGGTTGGAGGATGAGGGTGCTGCGGTCGAAGGCGAGTTCGTGTGTGCAGGAGGTGATGATTTTGCCTGTGGGGTTGGTGTCGAGCGAGGTGTATATCTGCTCGATTTGTGCTGAGGTGAAGCCTCGGGGACTGAGTATTTCGTGGAGGGTGTACTCGGGAGAGGGCTGCTGCTTCAGTCGGGGGACGGAGATAATGAGGGGGGAGTTTTGAGTTTTGAGTTTTGAGTTTTGAGTTTGAGGGGTGGTGACGTCGGCGATGGCGTGCTGTATGGCGTCGTCGAAGATTTTAAGGGCTTCGGTGACACGCAGCGATGTCTCGAAGATGGATTGGCTCACACTCGGATTTAGCTCACGCAGTAATGGTATAACGTTCAGGCGTATCTTATTGCGTTTTACGTCGTTATGGAGGTTGGTTGAATCGGTGACATAACTCTCGCCGAGGGCGTCGAGGTACTGCTCTATCTGTTGGCGACTGTGGGAAAGGAGGGGGCGGATGATGTGGGCGTTGCGCGGTTGTATGCCTCGCAGTCCGCGCAGGCCTGTGCCGCGTACGAGGTTGAGGAGGACGGTCTCGACGCTGTCGTCGCGATGGTGGGCGACGCAGATGTCGTGGGCGTGGATGTCGCGGCGGAGCTGCTCGAAATAGGCGTAGCGCAGGTCGCGTGCTGCCATCTCGATGCTGACATGATGCAGGTCGGCATAGGCGTGCGTGTCGAAGTGGACGAGGTGGAGGGGTACGTGGAGGCGACGGCATAGCTGCTTACAGAACTCCTCGTCGCGCAGGGACTCGTCGCCACGCAGATGGAAGTTGCAGTGGGCGGCTTCGAGGGTTATGCCTAACTCGGACTCTAAGTGTTTCAGCACGAGGAGCAGCGACACGCTGTCGGCACCGCCAGAAAGGGCGATGATGTACTTGCCACGGGGGGTGAGGAGCTGGTGGGCGGTGGCGAAGCGTAGTGCTTGGTCGACGAATGAATTGATAATTGGAGATTTTTTTTCCACTTCTTGCTCTGGTTTGTTGGTATGATTCCTGATTGGTTGGTACACCGTAGGGGGTGTACTTCTCCCAGGGGGGAGGGGGGGGTCAAAACTCGCAAGCCGTACGCCCCGAAGGGGCAGAAGCACATAGCCCAGGGCAGCGCCCTGGGTTAAAAGATATGCATCAACCATACGCCCTGTAAGGGCAAAAGCCTAATTATTAAGCTGTTGCCCTTACAGGGCGCACTACTCAATCTATACACTCAATACCCAGGGCGTTGCCCTGGGCTATGTGATTGTTGGGCTTTCAGCCCGCATTAATTGAGTTTTGACACACCCCCAACCGAACTGTTGGCATTATTCTTTGGTTGGTGCACTTCTCGACTGGTTGGTTGGTGCACTTGAGACAAGTGCACCCCCTACAAGTGCCCCCAGTGGGGGTGCGTGGGTATGGCAAGGATGCCATACCCTCCTACTGTTATTCGACGTAAAGGACTAATCCCTTGAGGTATTCGCCCTCTGGGTGGTAGATGTTAATCGGGTGATCGGCAGGCTGGTGGATTTGATGCAAGATGCGCACCTTGCGGTTGGCCTGCACTGCAGCTGTGAAGACAGCGTTGCGGAAGTTCTCCTTTGTGACTATCTGCGAGCAGCTGAAGGTAAAGAGAATGCCACCGGGCTTGATGCGCTGCAATCCTTTGACGTTGAGGCGTGTGTAGCCTTTGAGGGCATTGCGCAGAGCTGCGCGGTGCTTGGCGAACGCAGGGGGGTCGAGCACGATAAGATCATAGGTCTTGTCGTTGGCATCGAGGAACTTGAAGGCGTCCTCGCAGAAGGCAGCGTGACGTTCGTCGCCGGGGAAGTTGAGGGCGATGTTTCTGTTGGTGAGCTCGATGGCCTTTGCGCTGCTGTCGACGGAGTGGACGAGTTTTGCTCCGCCACGCATGGCGTAAACGGAGAAGCCACCCGTGTAGCAGAACATGTTGAGGACGGAGCGTCCCTTGGAGTAAGTCTCGAGGAGGTGGCGGTTCTCGCGCTGGTCGACGAAGAAGCCGGTCTTCTGTCCTTTCAGCCAGTCGATGTGGAAGTTCAAGCCGTTCTCCATAGCCACGTCGCTGCCCATTGAGCCGTAGATGAAGCCGTTCTCGTGCTCTACGTCTGCCTTAAACGGGAGCGTTGTCTCGCTCTTGTAGTAGACGTTCTTTATCTCGCCTTCGGAAGCTCTCACAAGAGCCTCGCATATCTCATGGCGAACGAGGTGCATACCAACGCTGTGTGCCTGCATGACTGCGGTGTCGCCATAGCAGTCGATGACGAGACCGGGGAGGTTGTCGCCCTCGCCGTGCACAAGGCGGAACGTGTTGTTGTTCTCTCTGCCGATGAGTCCGATAGCCTGGCGCATCTGCCAAGCCGACTGCAGGCGCGAGAACCAAAACTCGCCGTCTATCTCGACATCGCGGAAAGACAACACGCGCACTGCGATAGAACCTATCTGATACATGCCGACAGCGATGAAGTCGCCTTGCGAGGTGAATACGCGCACGATTTCGCCTTCTTCTACGCCTTCTTCAATCTCGGCTACGGCACCGGAGAATATCCAAGGATGGAAACGTTTGAGACTTTCCTCCTTACCTTTCTTTAAATATAGTGTTTTGTACATATTCTAATACTTAGGAGGTATGGGCATCCTGCCCATACCATCTATTAATATCTATTTGGTTGGTGCAGTGGGGACCACTGCACCCCCTGGTGGGGTGCGTAGTTTTATTCTTCTTCGACTGTCTTCAGTTCGTAGTCGTGGGTAGCCATCAGTTGCATTATCTCGTTGTAGAGCTTTATGCACGCCCATGCGTCGATAGCGGCATACTCCTTCTGCTTGTCGGTAAGCACGTCCGCCTCCCAATTGGTGAGGCGCTGTCGCTTGCTGATTTTCTCGCCGAAGAGGTTGGCGTAGAGTTTTTGCAGGCTTTTATCCTCGACACCGATATTGCCGATGATGTCCTGGATGTCGATGAACCAACCTGGTTCGAACTCGCGACGGCGATGGAGCGAGAGCAGGTCGTCGTGCCACGAGAGACCAATCATTGGCACGAGTTTGTTGCTGAGCAAGCGCACGAGCGAATCGGGCAAACCGATGTGGTTGAGACGGAAGAGGAAGCACTGGTCGTGGGTGGCAACTTGCAATAGCGCAACCTTATGGTTCTGCCCACGGCGGAATGCAGGGCGCGTCTCGGTGTCGACCCCCAACACGTCGCACGTGAGAAGATAGTCGACAGCGCGGTCGGCTTCAGACTCGTTGAGTACCACTGTTATCCTACCCTGAAAATCGACCAATGGCAGAGAATTTATAATGCTTTTATCAAATTTATTGTATATTGTTTTCATCTTGATGTGGAAAGATTTTGCAAAATTAGAAAAAAGTTGCGAATTTATGGTCGTTTCCAACTTTTTTCCACTAATTTTGTAAACAATTTAGGCAAGGATGCCCATAACTCCTACGGTGTGGGGTGCGTGGTATGGGCAGGATGCCCATACCTCCTACTGCGTGGGTGCATGGTGTGGGCAGGATGCCCATACCTCCTAATATATGAACACAATTTCAAACAAAATATATGGCAAAGAAAAAGACGGAGCGCAAAGCCTCTAATTTTAAAGAAGCAATAGGACTGCAAAGTATTCTCAAAAGTGAGCGTACCGACTTCCTGTTGGGCATGGTGATAGCACTGTTCGCTGTCTATACCTTCGTGGCATTGTTCTCTTACATAAATACGGGAGCTGAAGACCAAAGCCTGCTCGAACACACACGCCCTGGCGAATGGCTCAATCAAGGCAAGGTGTTTAAGAACTATTGTGGTTCGATGGGAGCTATATTATCCTACACCCTCGTTACTAAAAACTTTGGTTACGCAGCATTCTTCGTGCCTTGCTTCTTGCTTGTTTCGGGCATCAAGATGATGCAGATATATGTGCTGAACATTTGGAAGTGGTTCTTCGGAATGGGCATAGCCATGATATGGTTGTCGGTGTTCCTTGCTAAGGTACTCGCACCACTCATGCCAGAGGCTATTTTCAACCCTGGTGGCTACCACGGATCTGTCTGCGTCGACTTCACCGAAAATGTGATTGGACCTCCGGGGCTAACTGCTGTCTTATTCTTCACGGCGATAGCGTTGCTCACATTCGTCAGCAAGCAGACCATCACATGGGTGCGCCGTATGTTCAATCCCATAAAGAACTTCACGGGTAAGGCTTCGGAGATTGTTACGGACAAACTGTCGAACACCGATAGCGACACAACGGGCATTGAGGATGGGCACACCAAGTTAAGCACGGAAGATGACAAGACAACAAACTCTGCTAAAGAAACGGGAAAAGAGAGCGAACCAACACCGGTTATAGACCTCACCGAATTCTCTAACCTCGGAGCAAAGAAACCGAACAAGGCTACAGTCGAACCGATAATAACGGCTACTCCCACCCCTACCCCAATCAAAACGGATGGCGAAAAACTGACCGTAGAGGTGGGTAAAGACGAAAAAGCGAAGGGCGAACAACTCACCGACGAGGCTATCAATACGCCGATTAATCCGCTTGAACCATTCACACGATACAAGTACCCGACACTTAGTCTGCTCACCAAAGACGAGAACGACGGCAAGCCATACATCGATATGGATGAAATCAAGGCGTATAACGAAGAGATTATCAAGGTGCTCAAGAGTTTCGGCATCGAGATACGCGAGATAAAAGCTACAGTTGGTCCGACTATCACGCTCTACGAGATCACTCCGGCAGAGGGCATTCGCATCACAAAGATACGCAATCTCGAAGACGACATCGCGCTACGCCTTTCGGCTCTCGGCGTGCGTATCATTGCACCGATCCCGGGCAAGGGCACTATCGGCATTGAGGTGCCGAACAAAAAGCGCCATAATGTATCGATGGAGAGTATTCTGAACTCGAAAAAGTTTCAGGAGACGAAGTACGACTTGCCTATCGTGCTCGGAAAGACCATCACCAACGAGGTGTTCATGGCAGACCTTACGAAGATTCCACATCTGCTCGTAGCCGGTGCTACGGGTCAGGGTAAATCGGTAGGTCTGAACGTGATCATCACTTCGCTGCTCTACAAGAAGCACCCTAACGAACTGAAGCTCGTGCTCATCGACCCGAAGAAGGTGGAGTTCAGTGTCTACTCGCCTATCGCCGACCACTTCATGGCACAGGTGGACGACGACGACGAGCCAATCATCACCGATGTGACAAAGGTTGTACGCACGCTGAAGAGTCTGTGTACGCTTATGGACCACCGCTACGACTTGCTGAAATTAGCAGGCGCACGCAACTTGAAGGAATACAACGACAAGTTCCTGCACCGCCGCCTAAACCCGGAACACGGCCACGAGTTCATGCCGTACATAGTGGTTATCATCGACGAGTTCGGCGACCTTATCATGACAGCCGGCAAGGAGGTGGAAATGCCAATCGCACGTATCGCTCAGTTGGCACGTGCTGTCGGCATACATATGATTATTGCCACACAGCGTCCTACCACATCAATCATCACTGGTAACATCAAAGCGAACTTCCCGGGACGTATCGCCTTCAAGGTGAGCTCGATGATGGACTCGCGCATCATCCTCGACCGTCCGGGTGCTAACCAGCTAATCGGTATGGGCGATATGCTCTACCTCAACGGCAACGAGCCGACACGTGTGCAGTGTGCATTCATCAGCACGAAAGAGATTGGCGAGATTAACGAATTCATCGAACATCAGTCGGGTCCGACACATCCTATGGAACTGCCAGAACCGAAGGGCGACGACTCAGAGGGCAGCGGCAACACGGGCGGTGCAGACATGGGCAGTCTCGACCCGTTCTTCGAGGAGGCAGCACGCTCCGTTATCGTCAGTCAGCAAGGCAGTACAAGTATGATACAGCGTCGCTTCTCTATCGGCTACAACCGTGCCGGACGACTCATGGACCAGCTCGAGAAGGCAGGCATCGTGGGCGCAGCACACGGCAGTAAGCCGCGCGATGTACTCATCGCTGACGAGGGCCAGCTAACAGCTATCATGAACCAACTGAGAGGTTAATAAGAAACTGGATATAAATAACAAAACACATAGTAGAATTATGAAACGTTTGTTTTTAGGAATTATCATGGCAATGTGCATGGCTTGGTTTGGTGTAAGCACAAGCGCAGCACAGAAGAACGATGCCGCAGCACGAAAGATACTGGACCGCACGGCAAAAGTAATAGGCAGAGCGGGCGGAGCAAGTGCTTCGTTCACAATGAGCAATGCTTCAACCGGAACCGTGTCGGGCACCATAGCCATTAAGGGCAACAAGTTCAACGCTCGCACATCGCAAATGACAGTATGGTACAACGGCAAGACGCAGTGGACGTACATGAAGAAGAACAACGAGGTGAACGTAAGTACGCCTACACAGGCTCAGCAGCAGATGATGAACCCCTACTCGTTCATCAATATATATAAGACGGGTTACAAGATGTCGGCTACAACCTCTGGCGCAAACGACGAAGTGCATCTCGTGGCACAGAACAAAAACAAAAGCATCGCGGAGATGTACATCACCATCAACCGTAAGACGGGTGTGCCATCAAAGGTAAAGATGAAGCACAAGGGAAAGTGGAGCACCATCACGGTGAGCAACTTCTCGCCGAAGAGCCTCTCTAACGCAATCTTCACATTCAACTCAAAGGATTATCCCACAGCTGAAGTTATCGACCTTAGATAAGATTTTAAGGTCGACGACTTGGCTTCAGACAAATACAACATGAAATGCACCATCCCTAAATTTGAACTTATCAGACTGCTGTTGCGGCATCGTAAGCTTGCCGACGACCGCAGTCTGAGCGCAACGGAAAACAAGTTTGCCAAGTTTTTCATTTTATTCTCTATCCTCATTATCGTCATCTACCTTATGGGACTGGCGGTTGGCTTATCACTCATTGTAAATAGCGACATCACTGCAACGGCAACCGAAAATCTGTGCATAGGCATACCGTTTCTGCTGCTTGTCGACTTCAATATGAGGTTTACGATGCAGCAGACACCTGCACACATTATCAAGCCCTACATACTACTACCATTGCCACGATACACATGCATCGACGCCTTCATATACAGCTCGCTCATCAGCAAAAGCAACTTTGTCTGGTTCGCATTCTTCCTGCCCTACGCATTGATGTCGATAGTGTTCAGCTACGGCATGGCAACAGCCACGCTGACAATGCTGCTCTGCCTGGTGCTCATCCTCATCAACAGCCAGTGGTACGCGATAGCACGCACGCTCATCAACCGCTCGGTAATATGGTGGATACTACCTATTATTATATATGGTATAGAAGCAATGCCACTATACATTGGCAGCAATGCTGGTTGGAATCAGTTCTGCAGCCTCTACTCCACCGTCGGTACGATGCTCGACAAACACAACGTGCTACCAATCTTTATTGCAATCGTGGTGCTTGTAGGCATTACTGCTGTCAACCGCCGACTGCAATACGTAAGTATAGAGCGCGAGTTGATGCGCACGGAGGTGAAGAAGAGTGTGAAGAAGGTCAATAAGTTTGCCTTCTTCGAGAAGTATGGCGAGATTGGACTCTTCATGCAACTCGAGATAAAGCTGCTCCTTAGAAACGCCACTCCAAAGAAAGCTTTGAAATCGGGCTTCTTCACTATGGCTATGATCTGCGCGTTTATTGTTTTGTCGGACGTGTACGACTCAAGCGGCATGACAAACTTTTGGGGACTATATGCGTTTATGATATTCGGCACAATGAACCTGCTCGGACTGATGAGCTACGAGGGCAACTACATCGACTGTATGCTGACACACCGCGAGAACATCCTCTCACTGCTCAAGGCAAAGTATGTGTTCTACTCGCTGCTACTGATTGCGCCGTTCCTGCTTATGCTGCCTGCAGTGATAAGCGGCAAGTGGTCGCTGCTGATGCTCGTGAGCTACTTGATATTCACAATGGGTTTCCAGTACTTCATAGCCTTCCAGACGGCTGTATATAACAAGATAACAGTTCCGCTGAACACCAAGATGACTGACAAGGCAGGTCTGAAAACCAACTATATACAATTAGTATTAGTGGCTATCGTGTTCATCGTGCCAAACATTCTTGTGAACATACTACAGTCGTTGTTTTCAGAGAACATCGCATACCTGACAATGCTACTCATCGGATTAGGCTTCATTGCTACCCACCGACTGTGGCTGCGCAATGTCTATAACCGACTGATGAAGCGCAAATACGAAAACCTCGAAGGCTTTATCAGTTCAAGACAATAAACAGACATATACAATATGTATAATTAAAGATTCGCAATTATAACCACTTAATTTGGTTAATAATTGCGAATCTTTCGTTTTTTATTAACTATTTCAACTTTAGTATCAACTAAGATTTCTATCTTTGCAGATGTAAGATTTTAAATTATGAAGAAGAAAACAATATGGACAATAGCAATCATTATGGGATTTTCTTTCCTTGGTTTGCTATTCCTTCAGCTAAAATACATCCAGGCAATGGTGGACATGAAGAAGGAGCAGTTTGACGAGTCGGTCAACCGCGCCTTGTATCAGGCATCACGCAACCTGGAACTCAACGAGACTCTGCGCTATCTTGAGAAAGACGTGAACGAGACAGAGCGACGCGCTTTCCGCAAAGACTCCATCGGCACACGCTCAGGACAGTTGGACGGAAGTATACAGCAGTCGCACCAGTATAGCGTTGCAGGAAAGGACGGCACGGTATATTCATCGTTCGAGCTGAAGACTATCACAATAAAGCCGTCGCAGATGCCGAAGGGAATGATTCTGAGCACGGACAAGAACTCGCTCAGCGAAGCCTCAAAGTCACTGCAAGAGATTGTGAAGAACCGCTATATCTATCAGAAGGCGTTGCTCGACGAGGTGGTCTACTCAATACTCTACTCCGCCTCGGAACGTCCGCTCAAGGAGCGCATCAACTTCAAGCTGCTCGATCAAGACCTCAAAGCCGAGCTGATGAACAACGGAGTGAACATACCATATCACTTCACCGTCAGCACACAAGACGGACGCGAGGTGTATCGTTGTCCAGACTACACAGAAGAGGGCGAAGAGTTTACCTATTCGCAGGTGCTGTTCCGCAACGACCCACAGTCGAAGATGGGCGTAGTGCGCATCCACTTCCCCGACATGGGTTCGTACATCTTCTCGTCAGTAAGATTTATGATACCGTCGGTAGCCTTCACGCTCGTATTGCTCGTGACGTTTATCTTCACTATAGTAGTGATTTTCAGACAGAAACGCTACACCGAGATAAAGAACGACTTCATCAACAATATGACCCACGAACTGAAGACACCTATAGCCAGCATCTCGCTCGCTGCACAGATGATGAACGACGAGTCGGTAACGAAGAGTCCGGCTATGACGAAGCACTTGGGACAGGTGATTTTCGACGAGTCGAAACGACTGCGCTTCCTTGTAGAGAAGGTGCTGCAGATGTCGATGTTCGACCGCAAGAAGGCGGTGTTCAAGAAGAAGAAGCTCGACCTGAACGAGATGGTGGAGAACATCTCCAACTCATTCTCGCTGCGCGTAGAGCACACCGGCGGAAAAATCTACACAGAGATTGAGGCCATCGACTCAACACTGTACGTCGACGAGGTGCACTTCCAGAACGTGCTCAACAACCTCCTGGACAACGCAGTGAAGTATCGCAAGCCCGACCAGCCGGTAGACATATACCTACGCACTTGGAACGACAACGACCACCTCTACTTTTCCGTACGCGACACCGGATTGGGCATAAAGAAGGACAACTTCCGCAAGGTGTTTGACAAGTTCTACCGTGTACATACCGGCAACGTGCACGATGTGAAAGGCTTCGGATTAGGACTGGCTTACGTGAAGAAAATAGTGATGCTCCACGATGGCGACATCTCTATCGAGAGCGAATACGGCAAGGGAACAAAGTTCACCATAAAACTGCCGATAATTAAAGATTAATATGCTATATGATAAAAGAAAATATCAACAAGAAAGGATTAATCACTTAAACATAAACACTTAAAATTCACAGCTATGAAGAAAAACCTACTACACATTCTATCCCTACTGCTCGTTATGCTGATGGGTACGACACTCACTGCAAAGGCAGACTCATACAAAGTAGCGCCAATGACAGCAGGCAAGGTGACAGTAAGCCCGAACGACGAGTTCGTAAACGCACCGATAAACCTCGTCAACTACGGAACAAATCCGGTGAAACAGATTACATACACGCTCTACGACTTCGACACACAGGAATCAAGCGAGCCACAGACCATCGACTTCGAGACTCCGTTCGACAACACGCAGCAGGTGTTGATTCCGATTAAGCCAGGCAAGACACTCGGCAAGAGCGACGTCATCTTCAACGTGACAGAGGTGGACGGACATCCTAATGAGACAAGCATAACCTATACATACATTGAGCGTTGGACTGTGCTGCAGGCTGCCAAGAAACGTGTGGTGTTCGAGGACGTAACCGGATTGTGGTGTCAGTATTGTCCGCGTGGCATTGCCATCATGGAGTCGTTGGAACGACTCTATCCGGATGACTTCATCGGCATTTCTATTCACGACGGCGACGCTCTTGCAACAAATGCATATAGCAGCATATTGTCTTCAACATGGAGTAATACGAACCGTCCACTCATCATGTGCGCAAGAGACGAAAAGGTGAACACCCATGACGGTCAAAGCAACTTCAAATACGAGTTGGACAAGACTGCATCTTTCGACATCAGCGTGAAAGCTGCATACGACGGAAAGGATGTTTTAAGCGAAGCTCTTTTCCGGAATAATGGTTATCATTCGGGTAAAGGACCT
>ENA-ORMJ01001477-ORMJ01001477.1-human-gut-metagenome-genome-assembly--contig:-NODE-1477-length-14024-cov-4.355072_pt1 | contig 14024 bp, 6 predicted proteins | sample MGYA00242100_ERZ508989 | MGnify/ENA primary metagenome ERZ508989 (study PRJEB26280, sample SAMEA2531403) | human gut metagenome | biome: human gut; feature: human-associated habitat; material: faeces...
ACCGCATGAATAAGGCGGTGGATGCCATTGGCAGACTGGAAAATCTTGCGAATCGTAGTTGCTATGAATACACACAGGAACAGGTAGACGCAATGTTTCAGGCATTAGAGGGGAGGGTTGCGGAAATTAAGGCAAGGTTTACGCCTAAGAAAACGGCTGAGAGTAAGACTTTCAGCTTTGGTACAACAGAATAGGAATGTAATGTGAAGTAAAGGCAGTCATGTAGTGTATGTGACTGCCTTTTTGTCGTATCTATGACAGGAAGGAGAACTGTGTGAGAAAATATGATTTTATATCGGCTCTGGCAAAAGAGACAGCAGCCGAGGTTGTCAAAAATGGTGAGGAATGGATGAGATACCTTACCACAGCGGCAAGATTATATAAATATCCATTCCGGGAACAGCTTTTAATCTATGCACAAAGACCGGACGCAACAGCGTGTGCTTCCATTGAGCTTTGGAATGAGCGTATGCACTGCTGGGTAAATAAAGGTGCAAAAGGTATCGCACTTTTGGACGAGGATGATGCACATGGAAAGCGTCTGAAATATGTATTTGATGTTTCAGATGTCCATGCGGCAAGGAGAATCGGACGGTATCCGGAACTCTGGGAATTACATGAGGAACATAAGGAAGATGTAATTAAGCGTCTGGAGCAGACTTATGGTGCCACAGATGATAAGAAGCTGTTTGAAGAAAGACTTATGGAGATAGCTGAGAGGATTGCGGCAGATTATTATGAGGAATTGCTGCCGGATCTGCAGTACATGATCGAGGACAGTTTCTTAGAGGGACTGGATGAACAGAATGTCGGTATCCGCTTGAGGGAGACATTATCGGACAGCATTTCCTTTACACTTTTATCTGCCTGTGGTGCAGATATGCAGGAGTATGGTTCGGAATTTTCTTTCGATTTTATCCATGAATTTAATTCCATGGACACCCTTGCAGTACTTGGAGATGCAGCCAATGAGCTTGCAAAACCGGTACTTTTAGAGATTGGAAGAACCATAAGGGCATATAACAGAAGCCACGAACAGGAACAATTGCAAAATTTAACGCAGAAAGGGCTTGCAAATACTTCTGAAATAGACTACAATGCGTTAAAGCGTGAAAGCGAGAGCGGACATGAAGAATATATTGACAACAATCAAAACAGCGTAGAAAGGGGCAATAGCGATGAATCTGACATACGAAAAGAACGGGGATTATCTGATCCCGACATTGCAGGCGGACATTCAGCCGGAGGGAACGGTAACGAAGTACGGAATGATGAGGGAGACTTATCTGAAGGAGAACCACAGGGGCGTGTACTCAGCGTTTCTTCTGAAAGGGACATTGAAAGAACACCTGCTGACGATCCAGAAGCAGGCGGAGGAGAGAATGGAGAAGCTGATAAGCCAGATGGCGGAAACAGAGGGAGTGACAGAACAGCTCAAGGAAGCCGATCAGATGCTCTGGGTAGCGAAGATGAACAACATTCAGAGCCGAGCCGAGGAAGTGGTATTGAGCGAACTGGTATACAGCCTGTAACAGATACGCCGCTTCGGAGAGAAGCACCGGAACCCACCTTTACACAACTTAGCCTGTTTCCTTCTTTTGAGGAACAGGTCGGAACAGTCGCAGCAGCGGAAGCAAGTATGAAATATACCATGCCCGCTGCTTTTTCTTTGCCACAGAATGAGCTTGAAACCATTCTTCGCAGTGGTGGAGGAAAACAGCATAGCAGGAAGCGTATTTTTGCAAAATACACCGAGGGCAGAAATGCCGAGCAGATGGTAGATTTCTTGAAAAATGAGTACGGACAGACTGGAAAAGGTTTTGAGATTAACGGCAATCCCGTATCAGTGTGGTTCGATGAGCATGGCATGAGTGTCGGCTATGGAACACAGGCAAGGGAAACACCGATTGTCACGATGGATTGGGAAGAGGTAGAGAACCATATTCGCTCTATGATTGAAAATGGTACATATATGAGTGCCAATGAAGCATTTCTGGTGGATACACAGGAGCGAAATCGTGTTGCCAATCAGATCTATTTCTTCCTGCGAGATGGAATGGATGAAATGCCGGAGGAGCTTGGCTTAAAGGCAGGAAATTATCCGGAAAGTGAAGCAAAACTCATGGAGCTTCTTTCCACCCATGAGGGCAGGGAACAGATTAAAAATATCTTGGAAGATGCTGCAGAGCGTCTTGCGTCTGGTGAAGCCACGCTAAAATGGCGGCATGTAAAATTACCGGAATATCTGTTATCGGAGATAGCAGACCTTGACAGGGAGAGACTGGAATTTCCATTGCCGGATGCGGTGGAGGTAGCACAGGAAGATTTTATCACACAGGATGAAATCGACTATGCACTTGGCAGAGGAAGCGGCTATGAGCATGGAGCTTTCCGCATTTATGAGTATTTCATGGAAGGACATGACCAGAAAGAAACAGTTGCTTTTCTGAAAAATGAATATGGCATTGGTGGTGGTTCCGGCGGATTGCCGGGCAATGATGATTCCCATAATGAACATGATGGAAAAGGTATCCGGCTGGAAAAGGGAAGTTATGGCAATCCGTATGCAAAGGTGCTTTTGAACTGGAATGTTGTGGAGAAAAGGCTTCGGGAGCTGATCCATGAGGATAAATATCTATCTCCACAGGGGAAAGAGAATTATAAGGCATATAAGGAAGAACAGGCAGAGAAAGCGAGACAACGGGAGCTTTCCCGTCTGGAGCATGGACAGCGGTTAGAGTGTAAGAAAGACATTGATGCACTGATTGCTGAGAAATTCAATGGTTTTGTTCTTCCGAGGAATACAGCAGATGAGATTATAGATAAATATGGCATTGACTGTGTGGAATTTGTTCTTGCAAATACGGTTACGCATTTTGATTATGATGGTCGTTTTTCACAGAACAATAAGGACTGGGCAAAGGGCATTGTTGCGGAAAATGAGTGGCAGAACAATGATCTGATTCTAAGCTCACATCCGGCAGTGCTGGACGGATTTACCAATCAGGCAAGAAGATATATCAATGTGCTTCGGGAAAAAGAAAAGGAAGCACAGCAAAAGATCACGATTGATGGATATGAGTGTGTTCTGGTTGATGAGTGGGGCAGTGAAAAAGAGAAATATCTGCTTGGAAATGACATTGAGGACAGCAGTTTTTATTATGCACAGGTCAATGGGAAAACCTTTGAATACGACCATAAGCCGGAGCGTAGCGAAGTAGAGGACGATTATATCAATGCCATTGCAGAGGAAGATATTGACAGGCACGAAGCAGAAGTGTTTTCACGCTTTGAGGGGACGGATGGTATCGCAGCGCTGGATGAAGTGCAGGAATTAGCGTGGCATGTGGTACATGATGCAGATGATGAATATGGCAATCCGACACAATGGAGTGCCACATTATCAGAAGGAGTATTCCTTTGGATTGATAAGGAAGCGGACAGATATGCTATTTATGATATGGCAGACACTACCCGTCCAGCATTGGAGACATTTTCGACTTTGCAGGAAGCAATGGACTGGGGGAATGAGCTTGCAGAAAGTGGCAGGGAAGCAGAGACGGTGTTCTCTGATGAAAGGGAACAGACCGAAGATGAACTGGACAACATAGACACGCAGGCTGCCCGTGAGCGTCTGGAGAATGGAGAAGCAGAGCAAGAGACTGAAGATATGCTGTCGCAGGTGCTTACCGGAGATTGGGAGCCGCTTACACCTTCGTCAGAGGAAAAACAGCCTGCATCAGAAAGGCAATCAGCACAAGAAAGGGCGGTATCAGCACCAGATAAAAGTAACGCTGTCAATTTCCATATCAGCGATGACCGATTGGGTGAAGGCTCTCCAAAAGAAAAATTCCAGACAAATATTGCAGCAATCAAACTGTTGGAGCAGATCGAGGGCGAAAGTAGATATGCAACACCGGAAGAACAGCAGATTTTGTCACAGTATGTCGGTTGGGGTGGTCTTGCTGATGCGTTTGACGAGAGCAAATCAAACTGGTCAGCAGAATATCACCAGTTAAAGGAACTGCTATCACCGGAGGAGTACCGCATGGCAAGGGAGAGTACCTTGAATGCCCATTATACAAGTCCGGTCATTATCCGCCAGATGTACGAAACATTGGAGAAAATGGGATTTTCCAAAGGAAATGTACTGGAGCCTTCCATGGGCATCGGCAACTTTTTTGGTATGATGCCGGATTCCATGAAAGAAAGCAGGCTTTACGGAGTAGAGCTTGACAGTATCACCGGACGCATTGCAAAACAGCTTTATCCGCAGGCAGATGTGCAGATCAAAGGCTTTGAAAAGACCGATTATCCGAACGATTTCTTTGATGTGGCAATCGGAAATGTACCTTTTGGTCAGTATAAGGTGGCAGATAAGCAGTATGATAAAAACAATTTCCTGATCCATGATTATTTCTTTGCAAAGACGTTGGATAAGGTGCGACCTGGAGGTGTGGTTGCTTTTATCACAAGCAAGGGAACCATGGACAAGGCAAGTCCGGAAGTCAGAAGATACCTTGCACAAAGAGCAGACCTGCTTGGTGCAGTCAGACTTCCGAATACCGCATTTAAGGAAAATGCAGGAACCGAGGTCACTTCGGATATTTTATTTTTCCAGAAGCGTGACCGCATGGTGGAGCGTGAGCCGGACTGGGTACATCTGGGAGAGGATGCAGATGGCATTGCAATGAACGCTTACTTTGCACAGCATCCGGAGCAGATCGTAGGAAAGATGGAAATGGTATCCGGTCCTTATGGCATGGAAAGCACCTGTAAGGCAGATGACAGCAGACCATTTGCGGAGCAGTTAGCGAAAGCACTTCAAAACATTACGGGACAGATTGATACGATTGATCTGGATGAAGAGCTTGCGGATGATATGAGCAGGCAGAGTATTCCGGCTGATCCGTCCGTTAAAAATTTCAGCTATACCGTAGTTGAGAATGAAGTGTATTACCGTGAAAATTCTGTCATGAAGCCTGTAGAAGTATCAGACACCGCAAAAGAACGTATCAAGGGAATGGTGGCAATCCGTAACTGTACGCAGGAGCTGATTGATATGCAGCTTGAGGAATATTCCGATGCGGCAATCAAGGGAAAACAGGCGGAATTAAACACATTATACGATTCTTTCTCGAAAAAATATGGTCTGATCAATTCGCAGACGAATAAGAGAGCCTTTAATCAGGACAGCAGTTATTGCCTGTTGTGTTCTTTGGAAAAACTTGATGATGAGGGCAATTTCAAGGGCAAAGCGGATATGTTCACGAAGCGTACCATTAAAAGGGCAGAGGTGGTCACAAGTGTGGATACTGCAAGTGAAGCATTGGCAGTATCTTTAGCAGAGAAAGCTAAAATCGACCTTGATTATATGGCAGAGCTGACTGAAAAGGACAAGGATACGCTGATTGAGGAGCTTCGTGGTGTTATTTTCCAGAACCCGCTTACCGATGTCTGGGAGACAGCAGACCAGTATCTCAGCGGAAATGTGCGTGAGAAACTTGCCATTGCAGCAACCTATGCAGAAAATCATCCGGAATATGCTCCAAATGTGCAGGCTCTTACGCAGGTACAGCCGAGGGAGCTGGACGCATCGGAGATTGAGGTGCGTATTGGTGCCACATGGATTGATCCAAAATATATCAATGATTTCATGCGTGATACGTTCCAGACACCGGAGCATTTATTCCGCAGAGATACGATTGGGGTGCAGTTTTCGGGTGTGACCGGAGAGTGGAACATTAAAGGGAAAAACGCTGATTTTGGAAATACGCTTGTCAACATGACCTATGGTACAAGCCGGGTAAATGCCTATAAGATACTGGAAGATTCCTTAAATCTGAAAGACACAAGAGTTTATGATACCATTGAGGAAGATGGAAAGGAAAAAAGAGTTCTTAATAAAAAGGAAACCATGATTGCAAGCCAGAAGCAGGAAGCGATAAGGGAAGCATTTAAGGACTGGGTATTCCGTGATCCGGAGCGCAGGCAGACACTTGTGGCAAAATATAATGAGCTTTTCAATTCCACCAGACCAAGAGAATATGACGGTTCGCATCTGAAATTTCCGGGCATGACACCGGATATTGAATTAAAGCCGCATCAGAAAAATGCGGTTGCCCATGTGCTGTATGGGGATAATACCCTGCTTGCACACTGCGTTGGTGCCGGAAAGACCTTTGAAATGACAGCGGCGGCAATGGAAAGCAAGCGTCTGGGACTATGCCAAAAGTCATTATTCGTGGTGCCGAACCACCTGACTGAACAATGGGCAAGTGATTTCTTACGGTTATATCCAGGAGCAAATATCCTTGCGGCAACGAAAAAGGATTTTGAACCCGCCAACCGTAAGAAATTTTGTTCCCGTATTGCAACAGGTGATTATGATGCCGTTATTATCGGGCATAGTCAGTTTGAAAAAATCCCGTTATCACAGGAAAGACAGGCAGCCACAATCGAAAAACAGATTGATGAGATTGAGCTTGCTATTGATCAGGCAAAAAGAGACAACGGGGAGCGTTATACCATTAAGCAGATGGAAAAATCGAGGAAAGCATTGCAGGTGCGGCTTGACAAGTTAAATGACCAGAGCCGTAAGGATAATGTCGTGACTTTTGAGCAGTTGGGTGTAGACAGGCTGTTTGTGGATGAGAGCCACAATTACAAGAACCTGTTCCTTTATACGAAAATGAGGAATGTGGCAGGCATCGCACAGACAGAAGCACAGAAGTCATCTGATATGTTTGCCAAGTGCCAGTATCTTGATGAAATCACAGGCGGCAAGGGTGTAACTTTTGCGACCGGAACGCCAATTTCCAACAGCATGACGGAGCTTTATACGAATATGCGTTATCTCCAGTATGGTACGCTTCAGAAGCTGGGACTGGGACATTTCGATGCGTGGGCGGCTTCTTTTGGGGAAACACAGACCGCCATAGAACTTGCACCGGAGGGAACCGGATACCGGGCAAAGACAAGATTTGCGAAGTTTTTCAATCTGCCGGAGCTGATTGCACTTTTCAAGGAGAGTGCGGACATTCAGACACCGGATATGTTAAAACTTCCTGTGCCGGAAGCAGAATATGAAAATGTGGTTCTAAAGCCGAGCGAGTTCCAGAAAGACATGGTAGCGTCCCTAGCGGAACGTGCCGAAGCAGTCCGGGACAGGCAGGTACAGCCTTACGAGGACAACATGCTAAAGATTACCAATGACGGAAGAAAGCTGGCACTTGACCAGAGGCTGCTCAACGATATGCTGCCGGATGAGGAAAATTCCAAAGCGGCAACCTGTGTGGAGAAAGCCTATAAGATATGGGAAAATACCAAAGAGCAGAAGTCAGCACAGTTGATTTTCTGTGATTTATCGACACCGAAGGGCGATGGCACTTTCAATGTGTATGAGGATATAAAAAATAAGCTTATGGAAAAAGGAGTGCCGGAGCAGGAGATCGCATTTATCCACGATGCCAATACAGAACTAAGAAAAGCGGAGCTGTTTGCAAAAGTAAGAAGCGGACAGGTTCGTTTTTTATTAGGTTCCACAGTAAAAATGGGAGCCGGTACGAATGTGCAGGACAGATTGATTGCATTGCATCACTTGGATGTGCCTTGGCGTCCTTCTGACATTGAACAGCAGGAGGGAAGAATCTTACGACAGGGCAACCAGAATGATAAGGTCAAGATATTTCGTTATGTTACGGAAGGTACGTTTGACAGTTATTCGTGGCAGCTCATCGAGAATAAACAGAAATTCATCGGACAGATCATGACCAGCAAATCCCCGGTGCGAAGCTGTGAGGATGTGGACGAAGCGGCACTTTCCTATGCAGAAGTCAAGGCACTTGCCACAGGTAATCCCTACATAAAAGAAAAAATGGATCTCGATATTCAGGTATCGAAGCTGAAACTGATGAAGGCAAACCATACCAGTCAGAAGTACAGGCTGGAGGATAACATCACACAACATTATCCGCATCAGATCGCCATTTTCAAGGAGCGTATCGAAGGCTTTTCCGCTGATATGGAAAAATATGCGAAAAATAAGCCGGAGGATAAGGAGCAGTTCTTTATGCAGGTGGGCGGAAAGCCATACACCGATAAGAAGGAAGCTGGAACTGCGATCATAGCCATGTGTAAGGAAATCAAAGGCATCAATGCTAGTGCGGATGTAGGGGAATATCTTGGATTTAAGCTGAATGTAACTTTTGATTCTTTTAACAATAAGTTTGTGATGAATGTCAAAGGAGCCATGAGCCATCCGATGGAAGTCGGCTCTGATCCGCTTGGAAATATCACAAGAATCAACAATGTACTGGAAGCCATGCCTTCACAGCTTGAGGAAGCACAGATGAAGCTATCCAATGTGAAACATCAGCTTGAAACAGCAAAAGCAGAGGTAGACATGCCATTTCCACAGGAAGCAGAACTTGCCGAGAAACTGGAGCGTCTGGCAGAGCTTAATTCTTTACTCAACATGGATGAAAAGGGCGATGATGCGATTGGTATGGATGATGAAGCCGCAGAACCGGAAAAACCACAGGAAACTGTGAAAACAGTGGATAACAAAAGGGACGAGGTCGCAGATATGCCAGCAAAGCAGAGTAATCTTGGGAAAACGGCTATGGGTGGTAAGCTGTCAGACCGACCGGCAGAACGGACTTCATTGCAAGAAAAACTCGCAGCAATGAAGGCAAGGGTGTCCGGGACACCTGCAGGAAGGGATGCAGCGGATAAGACAAAGAAAAAAGAAGAAATTTTATAGGAAAATCTATTTTATTCCTAAGTTTATTCCCAACCTGTCAGCATTATTTGGGTTGGGAATATTGAAAAGTGTTATAGCAGTTTATGTAAGGGCAGTCCGTAGTGGCTGCCCTTTATCGTGCAAAGATGGAGATCATTTATGGCAGACAACAATACAGAAAAACAGCGTGTGCAGGAGCTTACGGATAAGCTGGAGCAGGGATTGCAGGACTTATTCAACAGCGATAGTTTTCTGATGTTGGAGCGTATCGTAGAGCATGACAAAGATCGGATGTTAGCAGACGGTTCTAAAGGGCGGGTATCCGTCAAGGAGAAACTTGCCGAGATGAAGCAGAAAATATCCGATCAGAAGATGCCGGAGAAACCAAAGACCAAGAGTCAGGAAGCAAGTTTATAAAGGTTTATGGAAAGAGCAGGTAGCAATCTATCTGCTTTTTCCTGTTATGTGGTTATCGTAAGCCGAGAAGGTTAAGTGACGAACAAAGGGAACAGGCAAGGTTACGGATGGAGAAAATCAATTCAGATGATAATTGTCGGGAAGATTAGAGTCCAGTCGCAACATTCAGAAGTCCAGTCACAACATTTCCGAATTTAAAGAAAGAAATCTGCCGATAATATAAATGAACAATAGATGATGTTATCCATATTTGATAATGAACCATGAAAATGAGGTGGAACAGTTGAACATAGCAATTTGCGATGATGAGGAAAATATACGCATTTACATACGCAAGCTGATACAGAAGCAGGAACCTTTTTGTAAGATAACAGAGTTTTCATCGGGCAAGGAATTATTGGAGTTTCAGGATGAGACAAATGCAGAAGAAATAGACATACTTTTTCTGGATATCTCTATGGGAGATGAGGATGGAATGACTGTGGCAAAGCAGCTCAGGAGCCAGATGGAAAGCAAGAAAGAAGCAGTGTGGGGAAGCCTGCCGCTTCTGATATTTGTAACGGGATATCCGGAATATATGCAGGAGGCTTTTTCTGTTAATGCTTTTCAGTATATTGTAAAACCGATTCAGGAAAGCAATTTTGAGCAGGTTTTTGCACAGACCATACGGGAGTATCAATATTTGATGGCAAAGAAAAAGGAAAAACCAAAAGAAGTATTAGTTCGGAATGGAAATAGAACAAGAAGTGTTTCAGCAGATGATATTTACTATATTGAAAGCAGTAATCGGAAAGTGACCTTGTATTTGCGGCATGAAAAAATTGAATATTATGACAAGATCAGCTCACTGGAAAGCGAGCTTAAGCCGGATTTTTTCCGTATACACAAAGGGTATCTGGTCAACATAAAATATGTGGAACGATATGACCGGACAGAAGTGAAAATGAGAAACGGGGACAGTCTGCTGATATCCAAGTATAAATATCAGGAATTTGTAAAGCGTTATTTGGAATACATTTCGGAGGAAAGATAATTGAGTCAGGTTACATATGAAATCATTCGCAAGCTTTTTGAAATCTATCCTATTATTCTGCAAATCGTTCTTTTTCTGGTATTGTGGAATGTATTTTTTCGGTGGGAGAAAGGGATATGGATTGTTGCAGGAATATTGGCAGTGATGAATATCTGCATGGGGCTATGGCTGGAAAAGCCGGGGGTAATACGATATACAATGTCCGCTGTCATTGTGTTGGGATATTGTTTTTGCAAATACCAAAAACATTTGGAAAAGGCGGTATTCATACTGCTGCTGTTTTACAATTTTCATGCGTTAAGTTATTTGATTGCAGACAGCATTTATCAATGTACAGTGGAGAGCATATTTAGAGGGTTGGATGTTCTGAGTGAGGAATATATATTTCGGGTTTATCTGGGTATGACGATAGGTATGGGCATCCTGCTTTTATCGTACACGTTGGTATTCCTGATTATGACAGGTGTCGTGATAAAAATCGTAAAGAAACCGTTTATGCTGAGATGGCAGGAAACGATATTCCTTTCAGTACTGAATATTGTAGGGAGTATGATTGTAGGAATAAGCGTAGACCTTTCCGTAGTGCAAATCGAGGGTGGAGTTTTTCTGTTGTATGATGACAAGCAGGAAATGTTGTGGAAATTACCGATAATTGCGGTTCTTATCTATGTGGGGGAAATTTCGGCAATATACATCTACCAGAATTACAGGAAGCTTCAAAAAGAACGGCAGAAACATTTTGTGGAAGAACAACAGGTCAAAGCCATGAAGCAGAGACTGGAAGAAGCAGAGAACTTCTACGGGAGCATTCGCAGAGTAAGGCATGAGATGAAAAACCATATGACGAATATAAAAGGGCTGGTGGCAAGTGAGAAATATGATGAAGTAGAGAATTATATCGAAAAACTGGATGAAACCATACAGACTATGGACTATAAATTCAATACAGGAAATGCGGTCACAGATGTGATTATCAATGATAAATACCAGAAAGCGGAAAATGCAGGTATTTCGTTTCAAGTAAAATTTAACTTGGGGGAAACAGACACAATTTCTGCATTTGATATAGGTATCATTCTGAATAACCTTTTAGACAATGCCATAGAAGCCTGCGAGAAACTGGAGCAGGAACAGCGATATATCAATCTGACTTTAAAGAAAAAGAATCATTTCCTACTGATTGAAGTGGAAAACAGCTTTGATGGGAAAGTGATATGGGAAGATGGAGGTATCGTCCCGATGACAACGAAACAGAGCGATCTGCCGGATATTTTGATGGAGCATGGAATAGGGTTAAAAAATGTAAAGAATGTGGCAGACCATTATCTTGGAGATATGGATATCAAAATAAAAAACGATGTGTTTAAAGTCACAGTAATGCTGCAGCAGAAGGAAATAAAATAAAAAAATATGAAAAAGGAAGGAGAATGTAGTAATGGATGTAGGTTCAGTTTATGGCAGTTATTATGAAACAGCAAAGAGTTACATGGGTTTGAGGAAGGAGGAAAAACAAGCGGGATTTGCGGAAAAGGTCACAGACAAAAGTCAGGTTTCCTCGGAAGATATGACCTTGGAGGAATACAAGGAGTATTTTAATGAAAAGATGAGTGGCTTGTATACCCACCCTTCGCAGAGAGGCATGAATTGGGTGATTGACATAACGGATGCGGCTTATAAGAGGATGCAGTCAGACCCGGAATATGAGAAGAAGATTCTGGATGCGTTGGCGAAGAACAAGGCTGTTGATTTCGGGGGAAATATCCCGGTGGTTGCGTATACTCATATAGATGACACATATGAGAAATGTTACGGCTATACGCAGGGCATGAAGGAGAATGACGGTTATTCCGGGAGTTCCTCCGCAAAGGGAACTGATGCCGGACGGCAGAAAAAGGCAAGGCAGAAGGAACTGCTGGAAGAATATTTGGAAAAGCGGGCGCAGATGAAGGAATTTCAGCAGGAGGCGTTGGAAGAAAAGATTGCAAAGCAGGAATTGGAGAGGAGCAGGCTGACAAAGGCATGGAGCAGTAAGAGGCAGATGGCAGCGGCAACCAATGCATATGAATCAAATGTAATGACAGAGACATCGACGGGTAGCAATTCACTGCTTGGCTAAATGCGGGCATTAAGCGTGGACTAACCATAAGGGGGTATATCGTGCAATATTGCACATAGCAATTCCAACTGACAGAGGAATTGCAGAAACAGATAACAGCCGGAAATGGATTTCACAATATATCAAATTCAAGGGAGGATTCAAAGATGAGCATTAGTGGAATAGGTGAGAAATATTATCAGAACAATGTGACAACAATGAAAAGCACAAACAGCAAGGACAAAGTGCAGGAATATTATGAGAAACTGTGTAAAAAGTTCCCGGAGATTACTTTTAATACGGGTAGCAGTCTTATGAGTGGAAATGAAAATAAAGTGGTAATAAATCTTTCTAGCGAATGTCTAAAGAAAATGGCAAATGATCCGGAATTTGCCAAGAAAGTAGAGTTTAATTTAACTGGTGCAGTACCGGGACAGAATAGAATGTTTGCACAAGCCAAAGCTGATAATGCAGTGATACATGGTGTTACAACTGTAATAGATGCCGATGGGAATGCTTCTGTTACTTGCGGAGGTATGACAAGAACCAGTGGTTCAAAACAAAATTCAACTATATTGAATGCGGAAAAGAAACAAAAAGAAAGATTATTGAAAAAGCGTGAGGAAAGAAAAATCTCAGAAGAAAAGGCAGCTAAGAGACGGGCAGAGAAAAAGGCGCAGTTGGAGAAGCTGACAGAAGATGAAACGTTTACAATATCGGCTACTGGCACTGATGTAAAAAGTGTTACGCAGAACCTCTTAGCTGCGGTTTCTGGTACATCTGCGCCGACAGGGGCAAGTTTTGATATAAAGGCATAAGGAGAAATTGTTCATATTCCGCAAGGCGCATAAACCTTTGCTTTTGCGGACTGCCCGGACTTATTGCAAGGGGGCAGGGGCGGCAATATAAAAAATTGATGACAATGGAGGATTAGGAAATGGCTATTAATGGAGTCAGACATAATTATGATTATTTCGGAACGACTACAAATTATATACGGGGAAAAGCAACTGTTAGGGAAGCAATCTCAAAGACGGTGAAGCAGTCGGCAAATCTTTCTATTTCTGATGCAGGAAGAAATATGCTGCGGGAAATGGCAAGCAAATTTGAACCCGATTCGGATTATACCAATGTCAGGGAACTGACAATACAAAATACAAATGAGGTTGCTTGGGAACACTATACCGCAATGCGGGATATTAGCAGCCTAACATTAAAAGACGGGAATTATAATGTTGAAGATGTGATGAAATCTATAATGGATACATATGAAACCCGTTATAATGAAATCGTAAAAGAACATGAAAATGGAGATCGTGAAGTTTCCTACGAACTTACGGGGAAAAGGTCATTGACACTTGACGAAGATTTAGCCGGATTGGACGAAGCCTTTAAAATGCGTCTGGCAAATTTAGAAGGATATATTACCTGTCAACAAACCAATAAAGCATTTGAAAACGCGGACAGTTCATGGTATTTCCGTAGAAATAGCCCTCAAAATGAAGTAAAAACACAAGATAAGGCTCAAATGTTTGATACAAAATATCAGAAAACCGCAGTATCAATAATGGAGCAGGCTAAAGAGAAGTTTTTGGTAGCCTTTAAAAGTATAAATTACAAACAAGGAACAGCAACAAGCATACTATCGGATATTATGAAAAAGTGCTGATAAAGGAGGATTAAAAATGGCTATTAGTGGAGTAGGACAGAGTTATTATCAGAACAATGTTGCAACA
>ENA-ORMJ01001488-ORMJ01001488.1-human-gut-metagenome-genome-assembly--contig:-NODE-1488-length-13931-cov-3.111271_pt1 | contig 13931 bp, 18 predicted proteins | sample MGYA00242100_ERZ508989 | MGnify/ENA primary metagenome ERZ508989 (study PRJEB26280, sample SAMEA2531403) | human gut metagenome | biome: human gut; feature: human-associated habitat; material: faeces...
ATAACTTTGGCAAAGACGACATTAGTCTAGCTAATTAATTTACAGTCTACTAGGAGATGCTTTTCTGGACGAAGGAAGAGTATAAACGGTTTTCTGAGGCTATTATGGATAAGCAGCAATCCTTTTATGCATTTGAAATGTTGTATTGGACAGGAGCAAGACTGGGTGAGGTGTTAGCCCTTACAGCAGAAGATTTTGACTTTATGAAAAATACAGTTCGTATTAATAAGTCATATCAAAGGCTTGAGGGTAAAGATTTAATAACAACACCCAAAACACCTAAAAGCAATCGTATTATAAAGATGCCGAAATTTCTTGTGGAAGAGATAAAGGAATATATCTCAATGCTTTATGGATACAAGAAAACAGACAGGTTGTTTCAAGTGACGAAAAGCTTTCTGCACCATGAAATGGAAAGAGGGTGTAAATTGTCAGGAGTGAAGAGGATTAGAATTCATGATTTGAGACACAGTCATATATCTCTTCTGATTGATATGGGATTTTCGGCAGTAGCGATTGCTGACAGGGTAGGACATGAAAGTATTGATATTACTTATCGATATGCACATCTGTTTCCGTCGAAACAGATTGAGATGGCAGACAGGCTTGATATGGAAAATGCAAGTCTGGATTTAGATTTTGACGAAAGCGAGGATGAAAATCATGAGCGAGAAACGATATGACAATTACAATCGTTGGAGAAGCAAAACAGTTGCTTTTCGAATGTCGCCAGAGGAAGCGGATGAATTAAATGTGCAGGTAGCGTTAAGCGGACTGTCGAAGCAAGACTATCTGATTCAATGTTGCCTTAAACATGAGATTAAGGTGGTGTGCGGACGTAAGGTTGCAAGACAGATGCGGATGTATTTGGAAGCAATACTTGAGGAGTTGCAGTTCATGGAGGAAGATGTAGAGATTGATAAGGATTTGCTGATACCTCTTAAGCATATTCTGGAAATTCTTGAAAAGGAAGATTCAGAAGCGGAGGAACTGGAATGATGGCAAGTAAAAGGCTACTCTCATATCAGCTATTGGCGTAGCTGGAGAGCAACCTGTTATGTATTAACAACTCAATTATAGCAGATAGGAGTGGCTTGTTACAATTGGCAAGTCACTTTTTACTGCAAATTATTTGGAAAGGATGGTGTTTGTTATGAGTATTAAGAGGAATATGTTTGTACTTTTTATGATAGTGATGATGGTTATGGTAGCAGGGTTTATGGAGGATAAGGCTAAGTCTGATGATGTGACAGGAACTGTTAAGCAGGAAATTGCAGATATAGATGGTGTGGTTGATAAAGAAGTAATCTCTGGAGAAGTTGGTTCGGACCTGAATGTGGGTCAAGGCACAGAAACCGTCATAGAGACTTCAGAAAATACTTTTGTATCAGATAGTGAGAAATCTATGGTAGAAGAGAGTAGTGCAGAAGTTATAACGGAAAAGCCAATAGATATTCCGGAGGGACCTAAAATTCCTACAGAACCAGCGAATATAGAAACGTCAACAGAAGAACCACTACCTACAGAATCAGAGCCTGCAAAGTCGGAGACTGTAGAATCTGAAACATTAGAGCCGACAATTTATGATCCTTACCAGGTGGTAAATAAGGTTATTGCCAAATGTGAAGCAGGCGGAATGATTACCACGGAAGATAATCTTGCAAATCTTTTAACGGAGGGAAAAATAACGCAGGCGGAGTATGACGAGTATTATCCTCTAGATGGATTAGAGGGCAGTTATTATAGCGTATTTGTAGAAACAGATTTAAATATCGCTTCTGACATCGTAGGAAACAAGCTTGGAAGTGTGGAGAAAATTGCAGATTATATTGCAGGAATGCTTCTATTGGAAACACAACCGATTTTTAATGTAACTTATGCAGGTATATACACACATAATGGCGTGGACTTTTATGAGTTTCGATGTTATAGATGATAGAGCTACCAGTGAGGGCGTTTTTTGATACATAGCTTCGTTAGAAGCATTGAGAAAGGAGGTATTCCTGCATTTGGTAGGACATTTGAGAGCAGTAACTCTCCGTTTGCTGCGTGAAAGCAAGTCTGAGAAAGGAAGGTATAAGCTATGACGTTTTTTGAAGAATTAGGTGTTGCTTATGAAGAAGGAGATGGTCTGCTATATCCGGTTGTTTCTATGGAAAGAGAGAGCGTAAATGTGGGTAAATACGGACTTTTATAGATGGAGTATATAAAAGAAAACGCCCCGGACAGATATAAAAGTCTCTTACGATTCGGCAAGCTGGAAGAAAAAGCTTTGGAAGTGAATGAAGATGCTTATGAGATGCTTGAGAGTATAGAGCAAAGATATCTTGATAGTCACAAGCCTGTAAATCCGGCATCTACTATAGAAATGTGGAAACTTCGGGAGCAAGCGAGGATGGTAGCAGAGGAAACAGTATTATCAGCTATTGTTTATCATTGCTACTGATGTAGAAGGTATCCTTCGTGAAGACTTTTTGCAACGAAAGAATTATTAATTTACAGACCGGCGTGGAGCCGGAGAAAGAGAGGATTTTATTTATGCTAATAAAAGAGAAGAATGTTTTGATTGTTTCGATTGATCATGGTTTTTGTTCAATTAAGGGACCACACTTTGTTATGGAGAATGGTGTTACCAGAATACCAACTGAACCAGCCTTTAAGGAAAACACCATTTATTATAAGGGAAGTTATTATAAGGTTGGAGAAGGTCGCCTTGCGATGAAAGATGAAAAGACAGAGGACGACGATTACTTCATCTTGACCTTGGTAGCTATTGCTGAGGAGTTAAAAAGAAATGGTTTGCATCATCATAATAATGTGGTAATTGCAGCAGGTACACCATTTGGAAGAATTGGTAAGGAGAAGGATGTGTTTGCAAAGTATCTTAACAGAGGTTTTCAGGAATTCCAGTATTGTGGAAAGAAGTATTCCTGTAGGATTGCAGATGTGAAAATCTTTCCACAGTGCTATGCGGCAGTAGCTAACAGACTTGGGAACATGGAGGCAGACCAACTTGTGGTGGACATTGGTTCTAAAACCATCGATGTGGTGCATGTGAGAAATCACAGACCGGTCGAAACGGAATGCTTTTCCCATCCACAGGCCTTGATTGATTGTACCCGTAAGATTCAGAATGTAATTTACAATCAGTTCAATGTGCAACTGCCGGAGGATAAAATTCATACAGTTATGAACACTGGACAGTGTAGAGGTTTGGCAGCAGAGATTGTGAAAACCATTAAGGAGCAACTTGTCATATTTGCGGAGCTGGTAGAAAGCAAGCTTAAGGAAAACGGTTACAATCCGACGATAACACCAATTATCTACTGTGGAGGAGGAGCGGTTGTAATGAAACTTTATGGCAAGACCATAGGTGAGCATATCTGCTATATGGAAGATGTAAAAGCCAATGCTATTGGATATGAGTTTATTACGGCGGCGATGTATAGAAGGTAGGTGCTGGTATGGCTGATAGAGATACGGCGATGATTAATTTCAGATTGAATTTGTCAAAGAGGGAGGATAAGGAAATTTATGATTATCTTCAGAACTTTGACAGTCCTGATTTTAAGGCGGTGTTGAAAGGTGGCAGGAGCAATTTTATCAAAATGGTTCTATTATCCTTTATCCGTAAAGAAAAGCAGGAGCAGGAAGCAATTAAGGCACTTGCAGAAAAGAAGGCTCAGAATGAAAAGTTGATAGAAATGATTGGAGCAAGGTTGGATGGAAATCAAAGGGCATTGCTCCAGGCTCTGCCTGAACTGGTGGAAAAAGTTGTGTTGGAGGCTTTGAAGGGTAAGATAGTAGCCGGCATGAAGAACGGTGCAGGAGATGGTGATTCAGTTGCTGATGGCATTGGAACTAAAGTAGCCACAGAAGTTGAAATTGACAACGGAGCATTACCACAAGTTACAGAAGAATTACCGGATGAAGCCTTAGATTACTTTTCAGGCTTGTAAGAATTTCTGTAAGACAAAGGAGTTCGTGTAAGACATTTTGTAAAGCAAAATCCCAGAGCTGTAAAGCAGTTTTGTATTACAAGAAAGTGCCTGTAATATGCTTTGTCTTACAGGATATTATCTTTGATACTGTATATCCAGCCATGCGTGGCTGTAATTATATGGGGTGCAGGAGCCCCTGCCAAGACGAAAAAAATGATAGTTGCGTGAGCGGCTATATTTTTTTCGGGAAAAGGTCAGACCTTTTCCGCATCTTGCAAAACAAGTGAACATTTCCAATTACATGCTTGCATGGGAATGAGAAATGTGAACGCAAAACACACCGAGTACGAAGTGCGAGGTGCAAAAGCTGTAAACAACAGAATTGAAACAGAAAGTGAGGAAAATGACTATGGGACTGATAAAAAAGAAAGGTCAGAGATTAACGAGGATTGGAGGTTATGTGTATGGCAGATGGAAGGAAAAAGTACCGCTCGGATTTGAAAGAGCATAAGATAACTGTTAAAGTTTCCGAAACTGAACTTGAGTTAGTGGATAAAAAGGCAAAGGATGCCAGAATGAATCGTAGCAGATATATCAGAGAGCTTATTCATGGTAATGGTAATATAGATAGCACGTTTGCAATCGACAGAGCAAATCTTATCAGGCAGGTTAGTGGTGTGGCGACAAATGTGAATCAGATTGCCAGAATGGTGAATACAAATAAGTTTCTTAGAAGTAGTGATTTATTTGATATAGAACTGAAACTTGACAGACTGTTGAAGATATTTAGGGAGGTGCTTGACGAATGGCAATTACGAAAATCTTAAATATCAACTGTGCGACTGAGGGTAATCCTGCAGCACATCTTAAGAATGCGTTGGAGTATATTCAGAATCCGGATAAGACGGAGCAATGTCATCTGGTGGGCAGTGTCAACTGCCTGCCGGATACTGCATATGAGCAGATGCTGGATACAAAGAGCTTATATGGTAAATCGAGGAAACGGCAGGGATATCATGTAATTATATCATTTCCACCGGAAGAAGCGGTAACACCGGAACAGGCAAAAATTGTTGCGGAAGGTTTTATAGGAGACATTCTAAATGGTGAATATGAAACAGTTTATGGTATTCATACAGATAAAGAACACACTCATGTGCATATTATTTGGAATAGTGTGAATTTGGTTACAGGACAGAAATATAATTCACCGAAAGGCAACTGGAAGCATCATTTGCAGCCTGCTACAAACAAGTATTGTGAGATGTTGGGACTGGAAATTATGCCGGCAGAATATGCTAAGGAACCTGTAAATATGTCCAAGGAAAAGTGGGAGTATGAGCAGAGTTTCAAAGATTATATTTTAGATAATGCAAGACTTTGCCTTTCCTATGCAGGCAGTTTAGAGCATTTTATTTTCCTGATGAAAAGGATGGGATATGAGTTTAAGGGGAGAGATTATTTGAGCGTGAGAATTCCAGGGATGAAACTTTATCATCGATTGGATAAGTTAGATACTATCTTTTCAAAAGAAGAATTGCCCGCAATTCTGAAATATGGTTATGGTCAGTATTACAGAAGGTACAATACGAAAAGTGTTCTGTATGTGAAACGTGCGTATTTGACGCCCTTGCAGAAGAAGTATTATGCGAAAATGTATCGTTTAGGACTGATAGAAAAGAAGTGTTATCAATATCGTTCGGCAGATATGGCAAAGGAAATTAAGCGGATGCAGTTTTTGCAGGAGCAATATCTTTTTATTTGTAAGAATGATATATCAAGTGTTTCCGACCTTATGCGATTGCATGACGAAGCAAATCAGACTTTAGCAGAAGTAGACAGTCGGCAGAAGGCGATTTACAAAGAACGTTATGTCCGTAAAAGGAAATGCAAGACTGTGGAAGACTTCAAGGAATATCAAATCTGGAATATGGAAAGTACGAATGAACTTGATAATCTTAAAGCTGAAAAGAAAAGGGCGAAGAGTGATATGCATATGGTGGATGTCTGTATTAATGAAAATCTTTATACAGCATATGGCTATGTAGATGAAACGGAGATACTTGACTATGGCGCTGAGGAAGTCGTTCCTATGATGTACAATTATCAGAAAAGAGATATTACGGAGGAGTTTGGAATTGTAGAGAATACGGGTAGGATTGTGGAAGAACAACCTGTAGATGCTTCAGAACCTATATTGGAGGATGAAGCATATGATATTCGGGAGTCGGAATACGGAACTTATGCGGTTTCTGATGAAACGGATAAAAGAGAATTTGATGTTGAGGAATGTGATATGTTTGAAACGATTACGACTGTGACGGAAACTGTTATTAATGAGTCTGTTGATGCAGAGAATTTGGATGTTTATGTAAATGAGACGGCTGAACAAACTATAGAACAACGTGCTGATGAGATTGCCGAAGTGATTCGGAAGTATTATAGGGCATATGATTATCTGTCAACTATGGATAAAGCGAGAATATTTGACTTTAAGGTTGACGACAACCGTTATAATTTGGAATTGCATGGACTGGTGTTGAAGAAGTTGGGACTAAATCTGTATGGAGCAGAAGTTTATGAAGACTATCAAAGTATCTATGAGGAAACGATGAAAAAGACTGAAAGGCGGAATTCGGATGATGAACGTAGGTATGATGATAAGAAATGGGGGAGAGGGAGGTAAGTTGCCCCCTCTCCTACGTCTTCTTATAACACAAAAATGGCACAAAAAGAACAAATGTTTGACTGAAAATGCTTGCAATTGTTCAGATAAATGAATATAATATTAGGTGTAGATAAGGAGGAGTAAGATGGAATATTTAACAACAATAGAGATGTCAAAAAGGTGGGGGATTACCTCAAGAAGAATTGCGGTTTTGTGCGAACAAGGACGAATAAACGGAGTTGTTAAAAAGGAAAAACATGGCTTATTCCTTGTGATTCAGAAAAACCTGAGGATGCTAGAAAAAATAATAATAGTAAACGAGGTGTCTAAGAATGTTGAAAGATAAAACATTAACATATATAAGTCTTTTTAGTTGTGCAGGGGTTGGTTGCTTTGGCTTTAAGAAAGCAGGTTTTGAGTGCATAGCTACAAATGAATTGATCGAGAGAAGATTGAATGTTCAAAAATTTAATAACAAATGCCAATATGAATCGGGTTATATTTGCGATGATATAACAACAGATGAAACAAAAAACAAAATTTTTGCAGAGATAAAAAAGTGGGAAAAATTAGGAAATGACAGAGTGGATATCTTAGTTGCTACTCCGCCTTGCCAGGGAATGTCTGTTGCTAATCATAAAAAGGCTGAAAATGAGATTGTTAGAAATAGTTTGGTAGTTGAGTCTATACATTTAATACAAAACATAAATCCAAGATTTTTTATTTTTGAAAATGTAGCTGCATTCATGAAGACCGGATGTACTGCACCAGATGGAACGATTAAAGCAATAGGTGATGTGATTTATGAGGAGCTGAGTGACAAATATATTATTGTTAGTAGGATTCTTAATTTTAAAAACTATGGTTCAAATTCATCTAGGACACGTACAGTTGTTATTGGTGTAAGTAAAGAAATGTCGGAATATGTTGCACCTATTGAGTTATATCCTACATATGTGGAAGAAATGACTTTAAGGCAGGTAATTGGTAATATGCCAAAACTTGAATGGGGAGAAATATGTCCTACTGATTTTTACCATGCATTCAGAACATATCCAGAAGAAATGCGTTGTTGGATACATGATTTAAAAGAGGGAGAATGTGCATTTGATAACAAAGATGAATTAAAACGTCCTCATAAAGTTGTAGATGGCAAAATAATACCGAATATCCGAAAAAATGGAGATAAATATACACGTCAGTATTGGGATAAGGTTGCACCATGCATTCATACAAGAAATGATCAGCTGGCAAGTCAAAATACAGTTCATCCGGAAGAAGATAGAGTGTTTTCTATTCGTGAATTAATGAATATTATGACCATACCTAGTGATTTTAAGTGGGTCGATAAGTCGTTGGAAGAATTGAATGCGATGTCGGAAAAGAGTAAGATTGCATTGCTTAAGAAGGAGGAGATTAAAATAAGACAAAGTATTGGTGAGGCAGTCCCTACAGAAATTTTCTTTCAAATTGCATGTAACATAAGAGAGATTATGGAGCAGGAGCATTTTACTAACGCAATGATAAACAAAACCATAGAGGAATATAGCCTGGATGATGCAGAAAAACTAATTGATTTTATCCTAAATAATCCGCTTAATTTGGGAAGTGCTTCGTTGGCAAGGATTGCTGAGTTAACTAATTCTAAAAGAGAAAATAATGCGGCGTACTATACAAATAAGTTTATTGTGAATGAAATTTATAAGCAACTGCCTGATTTTGAAAAAGATGAAATCAATGTATTGGAGCCATCTGTTGGTGTTGGAAATTTTCTACCATTTATTTTCAAGAAATATGAGGGAATTAAGAAAGTCAATATAGATGTGGTAGATATTGATAAAAAAAATCTTCAGATTTTGCAGTTGCTTTTACAAAAACAAAGAATACCATCTAACGTAAAAATGAACTTTATTCATGCGGATACATTGCTGTATGATTTTAAGAAAAGATATGATTTGGTGATAGGTAATCCGCCGTTTTCAAAATTGAAAGCTAAAGAAGCAGCAAAGTATTTAAAGAATAATGTGAATAAGAATACAACGAATACTTTTGAGTTCTTTTTGGAAAAGGCACTTTCTATTGCGGATTATGTTGCAATGATAATGCCTAAAGCAGTATTAAATACACCGGAGTTTAGTGTCACCAGGGAAATTCTTTCTGAAAAGAAAATAGATTGTATTCAGGATTATGGCGAAAATGGATTCAAGGGTGTATTGGTTGAAACGATTTGTATGTTTATTGATACGCTTGGACAGCCTAAAGATACAAGAGTGGAATCAATCACATTAAAGAAAAGTATTATCCAAAAACAAAGATATATTACAGATAAGGCATATCCATATTGGATAATCTATAGAGATAATTTTTTTGACAGTATTTCTAATAGACTGGATTTTGATAAGTTTACAGTCTTTAGAGATAGGCAGATCACTAATTCTAATACAACGCAAAAAAAAGAAAAAGATTGTTTGCGGGTAATTAAGTCAAGGAATATTAGTGATGATGGAAAAGAGATTGTCGATATACCAGGATATGACTCTTATATCAAGAAAGCCACGGCAGAGGTTTTGAGTGCATATAAGTATGTAGGAAATCAGAAGGTATATTTGACACCTAACATGACGTATAAGCCAAGAGTAATGCGTAATACGGAGAATGTAGTTGTGAATGGTTCTGTTGCAGTATTAATTCCAAAGGAAGATATGGAACTGACGGAGGAACAAATGGAGTATTTCTCGACGGATGAATACAGGCAGTTTTATCAAATTGCAAGAAACTTTCAGACCCGTTCTTTAAATGTAGATGCCACTAGTGTTTTTTTCTACGGAGTGTTAAAGGAGAGCTGTAATGGATAATGCAACTATACAAAGATTTTTAGATGAACATGATTATGATGTTAGAAAGACACATAACGGACGTTGGATAGACCAGAAATGTACAATGGATGTTGTGTGTCTGGTATCAGACTGTATTGTGGAATATACGAGTAATAAGCCGGATAAGACATTTACTGTAAATGATATTTGGTATAGCGACTATACTGTTGAGAATGTTCAGCAGATTTTTAGTAAACCGGATCCTACAGAAAAAGCTTCAAATGAATACGATAAATATTTTGGTCAACCTATCAAATTGTTGGATGCGGCAGGAATTATTCATGGAGAAAAAAGTGGACGAGGATATACTTATTCAATTGTTAATCAGGAATTGTTAGAGTATATAAGTTTTAGAGAAAGAAACAGCTATAATTTTCTTTGTCTTTATATTGAAAAAGTACTTAAAGATAGTGGTATTTATAGAATGTTTGAATACTTTTTTCGTTTGCAGGATAAAAACAGTTTTAAAGAATTAAAAGATGCGTATACATCATTTACGATACAGAATACACCAATTAATGGTGCGACAGAATGTGGACGTATTTTTACTAAAGTGTTAAATCCTTTGGCATGTAAATATAAAAAATGCGGTACGGAAAGAGGCCATTTATCCAAAGATATCATTACACAGGATATGATTATGTATAATCAGAGAAATTGGCGAGATATTTTATCGGAGAAACCGAAAGAAATGACAAGAGTCGATTACGAAATTACCTTGCCTAAACCAGATGAAGATTATATGACTACATATCGTATTAATCGTGCAAAGAGAAATCTTCGCAGATTTAATGATTTGTATCGTGATGGAAAAACAGAGTTGTTTGACGAAAGACATATTATGGATCCGGCAACGCAGATTCATCATATATTCCCATCTAATGAGTTCCCTATGATTGCGGATTATTTGGAAAATTTGATTGCGTTGACACCGACACAACATTATACGTATGCGCATCCAAATAATAATACGCAGTATGTGGATAAAGATTATCAGTATTTGTGTTTGATTGCAAAGACAGGGGAAATTAGGGATAATTTGATAGGTAATACAGATAAACCAATCATTTATGATTTTTATCTGTATCAGAATGTCTTGAATATTGGACTAAACACGGATGAATTTTTTGAAGTTCAGGAAATGGATTTTAATGGGCTATTGAATAGGCTTGAGAAGTACTACGAATAAGGAGAACAGCTATGAAAAGAAAAGAGTTTAAAGAAAATTTATTTGCTGCTTTAGATAATGATGTTGATGGTATTTCTTATGATGAGAAAATGATTTTAGTACATAATCTGCTTGTGGATTACGAAAAAGAAAATGAAGGAAAAAGAGATGTTACAAAAAAGGGAGAAAAGTGGACGGACGAGGAATTAAAGATAATTTTAGCTGATGCACCTACAAAAGAAAATTGTGTAAAGTATGCAAGACTATTTAAAAGAGGATATGGAAGTATTGAACAGATTTATAGATGGTCTGTTACGCCTAAAAAAGATATGTCGGATGAACGCAAAGAAGACAGTTTTGTGCAACAGGTGAAAAGAGTAGCAAAAGAATTAGGAATTAGAGGATAAGGAAGGAATTTTATGGTATTGGATTGGGGAAATGTTTTGCAATTTGATAATGAAAAGGAATATTATGAAACATTAGGCTTTTTGTCAAAAGACGAAGAATATATCAGAATTTATACAGAAAGTAATGATAAGGCAGGTGCATGGGCTGGACAAGGTAGAATGTCTTTACGTAATGTTAGTGTTGACTCGTTGCCGGAAGCTTTGATGAAAGCATTTGAAACAAGTGCAGACGGAAGGATTAGTGAAACTCGTTATGTGAGAAATCTTAAGGAGAATCATAATTTTACAAAAGAAGTAGATCCTACCGGAAGTGACTTTACAAAAAGATTATATAAAGAAACCCTTGAAAAGGTTCTGGAAACTGTACCAGAAGAATATGAAAATGATTTCTATAGAGGATATCATTGGAATTGTGAAGTCATAAAACGTGTTCGTAATGCAGTTAATGGAGATATAAATTGGGATTCTGAAACTGAACAAGAGGTGGCTGACGGGCATACAGAGGGAAAGAAAAAAGTTTATTATACAACAAAATATGAAAGAAGCACGAAAAATCGTGAGGCTGCAATTCGCATACATGGTACAAAGTGTATGATATGTGGATTTGATTTTGAAGAGAAGTATGGTGAGTTGGGTAAAGGGTATATAGAAGTACACCATATAAAGCCTTTGTCAGAGATTGACGAAGAAGTGGTTGTTAATCCGGAAACCGATTTGATATGTGTATGTTCAAATTGTCATAGAATGTTGCATAGATTTAGGAGCTATATTGTTTTGGTGGAAGAATTAATACAGATAGTGGAAGATAATGAATGATATGATATAAGGAGAAAAGGTATGATTACATTAGATTACAGAACAGATAACCCTCGTTGGGGACTTTCGGGTATAAGATACAGTTCATGGGAGGCGTATGCATTTGCTCTTGGCTATTTGGCAAATGAGTTACATTACAGAAATATAGATAATTCAGGATTGATAGATCTTCACTTTGAAAGTAATGATGCTCAAGGTGCATGGGGAAAAGAAGGAAGGATTCATTATTATGGAGAAGAGGCTTATTTAGCATCAGCATTTACAGATTGGTATAATGCAAAAAGTGCAGGTGTAAACAACATAACATATCGTATAAATTCTAATGATTATATGTATTCATTAGTGCATGATTTTGGTTTTGAAGTAAAAAGATATGTTGGATATACAACAGCGGACATTTTTCCGCCTATACATAATGCTTTTAGTGACGTCTGGAATGAGTTGGAGGATTATTTGTTGCAAAATGGTTGTCCTAATGGTCAAATTAATCGTATTCATCAGTATTACATAGATGGATGGAACGAATAAATAAAGATGTTACTAATAACATAAAAAGTCTTTTAGCGATAGGAATAGGAAAGGAGGCCACATATGTGGACAGATAATGCATCAGAAATCGATATGTTATTTTATAAACCATATGCAGATATAGTTTCTGAAGCTGCAATGGGGATGGATCAAAGTTCATTGACAATAGGGGTGTTCGGATTCTGGGGTGCAGGCAAATCAACATTACTGAATCTGATTGAAAAAAATTATAAGGATAATAAAGATGTTATTTGTGTAACAATTAATGCATGGATGTTTGAGAATTATGAAGATGCAAAATCTGCAATTATGGAGGCACTTCTTAGAGAACTCCAGAGCAATGAAAGATTGGATCAAAAGATTAAAGATAAGTTAGGAAGTTTGATAAAAAAGATAGATTTCTTGAAAATAGGTACAAAAACGGCAACCATAGCAGCTCCGTTTGTAGCAAGTATTGCAACAGGAAATCCACTTCCTGTGATATTTTCGTTGCCAAAAGAAGCTGAAGAAATTGAAACAACGATAAAAGGTGTTGCATCTTCAGTAAAGAACATTAGAGAAGATTATCTAAAAGATAACAGTGAAGATAAAAGTAGTGTAGTAAATAATGTTCGTGCTTTTAGAAAAGAATTCGAAGATGCATTGCAAGATAAAGAGATAAAAAGGGTAATAGTTATGGTTGATGATTTGGATCGTTGCCAACCAGAAAGAATTATTGAAACACTGGAAGCTATTAAACTTTTTTTGGCAGTACAAAAAACAACATTTATCATTGCGGCGGATGACAATGTTATACAATATGCTATTAAGAAAAAATATCCTGTGATTGATGGGTATGATGTTGAATTAGATAAAGAGTATATCGAGAAAATGGTTCAGGTTCCAATTCAGATTCCAGAGCTATCATCCAAAGACATTCAGAATTATCTTCTTTTGTTAGTGTTGCAAAAGTATATGGATGTGGATAAATTTAAAACTCTGATAGAAAAAATGCTTGAAAAGAAAATTTTGGTTGAATCCGATGTTGTAGATATTCCTCAATTAGAAAAAATATTTGGTGCCAGTATTATTGACGATGTATCATGTGAAAAAAGATCTGAATATAATGAGGTTTTATCAGTTATCTTAAAAATACGTTCAATTGCATCACAAACATTAAAGGGAACACCTAGGCAAGTGAAAAGATTTTTGAATACATTTATAACAAAATGTAAATTGTCTAAAATGTATTATGGTGATGAGTTAGATATGGCAATTATGGCAAAGTTGCTAATTTTACATATGATCAATCCAGAACTATTAAATCAATTGCATACATGGAATGAGCATTTCTATTCAGATGATGAATCTGGAAACAAAGAGTATCGATTAATGAAAGAGGAAGTATTGAGCCCGTCTGATGACATAAAATATCCAAAATGGAATAGACCTAGGGTTGTTGCATGGGTTAAATGTGAGCCAATGGAATTGGAAAAACTACTCTTTTAAAGAGTATTCTGGGGCTGATTCCGGCCTTGTCTGGCAAGG
>ENA-ORMJ01001491-ORMJ01001491.1-human-gut-metagenome-genome-assembly--contig:-NODE-1491-length-13925-cov-10.616943_pt1 | contig 13925 bp, 10 predicted proteins | sample MGYA00242100_ERZ508989 | MGnify/ENA primary metagenome ERZ508989 (study PRJEB26280, sample SAMEA2531403) | human gut metagenome | biome: human gut; feature: human-associated habitat; material: faeces...
AAAACCGATTGGGTGGCGTACGGAATCTGATTGGGCGGCGGACGCAATCTGATTGGGCGGCGGACGCAATCTGATTGGGCGGCGGACGGAAACCAGCGGAGATATGCCGCCCACAGATGCACCAACAAAGCAAACAGAGAGAGTGTCCCACAGAATACGCGGAACACACAGAACCTTCTGGCAGAGAAGTGCCTCCCACAGATAGACACAGATGCGCACTGATTAGGAGGGTATGGCATCCTGCCATACCCACGCCGCCAATAACACAGCCTAACCATCTGTGGAAATCCGTGAAATCCGTGGGAGAATACTACCACGCTGGCGCAGCTGCCTCTGCAGCACCAACAAAGCAAATGGGGAGAGTGTCCCACAGAACACGCAGAACACACAGAACCTTCTGGCAGAGAAAGCCTCCCACAGATAGACACAGATGCGCACAGATTAGGAGGGTATGGCATCCCTGCCATACCCACGCCGCCAATAACGCAGCCTAACCATCTGTGGAAATCCGTGAATTCCGTGGGAGAATACTACCACGCTGGTGCAGCTGCCTCTGCAGCACCAACAAAGCAAACAGAGAGAGTGTCCCACAGAATACACAGAACACACAGAACATTCTGGCAGAGAAGTGCCTCCCACAGATTGGCACAGATGCGCACAGATTAAGAGCAACTAACGCAACCTAAAAATCTGTGAGCATCTGTGAAATCCGTGGGAGAATATCCTACGCCAGAAACTTCTGTGAATTCGGTGAATTCTGTGGGAGGAATTCAGAGGGTGGCGTGGGTATGGCAGGATGCCATACCCTCATACGAAAACTCCCACAGATTGCACGGATGTGCACAGATTAGGAGCAACTAACGCAACCTAAAAATCTGTGAGCATCTGTGAAATCCGTGGGAGAATATCCTACGCCAGAAACTTCCGTGAATTCTGTGAATTCTGTGGGAGAACTTCAGAGGGTGGCGTGGGTATGGCAGGATGCCATACCCTCCTACAAGAGAAATCCGTGGGGAGAACACGACCACAGCAAGAAACAACAGCAAAGCAAACAACGCAACAAGATATGATATTGAAATACGACGTTATCGTCATCGGTGGCGGACACGCCGGATGCGAAGCAGCAGCCGCTGCAGCACGCATGGGCGCAAAGACATGCCTCGTGACGATGGATATGAACAAACTGGCGCAGATGAGTTGCAACCCCGCCGTCGGCGGCATCGCCAAAGGACAGATAGTGCGCGAGATAGACGCACTGGGCGGAAGGATGGGACTCGTCACCGATGCCACGTCGATACAGTTCCGTATGCTCAACCGAGGCAAAGGACCGGCGGTGTGGAGCCCGAGAGCACAATGCGACCGCGAGAAGTTCATCTGGGAATGGCGCGCGCAGCTCGACCGCACCGACAACCTCGACATCTGGCAGGACGAAGCCTGCGAGCTGCTCGTGGAGAACGGCGAGGCAGTGGGCGTGGAGACGGTGTGGGGCGTTACGCTCAGAGCAAAGGCAGTGGTCATCACCGCCGGAACATTCCTCAACGGACTGATGCACGTGGGCAAGCGTAAGGTACCGGGAGGCAGATGCGCCGAGCCGGCTGTGCTACACTTCACAGAGAGCATCACACGACACGGCATAACAGCAGCGCGAATGAAGACGGGAACACCGGTGCGCATAGACCGACGCTCGGTGCACTTCGAGGATATGGAGGAGCAGCCGGGCGAGACCGACTACCACGGATTCTCGTACATGACCGCACCACGACACCTCAAGCAGCTGCCGTGCTGGACAACATACACCAACAAGGAGGTGCACGACACGCTGCGAGCAGCCATCGCCGACTCCCCACTCTACAACGGACAGATACAGTCGACCGGACCGCGCTACTGCCCGTCAATAGAGACGAAGCTGATGACCTTCCCAGACAAGGACCAGCACCCGCTGTTCCTGGAGCCGGAGGGCGAAGACACGAACGAGATGTACCTGAACGGCTTCTCGTCGTCGATGCAGATGGAGGTGCAGATAGAGGCACTGAAGAAGATTCCGGCGTTCCGCGACATACACGTCTACCGACCGGGCTACGCTATAGAGTACGACTACTTCGACCCTACGCAGCTGAAGCCGTCGTTAGAGTCGAAACTCGTCGGCGGACTGTTCTTCGCCGGTCAGGTGAACGGCACGACGGGATATGAGGAGGCTGGCGGACAGGGACTGATGGCTGGCGTGAATGCTGCGCTCTACTGCGGCGGCTCCGACCCGTTCGTCCTGAAACGCGACGAGGCGTATATCGGCGTGCTCATCGACGACCTCACCACGAAGGGTGTGGACGAGCCGTATCGTATGTTCACCTCACGCGCCGAGTACCGCATACTGCTGCGTCAGGACAACGCCGACGCACGTCTCACGGAGAAAGCCTACGACCTGGGCATCGCCACGCGCGAACGCTACGACCACTGGCTGAAGAAGAAGGCGGAGATAGAGCGTATCGTGCGCTACTGCGACGAGACGAACGTGAAACCGCGTGACATCAACGATGCGCTCGAACGCTTCGGAACAACATCGATGCAGTTCGGCACAACGATAGCAGGACTGGTGGCGCGTCCGCAACTGAGCATCGAGCAGATAGCATCCGCGCTCCCTACCCTACAGGCTGCGCTGCAGACCGACGACACGCGTCAGGCGGAGATTGTGGAGGCAGCGGAGATACTGATAAAGTACAAGGGATACATCGAACGCGAACGACTCGTGGCTGACAAAATGCACCGCCTGGAGGACATACACATCAAAGGGCACTTCAACTACGCAGAGCTGCATGAGATATCTACCGAGGGCAGACAGAAGCTCACACGCATCAACCCCGAGACACTCGGACAAGCAGCGCGCATCCCCGGCGTGTCGCCCAGCGACATCAACGTACTCTTAGTGCTGATGAAACGATAAGGACGGCACGCCGTCGCTTTGTTACACGTGAAACATTCAAGTAAACAAACAACAATTAAATATTTGAAAATGAACAACAAACTATTGCTTGACAATCTGCGTTGCATACCAGATTGGCCAAAGAAGGGAGTGAACTTCCGCGACGTTACTACTCTATTCAAGAACAACGAGTGTCTGCAGGAAATCTGCGACGAGATGTACGAGCTGTACAAAGACAAGGGCATCACTAAGATCGTGGGCATCGAGTCGCGCGGCTTCGTAATGTCATCAGCACTCGCACTGCGCCTCGGTGCCGGCGTTGTATTGTGCCGTAAGCCGGGTAAGTTACCCTGCGACACCGTACAGGAGAGCTACGCTAAGGAGTATGGCAAGGACACCATCGAGATTCACAAGGACGCCATCGGTGAAGACGATGTAATCTTACTACCTTCTCGCCACAGGCGGAACAATGAAGGCAGCATGCAACCTCGTGAAGAAGTTCCACCCGAAGAAGGTTTACGCCAACTTCATCATCGAGCTCGTCAACGAAGGTCTTAACGGACGCGACGGTTTCGACGAAGACATCGAGATTACTTCGCTTATCCAGATTTAACCCAGGGGATGCACTCTAAAGGGGGTGCAGCTGTCCCAGCTGCACCAACAAAGCAATATGTGAACCCCTACTTGGTTGGTGCACTCCTACTTGGTTGGTGCACTTGAGACAAGTGCACCCCCTGAGAGCTGCACCAACAATACAAAAGTATACAACTAAAGGCTATGGCTCGCGCCATAGCCTTTTAAGTTCCACGTGAAACAAATAATAGCAAAACACTTAGTTTCAAGCAAGTTATATGACAAAGGAAGAAAACGAAAAGCGCATTGAGCGGTTGAAAAACATCGTGCTGAACATGCCCGACAAGCCGGGCAGCTATCAGTTCTACGATGCCGACCACACTATAATATATGTAGGCAAGGCGAAGCGCTTGAAGCAGCGTGTGTCGAGCTATTTTCACAAAGAGGTGGACAGGTTCAAGACCAAGGTGCTTGTGTCGAAAATTGAGGACATAAGCTATACGGTGGTGAACACCGAAGAGGATGCCCTGCTACTCGAAAATAGTCTTATCAAGAAGTACAACCCACGCTACAACGTGCTGCTGAAAGACGGCAAGACATACCCGAGCATCTGCATCACGAACGAGTATCTGCCACGTGTGTTCAAGACACGACAGGTGAACAAACGATACGGCACATTCTTCGGTCCCTACTCGCACACAGGTAGCATGTTCGCCGTGCTGGAGTTGATACACAAATTATACAAACCGCGCACATGCCGCCAGATAATAACCAAAGAGGGCATCGAACAGGGTAAATACAAGCCGTGCTTGGAGTATCACATACACAACTGCAAAGCACCGTGCTGCGGAAAGCAATCGTTGGAGGATTACCAGGCAGCGATAGCGCAGGCACGGGAGATTTTAAAGGGCAACACGCGCCAACTCTCGCAGCATGTGTTCGAGCAAATGCAACAGAAAGCAGCCGAACTGAAGTTTGAGGAGGCGGAGGAGCTGAAGCAGAAGTACCTGCTTATAGAGAGTTTCTGCGCCAAAAGTGAGGTTGTGAGCCATACCATCGCTGACGTGGACGTGTTCACCATCGTGGACGACGACACCAACCGCACGGCGTTCATCAACTATATACACGTGAAGAATGGAGCCGTAAACCAGAGTTTCACGTTCGAATACAAGCGCAAGCTCGATGAAACCGACCAGGAGCTGCTGCTGACCGCCATACCTGAGATTAGGGAGAGGTTCAAGAGCAAGGCGAAGGAGATCATCGTGCCATTCGAGATGGAGTGGACACTGAACGAGGCGCAGTTCTTCGTGCCGCAGCGAGGCGACAAGAAACACCTATTGGAGCTGGGCGAGATGAACTGCAAGCAGTATAAGTTCGACCGCTTGAAGCAGACCGAAAAGCTCAACCCCGAGCAGAAACAGACACGCCTAATGAAGGAATTGCAGCAGAAACTGCAGCTCGAGAATCTACCTTATCACATAGAATGCTTCGACAACTCGAACATATCGGGTACGGATGCGGTGGCTGGTTGCGTGGTGTTCAAGGGCATGAAACCGTCGAAAAAGGACTATCGCAAGTATAACATAAAGACCGTCGTGGGCCCGGACGACTATGCCTCGATGCAGGAGGTGGTGCGCCGTCGCTACTCGCGCATGGTTGAGGAGGGTGCTGCCCTGCCCGACCTTATAATCACCGACGGTGGATTGGGACAGATGAGCGTGAGAGAGGTTGTGGAGGGCGAATTGGGACTGCACATACCCATTGCCGGACTCGCAAAGGACAATCGCCACCGCACCAACGAACTGCTCTACGGCAATCCACCGCAGACCATCGCGCTGAAGACTAACTCCGAGCTGTTCCATGTTCTGACGCAGATACAAGACGAGGTGCACCGCTATGCCATACAGTTCCACCGCGACAAGCGATCGAAGCACGCCCTGCACAGCGAACTGGACGATATCAAAGGCATCGGTCCGGCTACGCGCGACGCTCTTCTGAAGGCGTTCAAGAGCTTGAAACGTGTGCGTGAAGCAAGTGCGGAGGAACTGGCAGCGGTGGTTGGCGCAGCAAAAGCGAAGATTATAGCAGCGCATTTCAATAAATAAATGACGTTTTCTCAAGTATTTATATTAACTTTGTGGAAAATAATCAAAAAACTTTGCAGAGCCAAGAACCGCTCAGCAAACAATAACAATACCACTCTATCAGAGAAAAGAAATGAGAACAGTAATACAGCGCGTTCAGCACGCATCAGTAACCATCGACGGCAACATCAAATCATCTATCGGCAACGGACTCCTTCTGCTGCTCGGCGTGGAGGAAGCAGACACGTCTGAGGACGTAGACTGGCTCGTGAAGAAGGTGGCGGCGCTGCGCATCTTCGACGACGAGAACGGCGTAATGAACCGTTCGCTCATAGATGTGGAGGGCGAGGCATTGGTGGTTAGCCAGTTCACGCTCTACGCTTCATACAAAAAGGGCAACCGCCCGTCGTGGTTCCGCGCTGCTCGTCACGAGATATCGGTTCCGCTCTACGAGGAATTCTGCCGCAAACTGAGCGATGCAATCGGCAAGGAAGTGGGAACGGGCGAATTTGGAGCAGACATGAAGGTGGAGTTGCTCAACGACGGACCAGTAACCATCTGCATGGATACGAAGAACAAGGAATAGGCTATTAAGAATTCCGTATTTGTTTCATCGCGACACTCGTCATTTTGCTTGTATATTTACTATACATGACGCTTATGGGACAGTCGTTGGAGATATAACATCACACATAACGATATGACAATAAAGGAAGCACAAGAGGCGGTAGATAGTTGGATAAAGGAGTACGGCGTGCGCTATTTCTCCGAACTAACCAACATGGCTTGCCTCACTGAAGAGGTGGGCGAACTGGCTCGCATCATGGCTCGTCGCTACGGCGACCAGAGCTTCAAGGAGGGCGAATCGCACGATCCGTCCGAAGAAATGGCGGATATTCTGTGGGTGCTCATCTGTCTCGCCAACCAAACTGGCGTAGACCTCACAGAGGCGCTGCAGAAGAGCTTCGAGAAAAAGACAAAACGCGACCACGACCGCCATAAGAACAACCACAAGCTAAAGCAATAAAAGCAACCTCTACCCAAGACTTAGTAAGGCATAGAAAGGCTTAGAAATAAAGACAACAACAAACCAAAACATATTAACAACAATGGGAATCATTAAAGACGTTATCCTCCACGACCAGGAGGCAAAGAAGCAGGAGCCGAGCAAGTACGACGAGGCTCTCGCAAAGTACAACACCGACCTCGACGACAACGCTGTTCGCGAGGCTGTGCGCAAGATCATCGCTGAGAAGGTGCCGCAGAACGACACTGAGGAAGTGAAGAAGTTCCTCTTCGGCAGCATCGAGTTGACAACCCTGAAGACCACCGACTCTGAGACAAGCGTACTCGCCTTTACAGAGCGTGTGAACGACTTCGACAACGAGTATCCAGAACTGCCCCACGTGGCTACCATCTGCGTATATCCGTGCTTCGCAAAGACCGTTGCAGAGTCTTTGGAGGTAGACGGCGTAGAGATTGCTTGCGTTAGCGGCTCATTCCCTTCTTCTCAGGCTCGTATCGAGGTGAAGGTGGCTGAAGCATCGCTCGCTGTGGCTGACGGTGCTACAGAGATCGATATCGTAATGCCGGTGGGCAAGTTCCTCTCGGGCGACTACGAGGGCGTTTGCGACGAGATTTCGGAGCAGAAAGCTGCTTGCGGCGAGGACGTAGCCATGAAGGTTATCCTCGAGACAGGCGCTATCAAGACCGCTTCTAACATCAAGAAGGCATCTATCCTCGCCATGTACGCTGGTGCCGACTACATCAAGACCTCTACCGGCAAGTTGGAGCCTGCCGCTACTCCGGAGGCTGCATACGTAATGTGTCAGGCTATCAAGGAGTACTACGAGCAGACTGGCATACAGATCGGTTTCAAGCCTGCTGGCGGCATCAACACGGTTATGGATGCCATCACCTACTACACCATCGTGAAGGAGGTTCTGGGCGAGAAGTGGCTCACCAACAAGTGGCTCCGCCTCGGCACATCACGCCTCGCAAACATGCTCCTCAGCGAGCTGAAGGGCGAGCAGATTAAGTTCTTCTAAGACCTGCTTCTGGCGGCTTCTTCTGGCGGTGTTTAAGCCGAACTAAGCCTTCTTAGGCCTCTCTAAGAAATAGGCCGAGCTAAGCCTTCTTAAGCCTCTCTAAGAAATAAGCCGAACTAAGCCTTCTTAAGCCTTACTACGCCTTGGCTTAAAGAGGCTTAGAAAGGCTTAGTTCGGCTTAGTCCCAAGAAGGTTTAGTCCCAAGAAGGCTTAGAAAGGCCTACTCGCAAAAAAGCTCCCCAAAAAACTATCCTACCAACCCTTAAAACCTACAACCTTATGCCTACCCCACAACCATTTCTTCCTCATGGTGGTTCCTACAAAAACCTCATTGCCTATCAAAAGGCGGAGTGTGTGTATGATGTCACATTCTATTTTGCTCACCACTTCCTCGAAAAAGGCGACCGCACAATCGACCAGATGGTGCAGGCGGCTCGATCGGGTAAACAGAATATAGCAGAAGGTGCTGCAGCAGGCAACACATCAAAAGAGACGGAGATAAAGCTAACGAATGTGGCAAAAGCGAGTCTACAAGAACTGCTTGTAGACTACGAGGACTTCCTTCGTGTAAGAGGGTTGAAACAATGGCAACCTGACGACGCACGTCTTGCGCAAACAAAACGTGCTTGCGCTGCTCATAATGATAGTGAATACTATCGGAAGGCGATGCCGGAGCGGTCTGCCGAGACAATAGCCAACATCGCCATCACGCTTATTCACCAAACCGATTGGCTACTGAATAAGCTGATAGAGAAGCTGGAGATACAGTTTGTGGAGAATGGTGGCGTTAAGGAACAAATGACGAAAGCCAGAAAGGAATATAGAGGGTACTAAGGTGCTCTTAGCCTCTTTAGGGATAGGCCGAACTAAGCCTTTCTAAGAATAAGCCGAACTAAGCCTTCTTAGGCCTTTCTAAGCCAAGGCGTAGAGAGGCTTAGAAAGGCTTAGTTCGGCTTAAACGCCGCCAGAAAATCGGCTTAAACGCTGCCAGAAATCGGCTTAAACGCTACCAGAAAATCGGCTTAAACGCCGCCGGAATATTCTACTTTGTTCTCTTTATTACAAAGTCGAGGTAAGCTTGGAGGGCTTCCTTCACATCCTGCTGCTTCACGCGCTCATCGATGAAGCACTGCGCCTGGGCGTGGAACTCCCACATACGGCGCTCAGCATACTCGATACCGCCTTTTTCCTTGGTATAGGCAACCAATTTTGCGATTTCATCGCTGCTCACAGTGCGTGCTTTCACCTTAAGAGCAAGGTCGCACATCGACTCATCACCACCATTATTCACAGCATAGATGACGGGGAGCGTGAGCTTTCCTTCAGCCATGTCATTGCCAGTAGGCTTGCCTATCTCGGGCGAGTCGTAATAGTCAAAGATATCGTCGCGTATCTGGAAGGTGATGCCGAGGTTCTGTCCGAAAAGCTTTGCAGCCTCCACGTCCTCCTCTGAAGCGCCAGAAGAGAGCGCACCGATACCAGCGCACGCCTCGAACAACGCAGCTGTCTTCTGCTTTATCACGTCGTAGTAGACATCCTCCGAGATGTCCTTGCGTCCGATGTTGGAAAGTTGGAGTATCTCGCCGTCGGAGAGCGTGCGTCCGAGTTCAGCTAAGTAGGTCACAATCTGCTCCGAATGGGTGCGGGCGACGCAAAGCAGGGCGGTAGAAAGGATGTAATCGCCCACGAGCACCGCCACCTTATTATCGTAAGTAGCGTTGACCGATGCCTGACCGCGGCGCTCCTCGCTCTCGTCCACCACATCGTCGTGCACGAGCGAAGCCGTGTGAAGCAGCTCGAGACCGACGGCAGCGTTCTGCGTAGAAAGGTTTATCTGTCCGAAGTTTTTCGCCATGAGCAGTATGAGCATAGGACGCATACGCTTGCCTGCACGCTTGCGGATGTGCTCGAGCGCAGAACCGAGCAACCCGTCCTCGTGCGAGAGCGACTGGTTGAAAAGACTGATGAAATCGGCGAGTTCCGCCTCTACCGGGTGTTTTATGATTGACAGATAATCCATTGTATTATAATATTTCGTACAAAGTTACGGAATTTGCCGTTATTAGTGACATTTTTTTTGTAATTTTACAACTAATATTAGTTAATGAGTTGACGAGTGACGAGTTGACAAGGAGACAAGTTGACGAGGAGATATCTCACCACCTCACCATAACACCATAACACCACCTCAACATAACACCATCACATCTATGAACAAACTTTTCCTGCTTGACGCATACGCGCTCATCTATCGTGCCTACTATGCGTTTATAAAGAACCCACGTATCAACTCGAAGGGCATGAACACCTCAGCTGTTATGGGCTTCGTGAACACGCTCAACGAGATACTCACCAAGGAGCAGCCCACGCACATCGGTGTGGCGTTCGACCACGGCAAGACATTCCGCGACGAGGCATTCCCTGCGTACAAGGCGCAGCGCGAAGCCACGCCGGAGGACATACGCGCCTCCGTACCTATCATCAAGGACATCATCACGGCGATGCACATCCCCGTGCTCCAGGCGGACGGCTTCGAGGCAGACGACGTAATCGGCACGCTTGCCACGAAGGCTGGCGAAGCCGGTGTGCAGACCTATATGCTCACGCCCGACAAAGACTACGGTCAGCTGGTGCGCGACAATGTCTTCATCTTCCGCCCACGTCACGGCGGAGGCTACGAGACGATGGGACCAAAGGAGGTATGCGAGAAGTACGAGCTCGACTCCCCCACCCAAGTGATAGACCTCTTGGCACTGATGGGCGACTCCGCCGACAACTTCCCCGGATGCCCCGGCGTGGGTCCGAAGACTGCCACCAAGCTCATCGCCGAGTTTGGCAGCATCGACTCCATACTCGAGAACTCTGCAAAGATAAAGGGCAAATTGCGCGAGAAGGTGGAGGGAGCCGTCGACGATATACGCATGTCGAAGTTCCTTGCCACCATCCGCACCGACGTTCCTATCGACCTCGACCTCGACGCGTTGAAGATTCAGGAGCCAGACACGGCACGCCTCACCGAAATCTTCACCGAACTGGAGTTTAAGAGTCTGTTGGACAAATTCGTAAAGAAGCCTCAACAACCGCAAAAAACTGTTAATTTACAACTCGATTTATTTGCCGAAAATCCGACCGAGGATGCAGTTGGTTCAGAATTTTCAAGCTATGAGGGGTCAAAAACCGCCCCTTGTGAGTATCAACTCGTTGAAACAGAAGAAGATGCGCTGAAAATTTACGAAAATTTTAGTTCATCCAAAATTCTCGTTTTAGAAACGAAGACCACCTCAACCAACGCCATCGACGCAAAATTGGTGGGTTTGAACTTCGCAATAGAGGAAGGAAAGGTGGTTCAAGTAGCAATTCCTAACGAACGTGAAAAAGCGGAAAGAATTGTAAATATCTTCAAACCACTGTACGAAAGTAGCGAGATTCTGAAAATCGGTCAGAACCTAAAGTACGACATGGAGGTGCTGATGAACTACGGAGTGCGCCTCGCCGCACCTATGTTCGACACCATGCTCGCCCACTATGTGTTGCAGCCAGAACAGAAGCACAACACGGAAACCATCGCCGAGACACTACACCAATACAACGTGCTGAAGCCACGACTGAAGGAGACTGGTGTCGAGGATCTGTTCTACAACATCGAGATGCCACTTGTGCCGGTGCTCGCCGAGATGGAGATGACTGGCGTACGCCTCGACACCGATGCTCTCGCCGAGACATCGAAGGTGCTCACCGAGCGTATGCACCAAATAGAGCAGAACATATACGGGCTCGCCGGACACGAGTTCAACATTGCCTCGCCGAAGCAGGTGGGCGAGGTGCTGTTCGGCGAGATGAAGATTGTGGAGAAGCCGAAGAAGACCAAGACCGGACAGTACGTCACATCCGAAGAGGTGCTGCAGCAGTTGCGCTCAAAGGCTCCCATCGTCGACCATATCCTCGAGCACCGCGGACTGAAGAAGCTGCTCGGCACATACGTCGACGCGCTGCCCAAGCTCATCAACCCACGCACCGGACACATACACACCACGTTCAACCAAGCTGTCACGGCAACGGGTCGCCTCTCCTCCTCCAACCCCAACCTGCAGAACATTCCAGTGCGTGGCGAGGACGGCAAGGAGATACGCAAGTGCTTCATACCAGAGCCAGGGCAGCTGTTCTTCTCTGCCGACTACTCGCAGATTGAGTTGCGCGTGATGGCGCATCTCTCGGGCGACGAGAACATGATTGAGGCGTTCCGCGAGGGCTACGACATACACGCTGCCACCGCCGCACGCATATATAAAGAGGACATTAACAGCGTGTCGCGCGACCAGCGCACAAAGGCGAAACGCGCCAACTTCGGCATCATCTACGGCATCACCGTCTTCGGTCTTGCCGAGCGTCTCGACATCTCGCGCGACGAGGCGAAGCAGCTCATCGAGGGCTACTTCAACACCTTCCCCGGTGTACACGCCTACATGGAGAAGGCGAAGGAGACGGCACGCGAACACGGCTATGCCGAGACGTTCTTCCACCGCCGCCGCTACCTTCCCGATATCACATCGCACAACGCCACCGTGCGCAACTTCGCCGAGCGCAACGCCATCAATGCGCCGATACAAGGCTCGGCTGCCGACATCATAAAGATTGCGATGGTGCGCATCTACGAGCGGTTCCAGCGCGAGGGAATACGCTCGAAAATGATTCTGCAGGTGCACGACGAACTCAACTTCTCCGTCCTACCGGAGGAGAAGGAGCGTGTAGAAAAGATTGTTATCGAAGAGATGCAGAACGCCTATCCGCTGCACGTGCCGCTCGTGGCTGACTCGGGTTGGGGCGAGAACTGGCTCGAAGCGCATTAAGGCGAGCAGTTGTAGGAGGGTATGGCATCCCTGCCATACCCACGCACCCCAACATAACCTCTTATGGTTAGCTCGGTTGGTGCAGTTCTTGCTCGATTGGTGCACTTCCAGGGGGTGCAGCAGTCTCTGCTGCACCAACAAAGTAAATTGTGCATTTCTGCGCGGTTGGTGCACGATTGCGCGGTTGGTGCACTTGAGACAAGTGCACCCCCTAAAAAAATCCCAACAGAGGCGAACCTCCGTTGGGATTTTCATTTATATGTGTTTTCAGATATTTACTTAACAAGCACCTTCTTAGATGTGCCATCGCTCATCTTAACAACGTTGATGCCCTTCTGAGGAGCAGAGAGCTTCTTGCCGTCGAGAGAGTAGTACTGCTTCTCATAAGCCTTGCCTGAAGCATCTACACCAAGGATAGCAGTCTCACCATTCGGCTTTCTTGCTATAATCTGGACACAGAGGGCATAAGGAAAAGCTGAAGCATCTGAATATTGATACCAACCTTGTTTCTCACCAAATGTTCCAAACACAAGGAAAGGAGCATTTCCGCTATTTGGATCTGGGAATTCCTCATCGTCACCAAACTTACCAACTAAGAACGGAGCAGCTGCAAGATTCTCATCATCATCATTTGTATCTTGAACATACATAAAACCATAACGCAAAGCTGTTGTTTTCTCTGAAAGTTCAAATGGTGCATCAAAATATGTTTCATTCCAGTTTGCTGTCAGCTGCTGATCATTAACTACACAAAGTTCATAATCGTCTTCATTCAACAGCTTTTCAGCAGCCAAAAGATCCTCCTGTTTCCCACTTTCAGGCATACCCCAAACATATACACCAACAGGAGTTTCGGCAGTATTTTCACCCAAAGAACCCAAGAGAAGATAACGGATACCAATAACATTATAACCATACCAACTTTCGTCAAGCATCAGCTGAGAAGCAGCACTTGCAGCATCAGGCACCTGTGGCCATCCAATATTTCCAACAGGAGTTACAGAACAAGGGAAGCCTATCAACTTATCATCTTCCTTTAACTTCTTCATACCGTTAGCCTTTGGCGCAACTACCTGCTCAAACTTATTAAAACGGCTATCTACATTTGCCTTACCTGCAACAGTAAGGTCCAACTTCTGTGCCGAAGCACCAGTTGCGAGCATCAACATAGCTGCCATAGAGAGTAAAGTTTTCTTCATAGTCATTTATTTTTTAATTTATCTACCGCAAAATTACAAAATTAATTGTAAATCGCTAATGTTTTGCAAGAATATTTTAAAAAATTCAATCAACTTGGCTATTTATACTATTAATTTGCAAGAAAACCACGAATGGCGTGCCTTATGTGCAAGACTTTCTGTAACTTTGCAATCACGAAATAATACATTATTAATAATATATTAGTACTGATGCGATAAAATCGCACGGTTATTAAAATTCATCAAATAAAGTGAGT